>Ga0310697_10000905_pt1 | contig 37191 bp, 57 predicted proteins | sample 172DNAGHGlowgp2_FD_203883 | JGI IMG/M metagenome (GOLD analysis project Ga0310697, IMG submission 203883) | Sheep rumen microbial communities from Palmerston North, Manawatu-Wanganui, New Zealand - 1728 DNA GHGlow gp2 (v2) (version 2) | ecosystem: Host-associated > Mammals > Digestive system >... | reverse complement strand
ATCCAGTCATGTGTGTCACCTTTAGGGATGCCGAGCATGCACACGATCTTCTTGCCGTACATGGCTGTCGATGTGGTGATCTCGTCTGTGGAAGGCTCGCCGATCAGCACATCTTCAACCTGTACGGGTGTCTCGGTGTAAATAGGTGCTCCGAAGCCATCCACGCCCGTCTGTGTCTGTTCAAACAGTGTCACCGTTGTCCCGTGGATACCTGCCATACATGGCCTCCATTCCGTAACGCTGTACTCTCAGACCAAGCCGTTTCAAATCATTTCTCAAAATGGCAGCCGCAATGCCGCCGCCTGCGACAGCATACGTTCCTGACCATGTGTAACCGAGTCCGCCCTGAGATTCCTGTGACATCGGTTCTCCCTCCATGCTCTGTCTCATCACACGGACCACAATGTCAACAGTCACCAATTTCACCACATTGGCATATGCCCCTGTGGTTTCGGCTTCGATCATCTGATCAAGATTTCTGCCAACCTTCATTGCTTCATAGCGCAGAGCGTCTGATACAAGCGGAAGCAGAGCGCCGATGCGTTCCTGTTCTTCCGCAGTGTACATTTTTCCGCTCAGCGTGATGACGTCCTGTATCGTTGCATATGCGCTATTACTCATTTTTTCGCTGTCCTCTTTTTCGGCTTCGTCGGTTTCTCCGGCTCTGCCGGCTTCTCCGCTTCTGCCAGTCTGTGTCCGGCATCAAGATATTCATGCAGCCGTTCTTCAGCCACATACATCGTGTTGCCGGAATAAAAATTAATCATTTTGATCATATTCCATCCTCACTCCGGCCACTGGATATACCTGAAAAGATGGCCGCATCCTGCCCTGCTGTCTGTGTAGATCGGGATCTTCGCATTCTTGCACTGCTCACAGAAGTACAAATCTTCGGATAGCATTCCACGGTGCTTATCGTTGTAGTTCACCCAGTCATACCAGGGATAACGCATCATGCGGAATACGTCCGTTTTGATGAATGCGCATCCCATGCCGCCGCCGTGGATCTTGAATCGGTATTCTCCCCGCAGACGCGCTTCCGCCATTTCCTGCGCGCTGTATTCAGACTCAAGCGGATAGTTGAAATAAGGCTTCCCCGTATTGTCTTTCAGTTTGCACACACATGTATATCCCCGGTAGAGGTTGTCCTTATCACGGTGAGCGTAATATCCGAGACAAACATCAACAGGATCTTCCATGAAATACTTCAGCACATCCTTCGGAAGAACAACGTCATTGTCCACCATCAGCACATAGTCAGCGTCCTGATTCATCGCCAGCTGAGCGATTTTGTTGCGGGCCGTGGCGCAGTCATAGCCGCGCACAAACTCAAAAGTGCAATCATGCCCGGAAGTGTCCAGATCATAGATTGCCTTGAATGTATCAGGATAAATATTCTCAAATGTCGGTACTGCGATCAGTATTTTTGCCATTAAGAACCTCCTCCCAGCTCATTTCACGATACCGTTTCAGGTACTCCCTCCGCGGCGCTCTCACATTGTTCTGCCAGTTTTTGAACCCTGCAAAGTGAACTACTGCAGGATCTTCCGTGTATCCGGTAACAATCGTTTCGTTGTACCGGACCGGCAGTTTTATAGCCTTGCTTACACCATATCTGTTCCAGGCATCCTGATCGATGTACGGGACCTTGACGGTGTTCAGAAACCTGATGCATGCCTCATCGGCCTTATCCATGCGGATCTGATCAAGATTGAACATCGCCACGCCAATATTGAAGTAGACCGGCCCATATGGCTTGTAGGTCGAGTGATGTTCCTCGACTGCGGCAAACCATTTGCCATTCATATTCAGATTCCACAGCTCATCGAGATTGTCTACGACAATCGTATCGACGTCCAGCTGGAGAACCCGGTCAAGATCCGGAAACAGTTTTGTGTAGCACGCCCTGAGAAGTGACATGTACGTGAAGCTCGTCTTGAAGTTAGCTCCGTTCTTCGGGAAAAATGCCTGACCGCTCACATTCATGGTTTCGATATGCGGCGGCAGCCATTCCGGGAAGTGATCGTCTTCGATCAGGAAGAAGATCTTATCCGCTCCTCCGTTATGAAGCAGTGATTTCGCCGCTGTTACCATATCGGGATATAGATTGCGTGTTCCGGAATAAACTGCCGCTTTCATATCTATTTCCACTCAGTTACCGATCACTCGGTTGTGCCAGTCGCACCGGACGGAGCATAAGTCAGAGCATTGAACACGTTGGTGTCAGCTCTGAAACCGACCTCGATCTCAGCACGGACAGCGAACATGTTCTGCTGCCACAGGTTGATTGTGACGGTCTGATCCAGCGCATCTTTGGTCACAAGAGTAGCCTGATCGCTGATGGATACATCGACACCCTGAACGATGCCGTACATTGCCTGAGTCCAGTCACCGGCAAAGCCGACAACTGCAGGATTCGCGCCGGAAGCCGCCTTGTAAGCCGCCTTGCTGTTGTAGGTGCGATGACCAAGGATCATCGGTACAGCGCCTTCAGCAACGTTGTTGATGAACAGAGGACGATCGTTCTTGTCCACAGCACTCAGGAGAACGCCACGACCCTTCGGTGCGATGACAAATCCGTTCAGGATACCATCGTGATCAGCAATGTCCATTTCAGCGTCGACAAGGCCCTGATAGGCATTGGTGGAAAGATCCTGTGCGGTTACTGCCGCAAAGGTATCGAAGTTGGATCCCGGAGCGTTGCCGTGGAAGACAGTGCCATCAAACTTCGCCGCGAGAGCGAGCGGGAGACGTCTGACGAGCGCATTGTACAGGTTGTTCGCATCACGCCGGAACTCATTGGAGAACGGTACGATGACAGCGAGCTTGTACGCCTGCATAACCTTCTTGTCGAGACCCGGATTCTTGACCGGTTTCGCACCGGTTTCAGTTACCCACTCAGCTTCCGGATCGGAAGTGATGACTGGAATCGTGAGACCCCAGCCCGGCAGTGCGATCTTAGTCGCGAGAGACATGATCGCGGACTGTTCCTGTGCCTTCTGAATAATCTGATCGGATACTTCAGTAGGGAGTTCAATGTTGGTTCTATTTGTTGCAGTTCCAGATGCAGCCATGATTTTTTACCTCCATGTTTTACTGGTTATTTGAGTTGAATTGATCCAGCCAGTCAGCGAACTTCTTCTTCGCGACGTCCTCCGGACTGGCTTTCGAAGTTGCAGGATCAGGATTGCCAAGCGGAGGAGCACTGTGAGACATGGCAAAGTCTTTTGCCAGATCCTCTGCGTCCTTTTTCCACTCTTCTTCATTCTCGCCTTGGAGACGATTCGCATATTTGACATCCAGTCCTGCTGCAAGTGCGATTCTCGTTTTTTCCAGGTCGGTCCTGTATTTAGCACTTTCGGCAATCGTCTTGTCCTTCTCATCGATGATCTTCTGCGTTTCAGAAGCAGCATCCTCTAGCTTTTTGATTGCTTTCGCATGTTCTTCCTGAATCTTCTGAAGATCCTCAGGAGAAGTCCATCCGCTGTACTTCTCTTTCGCCCTCTTCAGGCGCTCGCCGATAACGGCATCGAGTTCTTCCTGCGTAGTGATTGCTTTTTCCAAGTTTGCCATCTTTGTTTCCTCCCATTTTCACCGGATGGTATCCGTAAGTTAAAAAGAATAATTCTGCCTGCGTCTGGCTTTGCTCTCAGAACAGATCCAGTACGCAAGCGAAACACTCTCGATCAGTCCTACTTCGTAAGCCTGATCAAGTGTTTCGTATCCAAATCCGCCCTTGCTTCCGATGCTTCGGTGTTTGCAGTTACTGATTGCATTGCGCAGGGCTTCCTGGTCGATATGACGGATTCCGTCATTAAATACCGCATTCTCAAATTTCGCATTGGCGTCGATGATTTCTGCCACCGTTGGCTGTATCGGTGCCTTCAGCTTGTTCTCTTTCATCAGATCCACAAGCATCTGGCTTCCGGCGGCACCGTCAACGATCACTTTCCTGGTCGATGGATTCTGTAGAAACGGAATGATCCATTCGATCCCGCTCCTGATCGGCCTGCAGTCTATGGCTTCAATAAAAACCTGCCCGTCAGTTGTCTTTGAAGCAACCGCGAGACAGGCATTCATGCCATCCTTGCCGAATTTGATGCCGAAGTAGCGTTCCGGCTGAAGATCCGGACGTTCCTGTACCTCCAGTCTTCTCCAGTCAGCTTCTGAGATCGCTGATTTGAGTGAGTAGAGATACCAATAGCCCAATCTCTGGATGATGAAATCCAAGGGATTATTTGGATCGTATTCGGTGCGAATCTTTCTCACATTGAGGTGGTAGCCCATCGAAGGGTTGCACTGCCACCATAGTTTCTGATCCATCAGGTCCTTCGGTTCAGTATCGACGGACCACTCTGCCCAGCCGGTGTCATAAGCTGTCCCTTCAAGGCACGCTTTGCGCATCTCCGGAAAGACTGTACCGGCGCTCTCTGTTGTCGGCGGCGTTCCACAAAACAGCGTCTGCGGATTGGCTGAGTCGGAAACCGTGTATACCAGTGCCGCCTGCTGAGCCGTTGTGTATTCCTGTGCTTCATCGATCACAAGAAGATCGAAGCCTTCACCAAGACCGCCGTTGGCTGTCCGGGTGCGGAAGACGGCAGTACCGCCGTTTGTGAGAGTGACTGTTTCCAGTCCAAGAGCCTTCGTGGTACGAAAAGATTTCTCAGGCGGATCTTCGTTTTTCTTTTTCCGTCCGAGCTCTTCATAACCTGCGTCAGAAAGTATCCGGCAGAGCCTCTGCCACGCCTGATGAGCCGTGGTAACACGGTGCGCCGTATGACACACCTTCTCACCATGTTCGAGGCTCCAGAGCTCTCTTATGGCAAGAATTTCGTTCTTGCCGTTTCGCCGTGGGACTTCGTAACCAAATTTCTGATGCACCCACAGACCATCCGGCCCAACAGCCATGATCTGCCTGATCAGATCCTTCTGCCATTTGATCGCCTTGCGCCCTGACTGCTCATACAGTTTGACAGCTTCGGCGCCTTTGCTCTTTTTGTACGGTAACGTTACGGATTGAGTAGGAGTTTGACGGCCTGTCTTTTTGGCCATATCTCTCCTCCCTGATTTACTCTAATCCGAGTCCTCTTCGAAATTTAAGGATGGCATCGCTGTCCATCCAAACATTGTGTCGCCAGTTGCTCTGGATCTTCGATCCTTTAGCCGTGTGGTATTCGATCCGGCATCCGCATCCCGGATGGCGTTCGAACATTCCCATGTCCACAGCTGTGCTGTACGGCACATTCTCACCGCACCGATCCAGGCACCACTGACAAGGATCTTTGCCGTGATTCAGTCCTACGTCATCGTAGACTCTCGTCACGGTCACCTTCATGCCGCTGTCATTCTGAAATTCGGCGTTGGTCCTGATCGTCTCATCAACCGTTGACTTCGCAAGGTTCGTGATCAGCTCTGCCGCTTCATCGCCGAAGCCAGATTCTTTGAAGTGCTCAGCGAGTCCAAGAATCCTGTCTTCATCCGGATGCATCTCCGCAGGAGCGATCCCGATCCCGGCCTTTTTGTTGACAAGTGCCTGAACACGGTCCGCGCCGGCGATCACCGCATCACACTGCTCTCGCAATGCCGGCGGGATGATCGCGTCCACTGCTTCCGGAGGAATGCCGTTGGGAAACTGGTCAAGGATCTGTTTCTTGAGCAGATCGGACATCTTCACCCCGGCCTTATCGGCCAGATCGTAGACGTCCTTGTACGTTGCAGTACCATCCCGGCACCGTGCATAGAACCGAGTGACGTCCTTGTCATCGTTCATGTACTGCCGGAACAGCTTGATCAGTGAATTAAGCTGAACAGTGTACTCCATGATCCCCTCCTTAGATTCCAATCAAAGCCCGAAGCTCCTCATCGCTGTAATCCGGGAAGGACTGCTTGATCTTTACGATCGCATCACCAAACGCACCAAGCTGTGCCGCGTTCGGCTTGTACGGCGGTTTGAACTTCGGCTTTGTAAGATAAATCTGCTGTCGCAGATAAGGATAGTCATCACGTATGCACGCGCACAGGAAGCCGGCATTCAGAAAACCTGTGCCGAATGTGCGCTGTGCCTTTTCAACTGTCTCGATCAGCTCCCTGTGGCTGGCCTCGATTGCTTCAGCACTGGATGGATTCTGCGAAGGGAATCCAAGATCATCAAGCGTCAGCCCTGTCTCGCCGGCAAACAAACCGGCCTGCATCCGGAGCTCCTCCATAAACGGAGCCATGCTCTGCTGAGGAAACTGTCCTACCACCGGGTGATCGCCATCTTCATCCTTATCGACCCGGAAGAAGGCAGACATGGCAGCCGCCCACTTGTCGAACGTCTGCTGTGCATTCTGCTGTGCATCATCATCCGTTTCCGCTCCGCCATCCATGCCGAGCACGTATCTCTGCGGATATGAATAGAACTCGGATGCGATCTCAGAGCGCTTCAGTGTTCTCATCGCCGCATTGGTTCGATCCATGCACGCCCGGCTGATCCGGGAGTGTCCGAATGCCCTTGTGGCATCCGGTCGGAAGATGATCGGGACCAACAGCGGATACGGTGCTGAATTTAAGAGAGTGTACGGTTCTCTGTCTTTTTCGTAGAAGGTTGTCCGTCCCTTTTCAAAGTAAGCCTCGGTTACCGGATTGCCGTTTGCGTCACGATCGAGAACTGCGTAGCCCTCATAAAGCATGTATGTCACCGGATCGATCATGCCGGTGGCATTGTATGCGTCAATGACCCGCATTCTGGGAAATCCCGTTTCGTCCGTGGATATGTAGATGAACGAACATGACCCGATCAGCGCCGCCAGGATCGCAGAATCACACAGGATGTCCATGTTGTTCATCTGATAGATCTTCATGAGGTCGAAGTTGTCCTCAAGGAATCCATCCAGCTGCAGTTTGTTTGCCACGCTGTCCACGGCCTTCGCGCACCATCCAAGCACGCTCTTATACGCCATAAATTCCTTCGGCATGTCCCGCATGATCCACTGGTCGGGGATCTTCATATCGTAGTATTGGTATCTCTTTGCCACTCTGCCCTGCTTCATGGCCAGTTTGTTCTTTAAAAAATCAATTCCAACATTCTGATACACTGCAGCGCTCCTTCGTCCTTAACTCGGGTATACGTTCGAAAATAAAAAGTGCCTACGCACAATATTTCCAAACATAATTTCTATAACTTTTGCACTCGCCTCTGGCGCATTTTTGAATGCCTTTTTGTTTAACGCAAGTCAGTCTTTCTGCCTCCGCAGTCGAAGAATATGTGCGAATTAACTCACCATTCTTCGTATACTGTCCAACCATCTTGCAAACGTTTTTTCTTTCCGGCGGTGGGCTTACTGAAATGTACTGGCCTTCATTACTCAGCACAGCATCGGATTTTTCGATGTTGCACTTCATATGAGCAAGCCGGACGTTTTTCCAAGAATGAAGACCACCTTTTGATACCGGATGAATGTGATCGATCGAGGGGTAATTGTCTCCGACGCAGTTATCTCTCTTGTCATTCCAATCGCATTGTTTTCCGCATAAATAACAAACGCCGGAATCTCTTCTGTACAGAGCTTCTAGCGTAATGTCCTTATCAACAATTTGTTCCTTCGGAATGCGATTGCTTATTCTCGCGTATCGCAATTTTTGACTGCACTTTTTACTGCATGTTCTCTGAGCGGGATTGAGCGTTTCAAACGGCGACCCGCATACTACACACTCTCCTGAATAAATGAACTTAAACGATAACTGCTCCGGTTTTGCTCTTTGCTTGTTTCTCTCAGCTGTCAGTTCCCCTGTTTTTTTACGATAATGGCGTTCATATGCTTCCCATGAGCCATATTCATTTATCATTTTTTCTCTATGCCTTTGTGCTTCTCTCATGTGGTGCAACCTTTCAGAGCATTTAGGAGAGCATGTTTTGTCCCGATCCGTATGAGGCTGGAATACGTTTCCACATATCACACATGTTTTTGGCTCCGGATGATGTCTATGAGAGTATTTCCATGCGGCATGCATTTTACGTCTTGCCTTTTCTCTGCATTCAGCTGAGCAATATCTCCGTTTTTCTCTACTTACAGCAAATTCTTTGCCACAACAGGAACACTTTCTAGTTTCACCTTTCATTCATATCTTTTTTTGTCCTTTCTAGTTTTTCTTGCACACTGCACACGGTTTTGTGTGGGAAATTTACCCAGTCACGGCGGATTGGTTAGGTACCCTCTGGATGCACAGTTCCTACCCCGCCCATCAAAGCGTCCTCCAGTCTGCCGACAGCTGGAGGGAACGGTTACTGCACCGAATCGGCTCTTTTCTTTGTTTGAACAGTTTGTCACCTTTCTTCTGGTTGCATCCGAGATGCGTCAGCTGAAGGTTCTCAAGTGCAGACGGATGTCCACCCTTTGCGATCGGCACGATGTGGTCCACAGTCGGTGACATCGGATCAGGGAACTTCAGACTGAAGTCCACTGGTCTTCCGCAGATCGCGCAGTAACTCTGCGTCGCATACAGTATCTTCTTCGCACGCTTGAATGCCATCTGATGGCATCCGTCTTTGTCTGGTCTGTTTCTTCCTGGCTTTTTCATATGGGGTGGGTATATTCAAACGCAAATGAGAGCACCAAATTTTCAGTCAAGAGAGGGATGAAAGTGCCTATGGGACACGGTGCTCTCATGCAAAAAGGACTGCTTCACGCAGTCCTTGTGCATACACTATAGCACATAGCCGACCGTCTTTTTCGGGAAGATGAAGTCCGAGTTTACTGAAACATGTCCGGATTTTCGTTTCGATACCTGTAGAAGCGTTTGCGGCAGTAATCGCGATCGTTATATCCAAACACCTTTATGTTTGTGTCTGCCCACGTTTTCCCGATCAGAAAATGCCATCGGATAATCGATTCAATTTCAATGTCTTCGATTCCTCTCAGCCATTGCTCGATCTCATATAGCATCGTCTGCTGTTCCTTCTGGCGCTCGATCAGGATGTCCTTCAAGTCAAGGATACGATTAACTGCCTCAGCAGTCGGATCGCCTGACACACGAACCGACGAAGATCCGCCGACGTTTTCGCGCCCATTAGGACTTGTAATCGGAACATAATAAGACTGTATTTCATTTTCAAGTGCCTCAATATTGGACGCAATCATCCGATATTGTCTGAGCGTTTCTATCGTCATTGGTCAGCTCCTTTCCCTGACTGCCGTCCTGATTTGTTCGGCGGTGAAGTTGTAGCCGAACTCGTCGACTATTTTACTCATTGGCCATCCTGCTTTTTGCAACGCCTTGACCTTTGGTATGTCCAAGCGTTTGATTCCTTTCGTCGCTTCCCTGAAGCCCATCTCCGTCAGGATCTTGAGAACATGGCTTTTCGACTTGGCGTCTATCGCCTCTACGATCTCGTCCACCGTGTAGCCACGGTCTGCCATCTGGGCGATCCGTGCACGATCAAGCTGTTGGTATCTTGTCATGCTTCTTTGTCTCCCTTCTGACGATTGAGCGCACCGTGCTTCGGCCTAAATTCATCCGAGCAGAGATAACTCTGTAGCCAAGTCCCTGGCTGTGAAGCTCCATGATGGACGCAACCTGCATCGGCGTGATGGATCTCGGTCTGCCGCGCTTGGCTTTCACACCGATCGAGCGCCGTGCATCGCCAATGGCTGCCCTGCTGTAGTGCATATGCTCGGCGATCTGGATATCCGTCCAGCCATGCCGGCGCAGGTGGTAGATCGCACGCTTATCCATTTCGTTCATCTTTTAGCCTTCTTTCTGCCCGACTGCAGAACCATTCTGGCATTGAGAATTGGTGCCAGGATAAGCATCTCCAGTTTTCTGAGAAGAAACGGCAATCTTTGCAGTGGATCAGTGTATTGACTGGGCAGTCGAGATTGATGCTTCCGTCTTCAAAATGGATCCAATCGTCATCAACGGTACAGTAGTATTTACCGTCTTCTTTAGCGCAGAAGTTGCAGTTCCAACAATCTTCTGGTTTCTTTTCGACATCATCAATGATTACAGTCATTTTTCTTTCCTTTCTGCCCAGTCGCAGTATCCATCCTCTTTTTTTATCGGCGGTGTATAGTAGCCGTAACCATCGCCCCAAGATTTGTTATGACAGAAATATCCATCCCAATGCTCGCAGTCCTTGCAACGTATCAATTTATCGCCATCTCTGACGTTTCCGACAAACATTTCATCGTAATCTCTCAGGTCATCGTCAATGCTGATTATCCATTCTGTCTGTGTCATTGTTCTTTCCTCTCTGCTCTTGAACAGTAATCATTCGGCTCGCACAGCATCATCACAAGCCTGTTTTGACATTTCCACACACTTCCTGTGAGACGTAGGAACTTGCAATCCTTGCAACGGATAATGGGAATGAAACCGAATATTGCTTGCCAATGTTCTTTTGACCATCCGCTTGTATCAACTTCTGCGGTAAACGTTTCGTCCTTCCATACCTTCACGTCGGAAATATCAACGCCGTCAAGTTCTATGTCATCAATACTGCCGATAGGCTCTAAGTAGAAAGCCATTTTTCCCCCTCCTGAAGCCCCATCTTTTTTGCACAAACGCATTGTGCGGATGGACAAATTTTGAGATAGTGCCATTCCATTCCGCAATCTCCACAATGTACCAACTCGCCGTTAATGCTTCTTCTGTCGATGGTGTTCTTACCACCGAAATACGGGCATTTCATGATGAAGTCATCAATCTCTTTTGGTGTCATTCGCTTCCCTCCTGATATGGATTCGGAAGGGGCATCCATGCAACTGCCTCCTCGCCTATCTCATATCCGCTATCGAGATAAATTTCATCGTCCTCGTAAAACTCGTCTAACTGCACCCGCTCATGCCCGGCAACGTCAATACTCACAAGGATCCGTTGACCATCTTCGGGTAATTGGCCGTCAAAAATAAAGTTACATTCCGGATGTTCTTGCTTTTCTTCTTCTGTGAGTTCCCTAGCTTTGAACGGAATCCATCTCGGCTCTTCGGATGGCAAATTCATCAGAAGTGCAACCATATTTTCTTTTATCAGATCGTGGTATGGTGTTCTTCGCACTGCATCAATCGCCGCTTTCCGCGAAATCATGTCACTCATACTTTTACCTTCCCCGTTAAATAATCGCCAACTGTATATCGACTGATGTTCAGCACGTTCGCGATCCGCTCGTAACTGAGCCCCTGATCGTGAAGCTCGCGCATCTGGGCAAGCACTTGTTCGGTGACGATTCTCTTCTTGCCGCGAGGGCGTTTCAGTCCGAGCTCTTGCCGGTAAAATCGGATTGTCGCCGGACAGTAGTGCATCAGATCAGCAATCTCATCGTCAGTCTGGCCTTTTTCGAACAGACTTCTGAGTCTATTCAGATCTTCTTCGATCATTCCTTGCCCTCCATCTCACAGAGAAATGAGATGTTGCATGCGAGATGCCAGAGATGCGGCAGGCCGCTTTCTTCGTCTACGGCATCCGGATCATCGAGATAAGCAAGGAAGTGGCGGAAAGCGGCATCACGGTACCGTTTTATTTCCACCTGCTTCCAGTTATCTGGTGAGCCGTATTTCTGATTTCCATACATGCGTATTGCGGCAATGTCCCAGATAATCCGTCTGGGCACCAGTGTCAGCTGAGCCTTGCCTTTGTCGGCCTTGGCTTCCTGATTGTATTCAGCCATCAGCTCATCATTCTCCTTCTTTCCATTGCAATCCTTTCCAGCGGTCCAATCGGCTTCAGCCCGATAGCCACCAGCTTCTGTCTTGCGATCTTCTTAACCTTTTCGGGAATATCGGTGCAGTCCAGCGCCGCTTTATAGATACTCGCTCTGGCAATGCAAGTATTGGGATGCAGCAACACCTCATACTTATTTGCATATGCCAGAATCGCATCCCAATCATCCCTCATAATGAACGCCATCAGTGCGTTATGCCTGTCCTTCAGAAATTGTTCCATTCCTTCGTATGCCATTTTCATTCCTCCCATAGCTGTCTTCTATCGCCTCTGGCATTTCTTCCACTGTGATCGCTATTCCCGGATGCCATGTCCAGATCTTCGATGTCTGAAGAGTGGCGATGTAGCAATCGTTCTTCCAAAAGCCCAGTTCAGTCATTATGTCCTGCAGAGCCTTCTGAGCATTATCGAGATCTGGCTTATCGGTACACCATGTATTGAACCGATGCTCGCCTTCTGCCAGGAATCCCCAAATGATCGTCATCCGGAGCGGACCATTCAGAGGCTGATCCGGGATATGCTTAACCAGATGTGCTCTGAGCTTGGCCTTTGCATCAGCGGATCTGTCATTCTGATATATCGACTTGGTTTTCCAGTTGATCTCCTTCTCCTGATAGGTTGCCGTCGGCGGATTCATTTCAAGGAAAAATTCTATTGATTTCATTCGTCTCCTTTCGTGTTGGGTTTGGGGTAGGTGAATTTGTCCGAGATGCTACGGCACCACTGGGTGAAAAGAACGAACGTAAGTGAGACGTTCTTTCACCCGTGTGTGCATGCCGCGCGTAAGCATTCTCTCTTTAGAGAGAGTCAGTTTCACCCACCCGTGAAACTATTGATTTTTACAGTTTCACCCCATCAGTTTCACGGGTGAAATTTATACAGTTTCACCTCAGTTTCACCCCGTAGGTGAAACTGTTAATTTTCTGTTTCACCCTCTTCAGTTTCACCCTTGAAAATGAGTGCCTTTCCACCAGTCTTTTTATTGGCATTTTTCTTCCGTAAATAGGTCATTTCGGAATTGACTGCTTCATTAAAATTCCGGTTAAACTGCTGCCTGCTCATCTTCATTGCCTTAGCCATTTCTACCTGTGTAACATCTCTTGGATTTCCATCGTCATCTGCACACAGGTTTTCAAACGTAACATGGAGCTGATCTATGAACTCAATCAAAGTTTCTTCATGAGTTTTCTTACCCTTTGTCCCTTCCAGCTTTGCTTCCTTAAGCTTCCAGTTATCATCCACGCTGTGAATTGGGTACCTGTACCAGGCATTGATAGGATCAAGATCCGGGAACTCCCGCAGAGTGAATTCAACCCTCACTGCCGGTTCATCTGCCTGCAGTTTTGTTACGGTCACAATCGTATCTGGATCGCGTCCGAAGACTCCCGATCCGGATGCCCGGTCAATACTGGACTTCTTATCCTGATCACCTTTTGAATAGTGATGGACATAGATCACAGCACAGTTCAGCTGTGTCGCAATCTTGTCAAACTGATTGCAGAAGGCAGCCATGTCCCCTGCTTTGTTTTCATCGCCCATCATGACCTTGTAAATTGGATCAATGATTACAGCGGTGAAGTTTTCCTTGGTACAGCGCCTGATCAGTTTCGGTGCAAGCTTATCCAGCGGTGTTGAATGCCCTCGGAGATTCCACACGATAAGGTTGTGCTGAATCTGTTCTTTGGTGATAGATCGCTTATCACATGCTGCCGCCACGCGCTTCATGAATGATGCCCGGTCAATCTCAAGATTCACATACAGCACTTTTCCCTGAGCGCATAGTTTTCCGAGCCAGTGGCCTCCGGAAGCAATCGCAATGCCCAACTGAATCAGAAGCATGCTCTTGCCGGTTTTGGATCCACCTGAGAGGAGCATCTTATGCCCTTTTCTAAGAATTCCCTGTATGAGTTCCGGAGCCAGCTCCGGCAGGTTGTCCCAAACGTCGCAGAAGTCTTCCTGATCCGGCAGATCATCATTAATGCCTTCGATGTACTCAATCCAGTCATTCCATGTTTCACAGCCGATATTAGTTGCAATCAGATACTGCCTTTTACTTCCCCGGACGAATCCCGGCATCCGGGACAATCGGCTTGGATTCTTCGTGCTGGTGTCAATTTCCAGTCCGTTCTTCCGGCAGATTTTGAACAGCTGATCCACACGCCTTGAATACTCTTTTTCGCTTCCGGCATCGACCCTGACAATCGCATGGATAGACTTATTGCCGGAATGGACAAGCGCCACGATCGGCAGCCTGAGTTCAGTCATCAGGGAATACTGGACATTCATGTCCTGTGTATCTGATTCGACCAGTGCATATTTGAAGTCAGTGACATTCTCAGCTTTGCCGCCCATGCCATCCATCGGATTGAAGGATACCCATGCCCCGCAGTTGTGATCATAGTCATAGAAGACATCTTCGATCCTGGAAGCCTCATCCAGCTCTGACAGGAGCCGTCCTGCAGTTCGGTCATAATTCCGACCTTTTGGATGATACTTTCCTTCTTTATCCTGATAGCAGTCAGTACAGTAGCTGACATGATCGTCAGCTGAGAACAGCGCGGAAATATACTTTCTTGCGTCCTCAACTGGATCCCAGTTTGCATGGCATTTCGGGACAATGCTGATGTCCAGATCAGATTGATCGACAATTTTATAAAAGTCACCGACATCAATCACATCCCCGTCCATCAATTCTCCTCCCGGACCGGAATCATCGTATCCGGCAGATCGATAGCCATTGTCTATGGCCATCTTGAAGATAGTTTTCCCTGTGATTCCAGTTCCGTTCAGGCTTTCCCATTTCTTCCAGCATTTGCCGTCATACCTTTGCGGATCTCTGCGGGACCACTCATCCCACATGGAACACGGCATTCCTTCTGCTTTTATGGCCATACCGACATTGAGCCATTCCTGATAGCTCAGCATTGCCGGATCGATAAACTGCAGCGCTTCTTTTACTTCCTGTTCAGTAGCCATAAGAAATACCTCCCGGTTCATATGTTTCAGGATCTATTCCATATGGAACTCTCCAGTAGTTATTGCTTATCTGGGCGATCATCCTGTTAGCATCATCGAAGGTCCATGTTCCGACATGCTGGAACCCCTTCTTTTCAAGGAACCGGATCTGACGCGGTGTGGAAAGTCCTTCTTTCCGCCGGTTAAACAGATGATTCAGGATCAATGATGCTTTTCCTGCGTTTTCGATCTCCCCGGTAAAAATCCCGAAGTTTTCCAGTGCCTTCAGCTGTTTTTCTGAAGCGGGTCCCATTTCCCATCCAAGTGTCGGTTCATAAAGTGCAAGATCTTCAGCTTGGATGCTCATTTCGAACTGAAGTGGATCTACCAGCTTGCGAGGGCAGTGCTGCTGTTTTCTGAGTTTTTCGGCAAGCGCCTGTTCTCTCTCCTGCATTACATCCCTCTCAGCGATCGCTTCAGCATCCATGATGTCGATCATGTCATCAATCTGCTCAAGATTCTCGGTCATTTTGTCTGCGACTTCTTTCTTAGTACAGATGATGTCAGCCGGTCGGCAGAGTTCATGCTTTTGAGACAGCCACAGGAAGTCCAGCAGAAGAAGATCCTTCTTTCCCGGATGTATTCGGGTGCCACGTCCTACCATCTGGCAGTACAGGCTCCGGATCTTTGTAGGTCTGAGAATCACAATGCAGTCAACAGACGGGCAATCCCATCCTTCAGTCAGAAGCATGCTGTTACAGATCACATCGTATTTGCCGGAATCAAAATCTTTCAGTACCTGCTCACGATCTTCTGATTCGCCGTTGACTTCAGCCGCCCGGAAGCCTTTATCTTCAAGGATCCTTCTGAACTTCTGTGATGTTGCGATCAGAGGAAGGAAAACAACGGTTTTTCGACCTTTGCAGTATTCCTTCATTTCTTCTGCGATCTGTTCCAGATACGGTTCCAAAGCGTGATCGATGGATCCAAGTGTGTAATCTCCAGCCTGCGTCTTCAGCTTGGTCATATCCAGCTGCAGCGGTATTATCTGGGCCATGATCCGGCAGAGATAGCCTTCTTTGACTGCTTTGACGATCGAATATTCATAAGCAACAGACTGGAAGACTTCTCCAAGCTTGCGCTGATCTCCACGATCAGGTGTTGCAGTCACGCCAAGCACTTTGGCCTCCGGGAAATGATCAATGATACGCCGGTATCCATCAGTGATGGCATGATGTGCTTCATCGATGACGATTGTATTGAAATAGTCATTCGGGAAGCGGTCGAGCCGGTCAGGCCTTTGCAATGACTGGACAGATCCTACACACACCCGGAACCATTCGCCTATGCATGTCTGATTGGCTTTTTCCACACTGCATCCGAGTCCGGTGATCTTCTGAAGCTTGTCAGCTGCCTGATCAAGCAATTCACCACGATGTGCCATAATCAGGCAACGATCTCCCTGATGCACCTGATCCTCAACTACTTTGCTGAAAACAACGGTTTTACCTGTTCCAGTAGGAAGGACCAGCAGTGTGTTTTTCACACCACTGGCCCACTGGTCTTCGATCGCCTGCCGAGCTTCTGACTGATATGGTCTAAGCTCAGTCATGGATTACCACCTTCCGGGAGTCCATCCGCCCTGTGCAGGTGCAGGATTCTGTGCAGGCTGTTCCTGCGGATAGAGCTTTTTGATATTGTTGTAGACCTTTGTCGGGTCATCCTGATTTGGTTTGTGATTCAATGCGAGAGTTCCGGTTTTGCCAACCAAAACTTCATGCCTCCAGTCACAGCGGACAGGTTCTCCTTTTTTGTGAATCCCAATGCTGTCCTGAAACTGAGCAATCATTCCGATACAGCTCTTGGAATTCCACATATACAGCTTGTGGTAGAGATCAACACTGTCACCTGTATTAGGATCCTGAACACGAAGCGTAATAGTAACCCTTTTGCATGGCCCGATTTTTGATTTCGGACCGGGCTGATACCGATCCTGTTTCAGATCCACAACTGTGAAGGAGTAATCACCTTCAGGAAGCAAAGTGTAAGTTCTGTCATAATCGCCGAGTTGATCAGCGCCAATCGTAGCGCCGTCAAGGAGTTCTCCACCCTCTACAGGGGCTGTGTTCTGTGCCGGATAAGCCGGTTGTGATGCATATGCATTCTGATACTGATTCATTATTTTCCCTTTCTAAAACGGCAGTTCCCGTTCTTGTTTGATAACTTCCATGACCTGCGGCCAGCAGGCGATTACCCATCCGTCGATAAAATCTTTCGGATATGCGGATACCGGCATGCCTTTCGGCATGTAGTTCTTTTTATCAACCGCAACCATCTGAATCTCAGACGGATGTACAAAGTCGGCCCTCATCAGATCCTGCAGTGCTTTCGGCAGTTTGCTGATCTCAGCTTCTTCATCCGGAGTGTAGGCGATCGGTGTCCACATTTGCTCCAGCAGTGGTGTTTCTGAAACAGGATCTGCAGGTGCCGGTACAGGTGCCGGATCAGACTTCGGTGCCTCATCAACTACATTGAGATTTTCAGGGCCAAAGAACACCTTCGCACTGACCTCCTCATCACTGGCCGGTCCGGGTAAATCAGTGAAGAGATGTGCAATTCCGTCAAATGACAGCGGCAGTTCAGAAGGAAGATGATCACGGTTCTTAGCGTCCCATGCAGGTGTGTGTTCTGTGTACATCACCCTCTGGCCGCCGGTTCCTTTATGCTTCTTCCCCTTTTCATCCTTCGCGACTACAAAGATTTTGTAATTGCAGAACAGGACCATGTCCGCCCATTCCTTGAGCATGTTTGCGGTTTTAGCTGTGGTCTTATTGCCGAGCTTCATTTCGTACCTGGTATAAGAATTGTCGGCATCCGGAGGAGTGAATTCTTTTGTTTGAGCATGGGCAGTGATGACAACATTGATGTTGGCTACATCCACCACATCCTGCAGAAGGTTCAGAAACTTACCAACCTGTTCTTCCAGCCGGATAAAGCCTTCTCCGTAGCCAAACGATGTGATAGATGGTTTCTGCGCCATGTTGCAGAGCTGTTCGATGATCAGTCTTTCTGCCCAGTCAAACGTGTCAATAACAAGTGTTTTGCATGGTCTTGTATTAATAACCTCGACCACTTCATTCCAGAGCATTTCGGCACTGGTAGGCTTCGGATAACGGTTTACATTCATACGGGCAGTAGAACCCTCTGTATCAATGAACAGAGGGTCCGGGAACTGTGCCGCAAGTGAGGTCTTCCCGATGCCTTCCACGCCGTAAATCACTGTCTTATAGGGTTTCTTCTGAATCCCTGAAGTAATTTCAAACGACATTATTATTCCTCCTTAAAATTTTCCTGCTTCCCATTTCGTGACTTTGGCAATCTCAGGTTCTGCCTTCTGCATCTTTTCAGCAGGCTTGAATCCCTGATCGGCAGTCTTCTTTCCGTCATGATCGACAGAGTACCCATCTTCGATATAGATGGTGCACTCTTCTCCAGTGCTGACTCTGGTTGCGATTGCCTGAAGGCCTTCTTTTTCCAACCACTGCCCGAAGTCACTGAGCGTATCAAGATCCATCTGCTCCAGTTTGTCCAAAAGCACGAAGCCGCAGTTAGGATTAAGTTTCCTGACCACAGCCGTAGCTACCTTCAGCTGATCAGAACTGGACATGTTGTCCCATGGCTGCCCCTTGTACACCAGAACTCCGCGATCGATGCCAAGACCGGCAAGCGGCATATCCGCACCATCAAGGAGTGCCATGCGATCAGCCCGGAGGTTGTCGATCTGCACATTGAGTTCCCTGTATTTCTGGTTGTAGGATTCTGCTTCCATCCGTGCCTTTTCCTTTTCAAGGTTGTCCCGGACCTTAGCATTAATCACTTCGACATTAGCTATGCTTTCTTCCAGCTCAGCGGTAGACTCCATTTCAAGCTCAATCGGAGACTTATCAGCTTCCTGCAGTTTGTCGAGAACATCCATCTTCTGCTCTTCCAGCTGCTGCAGCCGATTTTTCAGATCCTCAATGTTCTTATCAAGCCGATCAGATTCATCAAGCAATCTGTCATACTCCCGTTTCCACTGAACCCTCTGTCCGTTCCTGGCAAGGATTTCCTGCTGTTGTGCAATCATATCCGCCGCGCTGATCGGTTCTTCCGGTACACCGTCCCATTGAACCATCTGCTCAGCATGGCCGGTCTTTTCCTTCGCGATCCGGCCAATAGCAAGCCGTTCAGATGTCAGCCGGTCTTCTTCCCGGTCGAACTCAGCCATCTTGTCACCGATCCCGATGATCTGAAGCAGTGCTTTGGCTTTCTCCTTGTCATTGGAATTGATGAACCTGGGAAGATCCAGAGCGAACGTGGATATGAATGAATCAAGCAATGCCTGTCCTGCCTTCTGACCGGATGGATCAGTTACAGTCAGGGCACTGTTCTTACCTTTGCGCTCAACCACGATGCCGTTGCTGAGAACGATCTTCATGTGTGGATCTACCATGGATCCTTCGCGCTTGGTGTTTGTCGGCTTATAGGCAGCTCCTCCAAGGGTGAAGGCAATGGAATCAAGCACAGAAGTCTTTCCCTGATTATTTTTGCCGCCGATGATAGTCAGGCCATTGGCTGTTGGCTGAAGGCTGACTGCTTTAACTCTCTTAACGTTTTCCAGCTCAAGCGAGCTGATCTTTACTCCTGACATTTTCTTCTTCCTTTCTCTTTCTTCACGTGCCGGAAGTTCAAACAAGTTGATTCCGAACATTTCCGGATGATCTTCCGGATGCGGAGAATTACTTTTCTTCATTCTTGGCCACATCAAACGGCGTGATCTTGAGTGCCTTGCGCAGTTCTTCGAGTTTCTCTTCATCCTCGATCCGGATGGCTTCCGGCTTGCCGGAGAGAAAGTCCTCGATTTTCTTGATCCGCCTCGGCAGAGTCTCGTAGCATGCGCTTTTCAGCCGTGCGAACTCAGTCACATCGGCTGTACCGTAGACATCCTTCTTCAAGGCGGCATATTCCGAGCGCATTTCAGTGAAGAACGAACTCAGGGTGCTGACTGCGAATGCATTGTTCCTGATCTGCTCCCAGATCTCGACCTCATCCTTCTTGACTGCTTCGAGATCTTCCTCGCGAAGATCTGTCAGCCGGTCAATGGCTGCATTCAGATTTTCGATCTGCGTGTGGAGCGTCAGGACAGCGAATCCGAGGCCGACTATCCCGACAAGAAGTACAATGATCGCCACTGCAACAACTCCGCTCATCGTCCGCCTCCCTGATCAGGTTTTCCCCGGTCAATCCTTTCCAGGTTGCCGACAAACTGTCTCATATCCAGCTTGTGGGCAATGCCCGTCAAACTCAGTCGATACCAGAAGTTCCTGTGCCACTTCCCGTCTCCCCGAAGCACTTCCTGCCGATAGAAGCTGAACCCCTTGTAGGAAAGCTCAAAGGTACGCACATTGCCGAGATTGCTGATCAGCTGCCAGTTGTCTTCGTTTTTGATGAACGCCTTGCGTTCCGCTTCATTTTTCATGCTGTGCCTCCATTTCCCTAGTCCATTCGGCCTCATAGCAGTCTTCACATACTGCGAAGCCTATGCCGGCCGGGTTGTGGATCTCTCTGCTGGTGTAGCAGTCTCCGTAATGCATGAGCTTGCCGCATTGAGCGCAGTTCACGAGAGTGCCCATGCTTGAGCAGAATGTTGCGACTTTCCAGTCATCCGGAATCTTGTGCGGATTATAGACGCGGTTCCTGTGGTCCCATTTCTGAACAATCATTCGCCCACCTCCACGGCGGCCAATGCCTTAATCCGATCAGCGTGCTGAATGCTTGCGCCGATGATCATGCCGACGATCAGCACGCCCATGAGCAAGCCGATCAGGATGTCATGAATGATCTGTTTGTGATAAGATTTCATTGTGTTAATTTTCCTTTCCAGGAGAAGTCCCGGTTGCCGCCGGGGCTTTTCTGTTTTCCGTGTCGAATTGTCTGCGAAGTACACTGAGCGGAATGCCGGTGACTTTGCATGCAGATGTGATCCTGACTTTGTAGTCATAGATCTGGTTGATGCCGAGCTGTTCCTTGTCGATCTGGAAGGCCAAGTCATAAATCTTCACCGCCTCCCGCTGGCCTACACCGAACAGCTTTCTGATGTCCGATTTGTTCAGATAAGATGCAGTGAGAATGTCGGCTGCAGTTTTCACTTTTCCTCCTTTTGAATAAACTTGTTGATGAAGTAAACCTGACCTTTTCCTGTCACCTTCGTGGTCTTGGTGACCCTGATCGATCCGTCCGGGTTGTTGATCGTGCGCTCTTTAACTTCGAACAGTCCCAGATCCATAGCCTTCTGTGTCGGCATGTTCTTACTGCTTCCGTTCTTGATCAGATAGTCGTTGTCTCTCAGCCACTGAAATAACCGCTTCTGGCCGATGTCATAGCCGTTTTGCTTGATCAGCTTGGCAAGATCCCCGATCAGGATGGATGTGTGAGAAGCCGATACCGCATCAGCGAAGATTTCTTTCGGACGCATTTCTGCGATCCGGCGATTCTTTTCATCGAGGATCCTGTTAGCCGTGATCAATGCCTTTGCGATCAGATCTTCATCCGACAAAGTTTCCTGCCCTGCAATGTACCCGCCGTTCTTCCTGATCGAAGGGATAACCTCATGGGTGATCCAACGCTTGAACGCCTTCGCTTCCGGTTTGCGTGAACCGAGGACCAGTGCGTACAGGCCGGGCTCGTTAACTACATTCACTTCCTGTTTTCCACCAGGGGTGTCAGCTGAAATGACACCCTTTTCATCGTCATCCAAACGGTTCATGACCATTCGGCTGTTGCCGATATCCAGTGCCCTGCAGACATCCGCCGCAACAAACCACGGGGCGCCGTTGATACTTGTGGCCCTAATCGGACCGAATTCCTGATTGTTGAAAATTGATAATTCCATTCGTTCTCCTTTCTTATAGTTTTGTTTTCCAAACTCATCTTGCAAAAAAATACTGGCCAATATCATTGTTTGAAATATCTAAAACATCGCATGCGGCAACAATTTCCTTTTGTGTGAAATCTCGCTTATTATTAAGCGCTAGATTGATAGAACTGCGATCTTTATTAATCTTTTTCGCAAACTCTTCCTGTGTCCCACACTTTTCAACAATTCGGCCTCTCAACTTGGAATAATTGAATTCAATTTTACTCATGAGCACCTCCTTTCCAAAGTTTGGTTTTCCAAACTATAGTCAGCATAGTCTGTTCGCATTCTGTTGTCAACAAAAAGTTTTGAATTTCAATATTTTTCGTTCATATTTCAAAACGATTTGTTATTATAGAGGAAGAAAGGAATTATTATGGAAGCGTTTAAAGATAGATTAGCCACAGCATTAAAAGAAAAAGATATCTCTGCGGCTGAATTGTCTAGAAGAACTAAGATATCTAAAGGTTCTATTTCAAATTATTTAAGTGGTCGTTATAAAGCGGCTCAGAGCAACACATACCTTATCGCAAAAGCTCTCGATGTAAGTGAAGCATGGCTCATGGGATACGATGTTCCTAAACAGAGTTTTGACATTCTTTATAGAGAGGATGGTGGTAGAGCTATAGGAGATGATGAAGTAATAGATCCAGAAGTATATAACTTTCTGGAAGTACTCGAGTTGAAACTCTCTCACATTTCCGATAACGCTAAAAGAGAAAAAGCTCTTAAAGCATTAAGAAGCACGCTGGATTTAATCGAAGAATAAAAAAATCCCCTGCGGCTGCCTCCGCTGGAGATTGGCATAGAATCAGAACCCGCAAGCCTTTTTCTATGCCTCCATGTTACCACAAAGGAGGTGAAAACATGGCAATCAGTTTCGATGAAAAGCGTAAAACCTATTACGTGAACATGAAACAGATCCAGCCTGACGGATCTGTGAAATGGGTAAAAAAAAGAGGATTTCGCACCAAGCGTGAAGCGAAGGCATGGGAAGCGGAAGCACTCAAGGCGGTTCAGGAAGCGAAGACGGCATCGCCGACATTCCGGGCGATGATCTCCGAATGGGAAGCATACAGCCAGTCTTCGGCCGAGGTGAAGATAAAACACCGGGAACACTTCGAAAAGCGCTTCTCGGAGTTCCTCGACCGTCCGATCGGAGAGATAACCAAGGCGGAGCTGATCCAGTGGCGTGGCTTGCTTGCCGATCAGGAGGTATCAACTAAGACCAAGAACATCACGATCCAGTTTGTCAGGTCCGTTTTCAGGTATGCGAATCAGATCCACGATCTTCCGAACACTGCAGCCTGTATCAAACCGCTGAAGCTGACCAATCAGGAACTGATGCATGAGATGGATGTGTGGACCCCGGATGAGTTCCAGCGGTTCCTCTCCTGCGTCGATAAGCCGATCTATTCGCTGTACTTCGAGACGCTGTACTGGACAGGCATGCGCAGAGGCGAAGGAATAGCTATTCAGGCAGACGATTTGAAGGATGGATGGGCAAACATTCATGCCAGCCAAAGAACTGCCACAGAAGGCCGGAAACCCACCAAAACGAAGCAGAACCGGACAATCCGGTTACTGCCTCAGCTATGGGAGAAGCTCAAGCCACTGGCAGAACAGAACAGCGGATACCTGTTCGGGAATGACGATCCGCTCAGCCCTACTATGATCGATGCGGCATTCAGAAAAGCGGTCAAGGCATCCGGTGTTAAGAAGATCCGGATCCACGATCTCCGGCACTCATTTGCCACCAATGCGATCAATAACGGGTGCAACATCGTGGCAGTCAGTAAATACCTGGGGCACTCCACGATCGAGCAGACCCTGAAAACATACACTCATCTTCTGAAGAATTCAGATGATGCGATGATCAGCACTATGTCCGGTTTGATGAAATAGGCGTGGGCAACTCCGTGGGCAACTTTTCCGAAAAAACGTTCGTATTTCATGGTTCGAAAGCATTGAAAAACCGCATAAATAAGCGATTCTGATAAGGCTTGAAACACTTTGGACGTTTCCTGTCATCCGCACTATATGTTTCGAAACCGCATAATCATGCGGTTTTCTTATGCCGTGGGCAACTTGTGGGCAACTTTCTCTCTTATTGTATATGAACAATCAGTTTAGAGCATAAAAAAAGCCCTCCGGCAGCTCGTCCGGAGGGTGTCATAAGGAGGTGGTAAATAATGACAGCTTTATTTTAAGAAACTCTGCTTTTCCATGCAAAGCTCATAGCAGCGTTTGATGTTCCTGTCTGCCATCACTGTTTTGCCGTTCTCAAAAGATGGATGTGTGTGGCAGTAGTCCTCATATGTCTTAATGTCTTCGAGTATGTCATCAAAATACTCTTTGCTGTGGTCGATGTTCCGCAGCAGCTCATCATTGAAGCGCAGGATCCGCCGGCGTGCTCCCTGTGCTTCCTTCAAAGCATCGGATCCTTCAAACTCCGCAAATGAATCCTTTAGCTTGTCGATGTCCTTGCGCTGGCCGTCCAATTTATGATCGATCTCTTCCAGGGTGACGCGCTTCTTGCCGGACAGGTGGTCGAAGATCTTGATCAGCAGAGACCAGAAGCCAGGAGCCGCAAGGCATGCAAGAATAATCGGCAGAACGATGTTTGTGTCAAGCATTGGTTTTGTCCTCTCTTTCTTTGTCGATCGAAACGCCCAATGCATTGAGGAGCTCGATCTGATGCTTCAGACGGTCATTCTCAACCTTGAGATCGAGATACCGCAGGAGCAGATTCTGATATTTTAACCGGATCTCATCTTCGTCAATCACTTCTGATCTCCATTTTTTTGAACTTTGTAGCTGAAATAGAACGTTACCACGGCGGTGACCACCGTCATAAACTGCTGATCTACCGCTTTTCCTTCGATATTCAGATAGCAGAGTGTACCAATAAGAGCGAATGTAATGATCGACTTAACATCAATCAGTTTCGCAATCTGCTCAATGATTGTTACGGGTTTGTCGTTCATGCTGTCCTCCTTGTCATCAACAATGATGGTCGGTACTTCCTGATCGGCAGGATCTTCGTCAGGATCCTGATCTCCCGGATCAGTTTCAGGCGGATTCTCAGGTTCTGGCTCCGGGACGATGATCGGCGGATCAACTTCATACGGTTTTGTCGAGATGATGGCAACTGCAGACGGGACTTCCCGCCCGGTCTCACGCACATACTCCATGTTGTGATCGGTCCATCGACACATCTGCGCACTTCCACCTCCGTCCAGAAACGCTATCGATTCGAAGTAAAAAGCAGACCGGAAGTCTTCTGCGATCTGCTTGGGGGTAAGATCCTGATTTGCGATGCCAAGCGCATACGTGCCATCGGTCAGCCGGATCACGAATGCATACCTGGAAACAGTGTTCACATGGTCGATCCCGACCATCCTTGCGTACTGGTAATTTCCTGTCTGCGGATACACCACAGCCGGGCTGAAGACGTTGTGGCTGCGATCTACATGCACGCCCGTACAATCGCCGTAAATGCCCGTTTCTAGGTCATAGTAGAGCGTTGTATCCTGATTCGGTAATTCAGTCCAGACGTCATTTATCGGGGAACTGAGATCGCCGTAGGTGGTCCCATAAGGATCAGCCTGATCAGCCTTCATCTGGAAGTAGTTTGCTCCGGTCACTTTCGCACAGACATACACATCCGCGTCAAGGTTTCGAAGACTGGCAAGTTTGTCCATGCCGGCAGACAGCACGACTGTCTGCATGCCATTTGCCTGCTTATACAGACTATATGAATGGCCGTTGATCTCAATGTCAGAAGCGAGATCTGCAAGTGTGCTCTTTTTGTTCCATCCTTTGTACCGGAGCGCGCCGAGTGCATCCGACCAGTCGGTGCTCTTTAGCGTTGCCTGTGCCACGCCCTGATTGGTTCCGAACTCCTGACCGGAGTACCAAAAACAAACGTGGCTGTACGGATGAGTCCATCCTCCGCGCTTCTGATGGGGAAATACAACCATGTCCCCGTCCTGGAACTGCCCGGCGGGAATGAAGTCATACCAAGTTGCCCATCTGTCCCTGTTGTACCAGATATTGTCGGCATACCCATCGCCGCCGATCGGGCCGGCATAGTTCGGAACGCCTACCAGTCTGAAATGTTCCTTGGCAAGATCCACGCACTGGATGCCTGCCGCGCCGTTCACATCCTTGCCCCATCCAAGGTACTGATTTAAAAATTCCTGTGGTGACATCATGTTCTCAGTCCTCCATTTTTCTGAGCAGATCGCGAAGATGGCTTAGCTCCCTTTCCCACGATTCGATTGCTCTGGGATTGCAGCCGTTCCGCTTCAGTTCGGTCAGCATCGTCTGTGAGATCAGGAGAAGCCTGTGACAAATCATGCATAACGTTTGAATTGTAGCGAGCACCATCAGTCCTCCCTTCATAAGAAAAACGGCATCTGCCGTCAGTGTGTTTTACAGTAGTCAAGCCATTCTTGGCCTGACTGAAATGGCATACCGTTGATGATTCGATAATTCCCCTCAGTTACATCGGAGCTGTAAAAATACGTTTGTGTGTCTCTCACCGGAACATGAACGTGTTTGATGTAACGGAACGCAGACACACCGGGATTGCTCCATCTGCTCGTCTGTTTGTAAACATCGAATATGCCTCCAAAATTTCCTACTGCGGCATTATGACCGGCGACTGAATCGAGCACAGCATAATCGATTTGAGACGCAGGTCCGAAAACATCTTCCCCGTTCACATAGCTGCTTCTGAACGGGCATCCATTGTGCCCTCCGGTTGGAGTAGAATCATTAAACGTACACACCGCTTGACGCAGATATGCATGAGGTATTTGCTGTGGATCGTCTGTGGAAATGTTTTCCCAATTGGAGAATGTTTGCAGACTGCCGTTTCCCCTGACAAACACACACAGAGCGAATCCCTGTTCTGTCAAATAGATATACGGTGGAAAACTTGATCGATAAAATGTCGATCCGCTTGTGCTGAAATTATCGCCGGACATCGAATAAAAAGTCACGAATGAGTAAGGTCTGCTCGGATCATTGCCAAGCGTACTTATCTGGATCGCATCGGTAAACGTGTTCTGCTGTTCTTCAGGCACATTCACATCGACCTTGCCATACCCATCAAGATCGCCGTCAGGGAAGTACGGCCAGTTATTATCCGCATCAAGCGATCCGATATTGCCGTCAAACACATTGACCGAAGCGTCACTGAATCCGTACTCGTCAGGAAGGTAAACGCCGTTCTCCATTGCGAACAGCGGATCAAGCTGCACATCGTCCTCAGGTACCCAAAGGCACGATCCGCCTCCCTGCAGTTCTGTCTTCAGTTTCTTCACCGATCCGAAGCGTCTGCCCTTCCTGCTTTCTGTGATATAGATATTCTTGCTCATGACTGACCTCCTGCCGTCCAGAACACTGTCAGAGGGAACTCTGTCATACCCATCGGTATGATCGAACCTTCCTGCGGCACAAACATGCATTCACTGGTGATGTCGACCTCAGTGTCATCTGCTTTCACAGCGTGGATGACAACCCCAGTGAGATCAACAGCCATGCCCTCGCAAAACGGCATGACAGGCTCTGCGTAAAAATAGATTCTCTTGTACGGAGAATCCCCATGCACATCGATTTTCACCTTGCTGAAGCCATCAATGCCGTAATCGCTGGCTTTGTACGATCCGTTCTGAGTGATGTTGATTTCTCCCAGTCTGGGCTGTGGCGGATTTTCGATATTAACCGTAACTTTACTGAACCCGTAGTGATCCGGTGTGTAATCACCGTTCTCCGTTACTGTCAGCTCATCGAGTTCCGTCTCGTCTTCCGGGACCCATGAACATGTTCCGCCGTCCAATTCTGGTGTGTTGATTTTGGCAGCCGTTATGTTCTGCGGCTGGCCAGTCTGTTGAATCACTATATTTTTGCTCATGGTCCCTCCAATCAAAAAGGGCAGCCGTTTGACTGTCCTGTATAAATGCGGGCATGGATTTGCACCATGTATATCAGAGCATTTCGGGCCGTTCGCTTCGCACATTTTGTGCCGCCTCTGACTCCCCTTTGAGCGTCTACCTATTCCGCCACCGCGTTTTTAGCATCGGTGTTCTTAACCTTGTCACTACCGCACACCGCACTGGTGAACGGGACGGGCCTCGACCCCCGACATCTCCGATGCCAAGTTACTTGCCAAGTAGTTGCCAACTTGCATCTAAGTTGCAACAAGTTGCGTCAAGTTGCAAGTAACTTAAAGGGTTTCATCTCTTGCCAAATCAATATGCGCTAACAGATTTACGCCTAAATCATCAATAGCTTCCTGCTTAGTCTTACCGCCACCGCATACTCCCGGAAATTCGGGATAAGTCGCATACCATTCCATGCCTTGATCGGTTTCGATCTGTTCCACAACACATTTGAATGCCACACGTGTTTTACGGATTATATCCATATACATTCCCCAATATCTTGTACGCAAAAGAAACCTTTTGCGAAGTTATTCCTGTTCTCTTTCAACCGCTTCTTTTAGCGCATTGAGAGCCGCAGGTACGTCATTTACCATGTAGTTAATTCCACCGACTTCAAAGGCGATATCAGCCACATTGGATATGATTCCTTCTAGTGCAAGAAACTGCTCTTCCCTGCTACCGCCGAAATTGTCCGTCACAATATACTGAATCGCCGCAAGGTGCTTGGCTATTTTGACCTGTTGTTTCCGTGTCAGAATCCTCATCCGTCCATCCTCGCACCGCAGTTCGGGCAATATTTGCTTCCTGCCCACATCAAAGGATGCTCAACCTTTATCATCTTGTCTTTTCCCCGTATGTATGTAGGTATCATGTTGTTTATGCCGTGACATTCTGAACATACCCATGCAGGAAGATTCCAGTCCATGCCGTTTTCATCGTATACCCAGTGTCCGGTTTTCCGCTCCGGCTGTGCGGATGGCAAATCTTTTATTTTGTCGATAGCATCAACTACAAACCTGCATTTCCTTATTTCATCAATCGCCGCCTTACGGCTTATCAGGTCATTCATGGTCTGCCTCCCTGTGGTATCCATCAATCAATTCCTGCCACTGGTGGGCGATAAGTGTAAACCCTGCTTCATTGGCATTTTTGATTCGTTCCTGAATCCACGCTACCGGAATAGCATCTTCCTTCGGTGCTTTTGTCAGACCTCTTTCAAATCCTTTTCTGTACGCTTCTTTGATGGACGTATTGACCGTGCATTCCTTCTGAAAGTAGTTGTTAATGACTATGTTTTTCTTCATCTCGCTGATTGCCATATATCTCCCTTCTGTACTCCTTACCGACCACAAACCTGATGGTCTCAGCAAGCGATTTCAGCCCGTTGAGATGCATCAGATATTGCAATCTTTTCAGAAACTCTTCATCAATCCTGATTTCAAGTCGTTTTTCTTTCATATGTACGTACATTTTACTATATTTGTACGTACAAAGCAAGAGTACAGAAGTCAGCGATGGTCAGCGATTATTCAGCGGAAACTTCGTGATGAATGTACTCTGCGTATCCATCCACGACATTTAACTGCTCATCCATAATTGCGATCTTTGCAGTCGCAACATCAGGAGCATTCCACAGATCCTGTGCCAGACTGTGAAACTGAATGATTGCAGACTGAAGATTGTCAGTCTCCGTGTTGATTGCGAATACTCCGTTTACGCATTTTGCCGTACAAAACTTAGCCATTTTATTTCTCCTTTCGGCTGTCTAGCCATATTTTTATTTTGTAATAAACAACGATAGCGATAATTCCAATGACCGAAAATGCTCTTATCAAAAAATCAAGCAAGGTCACATCTTCTGTGCATACCACTGTTTTCATGCCTGTATTTGCGCCCATATAGCCTTCAATTCAGCCCCTATTGTAGTTGCCTGAATGTTTGTCCCGAATGACAGCGTTTCACCGCTAGAAATGCTTGCAATGACCTTACAGAAGATACCGTTAAGGATGATGTACTCACCCACCGCATGAGAAGTCTTTGCTACCTGATTTTCGATGAATGCGATGGAACCGATAACGTTGTTCAACCCCGCTTCAAATTCGTCTATCTCATCCTGTACATTGCTTGCCTCAGAGCCAAGATAAGTCAGATTGATCGTGCCATCAGCGGTGAGGATATTTGTGCCCTGAAGCAGAGATAACTGCGCAGGTGTGAGAGTGAGTTCGATTGGGGTGGCAAGTTCGTAGACGAACTGAACTCCCGCCGTCGAATTTTTGAAAGTGGTTGCATCAGTATATGTTGGATCATTTACGAAAATCGCAGGAGTTGTATCGTAGGCATTGTATGGTGATACTGCGTATAAAGTGCTTCTCGTTGTCCCAGTTTTATACTTGGAACAAATGAAGTTATTCCCACCCTTTCTTCCGATCACGTTGGTAGTGAAAATTGATGTTGAACCAGTCATGAGTTCCCACGTCAGCGTCCCCAAATCCACAATTCCCCGTGTCACCCTGCACTTCCCGCTCACAAAATCATGCGTGCATCCGTATACAGTCTGTCCGAAGGATACGGATGCGGTGTCTTCTGAATAAGCATGGTAATCGTGGTCGGTCGCAGGGTAGTTGATGGAGATATCGTTGTTGTAGGTTGTGCCGTTCTCAGGGTCTACAAAGAATCGCAGATAATACGCATTAACTGGTGATGTTTTAACGCCGTTTAACACGTCGGTATTAGTGCCACTAATCCAGTTATCATACTGGTCATACCACCGCAGATACAATCTGTATGTGGACTTAAAATAATAACTGGTATTGCCATCTACACGAATACGGTTCATGTTTCTAATGCGGTCAGTGTTACCCGAAACATTGCCTTGGCTGTCGTATCCGCCAACTACCGCAATTTCGTTCCACTGGTTAATTCCCCTTCGCAACACTGCACAGGAATCGTGGCCTGTTATGGGGCAGATGTTGGAGTAGGGTTCGAATGGTGTAACAGACTTGTCCGCCGTTGTGAGTATTGGTGCTTCGACTGTTATTTTACCCCCTGTTGAGAAATTGAACCGTAATTTGCATCCAGTTTTATTTGACCATAAGTCTCCTCGCAATGCGGCGATAGTATTATCGGCGGTCAGTAATTCAAATCCAAAATTAGCAATGGTTGAACCACTTGGAACTGTCATGGTTGCTAAAAAATTAGTTGCCATGTTCATGTCCGAAAAAACAAATGGATTCCTAAACAAAATAGATGACGCTTCAAAAGTATATGCATTGCCACTTTTCGTATACGGGACATTATTTGCCGTTAGCCATCCATCAAAGTCAAACAAATTCTTCCCTGCACCGCCTGCCCACGGATGGTCATACCCATACAAATCCTGAATAGGCTCAAGTGTGACAGACAGTTCTTTCGCCACAGATGCCATGCCATCTTCGATGATGATGGGATTGCCTGATACTGACTTATCACCGATGCCATCTGCAGGAATATCTTCAGCATTCAGCGTGACTTCTCCGTTTGTCGGCAGATTGCCGTTGACGGATTTCACTACAACGGAATCATCCGCTTTGGACGCCAAATCCGCATTTAGCGTAGCGGCATTAGGAAGCGCACCGAGCTTCGTCTTCTCGGCTGTGGTGTAGTCTTCGGTCGAAAGCTGCTTGCCGGTAACCTTATCCACTTTGCCGTTGAGAGCGTCCTGCAGATCGGTCTGATCTGATAGTGTGCCGCCAATTTCACCCCAGTCTGTATTCGTGTTCAATGCCCTGATCGCCGGAGCCATCTCTCTCGGTTTGTAAGTGGTCTCAGTCCCGTTTTTCTCCCGGATCGCGTCCGCAATGTCCTCAAGACTGCCTTCAGTAAGAATGACCTTTTCTGTACTGCTCATGATATGTCTACCTCCGTTCCGCTCAACGTGACCTCATCGACAGATGTAACTGTGAGCGTATTTTTGTATTCGTCCAACGCCGCATAGCACGGCATCTCAATCGTGGTGTCCTGTTCAAGCGTCACCGTGGTTGTTTCGTCTTTGGGACGCAGAATGTATCTGTGATTCTGCCATGGAAGATCTATGTACATGTTCTCGATCGTGTACTGATAGGACTTCGGAAGCAGATATGTTTCCTGGTGCACTGTCAGCTTCGTGCCGAGCTCACTCCAGGTATATTTGATCGTCAGTTCAACTGCCTCAGTGACCTCGATCGGCGTCATGTGCAGCTTGGATCTTGCCTGCACACCGAAGCTGAATGTTGCACTTTCCACATAGCCAAGCACTAGCTGTTTGCCTACGCCATAGGTGAGAAGCCTCTGTCCAGGTTCGTACTCCCTGTTATTGATGACATCCACATCAGCAACCGTTCTGCCGAAGTAAACACTGGCAAGATGCGCGACTATCGCCGAAACATTCGCAGAGTTGATGATCTGAACATCTTCGACTTCAACGATGTTCGGCGGTGCCGTCACAGGAGCATCAGGATTCGTCACCGTGATCTCCTGAGACGTCTGAATGTATGTCACTCCCTGATCGTCCTTCACATAGTCATCTCCGGCAGTCGGTGTTCCCTGCTGAAATGAGAAGGACCTGATGGCGATTGCGGTCACCCAGTCCTTATACGTAACCGAAGGCTTCCAGAATGTCTTCTGTTTTGGAACATAGACCGCATTTGTGTTCAGCGGCAGGATCTCGATCTTATCCGTGTTGAATGTCTTCACATACGCTCCGATCACGAAGCAGATCAGCTGCAGACGATAGCGTCTGCTGTGATGCCCCATAAAACCGCTGATCGTGGCCCCTGAGAACGATGAATCGAGTGAATACGATGAAGAACCCAAGTCAGAAAAAATGCCCGTCAGGATGTCTGAAACGGGTGTGTTTGAGTACATCGTGGCGGGCATTGTCTTCCTGTCAAGAATTGAAATTTTGCTTTCGGCCCGGACACGTACTGTGAGCTGGTCAATATGCTCGGCAAACGTCACCCAGTACTTCGCCCACAGCTGATCGAGATCGTCTCTCAGTTCAATATCCGATCCGGCTGTGATAACATCGTCCGTCATAATGTCGGCTGTAAACTGATTGACCGGAACGCTGTCTGAAACAATCGAGGTCTCAGGAGCAAATGAGAGATTCTTGATCTCTGCGTATACCGTGTCTCCAATTTTTACATACATCAGTAATACACCTCGTCAACATCTCTGTAATCTGTGGTAACGTGCCACACACCTTCCTCAGCATCCCATATGAATGCCGCACCGTCCTCGATCCCGATAGTCGAAGGCATTGGATCCATACCGTGAGAGAGAACCGTTTCAAGATCCTCTTCCTTTGTAGGATGGTTTGAAACCACTGTGAATTTGAAGCCGAGCCAGTAGTTTCTTTTGCCGTCCATGTAATGGTACTGATCGCTCACGCTTGCCACCCGGCCCACGATCGTGATGGTTGACTGCCCATATGGCAGTACGAAGGTATGTCCGGATGCCGGTTCGGTTATCAGATCGTAGAGGTCTTCATACTCCTTCGCCATCGACATCGGCACAGCGATCGACACTTCATAGGACATGTAAGTGCCGATCACATCGTTGAAGTACGTCTTGTCGAGAAGAACGCCGCTGATCTCACTGGGCCGCATCTCTGCGGTCCGATCAACCTGGCAGGGAACAGTCCATTCAAGACCATCAATAGACCAGATCATAGACCGTAACCTCCTGCCAGCTGAACGCCGACCCGCTGTGTCTCTTCATTGTTAAGCTGGTAAACCGCCTTGCCGAGAACCTGCCGATTGAGTTCCAGAACGACCGTCAGCGGCCTTGTCTGCGCAGCTGTTCTGCTGACCATCTCCAGAGGAGCGGATGCAGTCGTTGCCGCATACGATCCTGTCCGGAGTGCGTCCATGCCAATCTGCGGAGCAAAAGCATCTGCCACTTCTCCACTGAGATCGGACATGCTCTTGATCGGTGCACTGGATGCTGAATTGATGCCGTTCGCCAGTCCTTTATCCAGGAACACACCCATCTCTTCCGTCAGCTTCGACGGAGAAGAGATCCGGAAGAAATCCTTAATAGCGCCGACTACATCGGCTGCCACCTGACGAGCCTGATTTATGACGTCTACGGCCCCTTTTATGATTCCCTGTCCAATTCCCCTCACCAGATTCATTCCGGCTGAAATGAGCTGTGGAACGCCCTGTCCGACCGCCTTAACGATCGATGTTATGATCTGCGGGATTGCTTTAACAATATTCCCGATAATCTGCGGAAGATTCTGCACCAGTGATGTGAGAAGCTGAACACCGGCCTCGGCGATCTGCGGGATCATCCCGATCAGCGCCTCGATCAGACTGGAGATGATCTCCGGAGCCTTCTCGATCAGGACCGGCAGTGCGTTGATCAGGCCCTGTGCCAGTCCCATCATCAGCTGAAGCGCCGCATCCACGAGCTGATCTACATTGTCGATCAGGCCCTGCACCATCGTCAGGATTACTTCAACCATTGTTGGTATCAGATCGGGCAGTGCTTCACTGATTCCGGATGCAAGAGTGATGATGGCCTGTACGCCGGCATTCAGGATCTCAGGAAGTGCCTGGATCAGTCCGTTGACCAGTTCCATCACGATCTGCGTACCGGATTCGATGATTGAAGGCAGATTATCGATGATCGCCTGACCGAACGCGCCGATCAGCCCCTTTGCGATCTCCATAATCTGCGGAACCTGCTCATTGAGCCGTCCAATCATTGTCGAAACGCTTTCGGAAATCTGCTGAAGACCATTCTCCGTGTCACCGGCAAGAATGTTCGTGATGCCGCTCATGATCCCGGTCACGGATGGCAGGAAGTCGGCCATGATGTTGCGCTTGATGCCATCAAACGCCGTGCCCATGTCCTGCAGTGCATCCTGGAACCCGGCGGCGGCTTTGACCGCTTCGTCCGTCATCACTCCGCCGAGCTCATGCACGCGCTGACGCATGGCTTCGGTGTCTTCTGCGGATGTATTCAAAAGAGCGCCAAGTTCAATGGCGCTCCGTCCGAGCAACTTCTGTGCAAGAATTGCCCGTTCATTTTCGTCTGTAACGTTCTGTAAGCCTTTTATCGTAGCCGCAAACAGATCTTCTCTGGACATGCTTGCCGCCTGTTCCTGAGAGATTCCTAACTTTTGGAACTCTTCCGCGCCATTCGCCGCTTCCGTGGCAAGCGTCTTCATTCCTGTCTTCAGCGCCGACATGGATGTGCCGCTGTGCTGAAGGATCGCATCCCATTCCTGATAAGCCGTGGCACTGATACCGAGCTTCTGAGACATCTTGTCGATGTTGTCTCCATACGATGCCACGCCGGATGCCGAATCAACGAAGGATTTGCCAAGCGCAGCCACGCTTGTGCCTACAGTTAAAAGCGCCCCGCCTGCGACCTTTGCCGCACCGCCGAGCGCTGATCCGAAGGAAGATCCAAACTTCTTGCCGGATATTGCGCCGGCACTGTCTCCCGCATCACCCAGCGCGGCGCTGAGCTGACCGGAGATTCCTTCCGTTGATGGGATGATCTGCACATACGCCTTACCCAATGTCATTCCATCTTCAGCCATTGTTCTTGCCTCCTTCCAGATGGCGGTTGAGCTCTTTCATGAACTCTGCACCGCTTCTGAACAGCCGTGTCTTCGGTTTGTCCGGAGCCTTCGGCGGTTCACTTATGATTTTTACAAGTGACGGAGCCGGTTCACCTTTTTCGGTCTTGGCTCCGAAGTAACCGGCAAGCAGATCGCAGATCCGCGCAAGCAGAAGCTGATCAAGCGTTGCCCTTTCTCCCCTCAGTTTCATCTTTGATCTTGAAAACTCAGGGAGACCGCCGGCGAGGATCGCCGCCAGATTCAGCGGTAAGCCTCGCCAGTCATAGATGTGGTACGTTTCCGCAAAATCACATATCAATTCATCCTCGCACCTTGCGGACATTCGTGCGAGGACTAAGAATTTTTTCCGTTTGCCTGTTCAATGATCTCGATCAGCTGAGCCTGCACCTTATCGACAGGCACTCTGCCGCTCTCATCTCTCAGAAGACCGTAGAGCTCCGTTTTGCGGTCTCCAAGGATCTTTTTGCAGACATCCGGTAAAAGTATCATGTTTCCCTTTTCGACCTCTGAGATGGCTTCAAACAGCTCCATATCATTGAATGTAGCTGTGTCGAACTCCATCTCAAAGCCGATGGATGTTTTTACGTGCGCCATCTGGCTCCCTCCATCAATCAGATCACTCCGTTGTGCCGGTTACGCCGGTTGCCTGCAGGTACTCATATGCAGTTACGCCCGTTGCATCCGCGATCGCGGTGATCGTGGTGTCATAGCCGACTACTTCGTTATCGACATACACGATGTCTCCGATGTCGGTGACCACGCCGGACGGGATGACAATGCGCTGGTGCACATCATCAGACAGAATTGCCTCGATGACGAACGAATGCGGTACGCCCTGTGCTCCGGTGCTCTTGACGGCAATTCCGTTTGCGAGCGTTCCGGTTGCTTCGCCATACGTCATGCCGAGAACATCGACATTATCCGCTTCGATGCATTTGTATTTGAACGTCTCGGTCTTCTTGCCGTTCAGTACTGCCACAGTCTGGCCGCCCCATGCATTCACCACAGTGTTCTCGCGAGAGATGTTCCGGGTGACGCCTGCGTCAGATACGTAGCCAAGAGATTTGAAGGCGACGTCGAGAGCGGTTGTCGCATCGGTCGGAAGTGTTGTGCCTTCCGGAGCCATCCAGATACCGCCGCTGACGGCTGCCTTACTTGCTGTTACAAGAGACATTAGTTTTCCTCCTCTTTGTAAACTACAAGAAATACCGCCTGATAGCGGTATCCCTTAAACGAGCTCTGATTTGTGTAGTTGTAATCAGAGTTGAGCTTCACGCTGAAGATGTTCGTGAGGCTCCGTGCAGATTCCATAGCCGTTTTCACTGCCGCATTGAGCGACACTGCGTTAAGCATGGAACTGGAATGTGACTGGCACACTATAGTAGCTGTGCTCAGATGATTTGTTTTTGATCCGGCTGTTCTTTCGATCAGCACGAAGTCGCCGTGGATTTCCTTCGGGCGTTCCAGGTAAACCGGCGTTGATAAAATACTGGTCAGATAGTCATAAATTGTCTTCTCAATCATGCTCATCCTCCCAGTGATTTCAGCAACGTGTTGTTATCAAAGTTATCCTGTTCTGCCTCGGCAGATCCCGGAGACACCGATACGTTCACACGGTTGCGGCCTACGTACTCCGACAGGGTGTAGTCCTCGCCGGCACGCTGAGCCACCTGCTCTGCATACGCACGGCATACCCGCATGGCTCCGTCCGACTGGAGAAGCTCGCGCACTCCCGACCGGTCAAGCACAAACTTCGTCTTAGCCATAGGCTTCGCACCTGACTTTCATATGCCAGCGCAGTGGAATATTCGCCTCGATCCCGGTGATCGGGAAGCCGAACGTCTGCACAGTGAATGTCTGACCGCACGAAGTCCACTGGACCTTTTTATCGATCCAGTCATGTGTGTCACCTTTAGGGATGCCGAGCATGCACACGATCTTCTTGCCGTACATGGCTGTCGATGTGGTGATCTCGTCTGTGGAAGGCTCGCCGATCAGCACATCTTCAACCTGTACGG
>Ga0310697_10000903_pt1 | contig 37199 bp, 33 predicted proteins | sample 172DNAGHGlowgp2_FD_203883 | JGI IMG/M metagenome (GOLD analysis project Ga0310697, IMG submission 203883) | Sheep rumen microbial communities from Palmerston North, Manawatu-Wanganui, New Zealand - 1728 DNA GHGlow gp2 (v2) (version 2) | ecosystem: Host-associated > Mammals > Digestive system >... | reverse complement strand
TACGACCTGTACTCTTGGCATGAATACCACCACAGAACTCACATGAAGGTCCAAAACGTACCACACGAACCTTGTCACCATACTTCTCACCAAAGAGAGCGATAGCGCCCATCTTCTTGGCTTCCTCGAAAGGAGTGTCACGATGCTCATCAAGTGGCAAATTCTGACGAATCATACCATTGACGATGCGCTCCACTTCACGAATCTGCTCATCGGTAACCTTCTCAAAGTGAGAGAAGTCAAAACGCAAAGTGTCAAAGCTGACAAACGAGCCTTTCTGCTCTACATGATCGCCCAACACCTGTTTCAAAGCATAATCCAACAAGTGGGTAGCAGTATGATTAGCAGCTGAAGCATCGCGTTTGTCTGTGTCAACACATGCCATGAAAGGTGCAGTAGGATCTTTAGGCAACTGTTTGATGATATGCACACTCTGATTGTTTTCACGTTTGGTGTCGATAATCTGGATTGTCTCACTCTCAGAAACGAGAACGCCCTGATCTCCTACCTGACCACCCATCTCACCATAGAAGGGAGTATTGTCAAGAACCACTTCATAGAACTCGTTTTTCTTCTGAGTCACCTTGCGATAACGAAGAATACGACATTCATATTCAGTGAAGTCATAACCGACAAACTGCTGTTCACCAGCCATCAATTCCACCCAGTCACTATTCTCAACAGCAGCAGCATTACGTGCACGGTCCTTCTGCTTCTGCATCTCCTCGCCAAACTGTTTCTCATCAACAGTAAAGCCGTTCTCACGACAAATCAGTTCTGTCAGGTCGAGGGGGAATCCATAAGTATCAAACAAACGGAAAGCCTGAACACCATCCAACTCGGTCTTACCCTCAGCCTTCAACTGTTCCATAGCCTTTTCAAGCAGAGAGATACCCTTGTCGAGAGTACGCAGGAAAGAATCCTCTTCCTCCTTCATCACTTTGGCAACCAACTGCTGCTGAGCCTTCAGTTCAGGGAAGGCATCGCCCATCTCTTCCACAAGCGTAGGCAGAAGTTTATAAAGGAAGGCCTCTTTCTGTCCGAGGAACGTATAGGCATAACGCACTGCACGACGTAAGATACGACGGATGACATAACCAGCCTTTGCATTAGAGGGCAACTGACCATCGGCAATAGAGAAGGACACTGCGCGCAGGTGGTCTGCACAGACGCGCATAGCCACATTGATATCATCCTGTTCCTTGGTAATTGGATTCTCTGACTCTTCTTCAAAAGTCGTATATTTCAAACCTGTTATCTGCTGCTCTGCCTTGATGATAGGCTGGAACACATCAGTATCATAGTTAGAGTGCTTGCCTTGCAACATACGTACCAATCGCTCGAAGCCCATACCCGTATCGATAACATTCATAGAGAGTTTCTCCAAAGAGCCATCAGCCTTGCGATTGAACTGCATGAACACCAGGTTCCAGATCTCAATAACCTGTGGGTCATCCTTGTTGACCAAGTCACGACCACAAACACCACTGGCTCTGCGCTGCTCAGGCGTACGACTGTCTACATGAATCTCTGAGCAAGGTCCACAGGGACCTGTATCGCCCATTTCCCAGAAGTTATCGTGTTTGTTACCATTGATGATATGGTCCTCTGGCACATGCTTCGCCCAGTATCTGGCAGCCTCGTCATCACGAGGTATGTTTTCTTCGGGTGAACCCTCAAACACCGTTACATACAAATCCTCAGGATTCAACTTCAACACGTCGACCAAGTACTCCCATGCCATATCGATGGCACCTTCCTTGAAGTAATCACCAAACGACCAGTTACCCAGCATCTCGAACATCGTGTGATGATACGTGTCATGGCCCACCTCTTCCAAGTCATTGTGCTTTCCTGATACACGCAGACACTTCTGAGTATCCGCACGACGACGTGGTTCCGGGTCGCGTGTACCTAATATAATATCTTTCCATTGGTTCATGCCGGCGTTGGTAAACATCAGCGTCGGGTCATCCTTGATAACCATTGGTGCAGAAGGCACAATGGCATGTCCTTTCGACTCGAAAAAGTTCTTAAACGAGTCACGAATTTCTTTTGCTGTCATTTTTTTTATTTTCTTTTTTATTACGATGTTTCGTTATTTCGATATTTCGAGGTTTCGGTATTTCAGGACTTCGATATTTCGGGGCGGCCGATATTCCGAGGGTTTTATTGCAGCCCATCGAGTTCGTGTTTCAGTGCCTTCAAGTCATCACGCACATTCATCAGGCGATAGATGACGTCTGCTTTCTTGTCAGCACCATCACGGTTCTGGTTAATAATCCTCTTGGCTGCAGCCAACTTAAAGCCACGCACCTTGACCAGATTGTGAATCAATTTCAGCAGTTCAATATCCTTCTCAGAATACTGACGTACTTTATTAGGCCCTGTCGTCTTAGGCTTTAGCAAAGGAAACTCAGTCTCCCAATAGCGCAGGGTACTCTCATTAAGTCCAAACATCTCTGCTACTTCTTTGATAGAGTAATAGAGTTTCAGATTCTTGTTCAGATTTAGTGCCATATAATTGATATATTAATAATTACATTATCTGTGAAATTTCTTTCAGATCATCGACATCCTTCAAGCTCTCTATGATAGCATGCACATCGTCACGGTCGTGAACGCGCAGGTCGATGGAGCCTTCAAAGATACCATCTTCAGTGGTAAAAAGCAACTTACGCATATCAACATTCAACTGATTAGACAGCACACGCGTCACATCGTTGACCAGTCCGCGTCTATCGATACCACTCAAACGAATCGTGGCATCAAAGAAGAGCGTACGACGCATGTCCCATTTGACATCCAGGATACGATTGCCATAACTGGCTTTCAATTTGTTGGCTACCGGACAAGCGCGCTTATGAATCTCTATGCGATTCTTATTATTTATATATCCCAACACGTCATCTCCAGGAATGGGGTGACAACAATCCGGGAAGATATATTGTGAAATATTATCGTCAGTAATAAAGATAGGTTTCTTGCGGTTGAACTTATCCGGCACGACAAACAAATCAGGTTGTCCTTTCTCTTCCTCTTTCTTGGATTTTACGAAAGGTACATACTTACGCCATTTACCTCCACCACTGCTCTTATGTTTACCTTTCAGTTCATCAATATCTTCATCGCCAAGCAAGATAGTTTTCTCTCCAAGTGATTGGATAAATACTTCTCTACGACCGCAATCATGGAATTGAACCAACTGTTCCACATTGGCAGGTGTCTGTTCGAAGCCATTCTTTTCCAACCACTGATTCAGCAGTTCCTCTCCTTTCTTCTGGGCCTCACGACTGTCACGTCGTATGATGGCCTGGACCTTAGCCTTTGCCTTCGCTGTTGACACGAAGTTTATCCAAGAGGGTTGCACATGCTGAGACTTAGAAGTAAGAATCTCCACCTGGTCACCGCTGTTCAGACGATGGCTCAATGGTACCAACTTATGATTGACTTTTGCGCCTATGCAATGTGAACCGAGAAAGGTATGGATAGAGAATGCGAAGTCGAGCACAGTACATGAAGCCGGCATCATACGTATCTCTCCCTTTGGTGTGAACACGAAAATCTCATTGGCAAACAGATTGAGTTTGATGGCATCCAGGAAGTCCATCGCATCGGGCTGTGGATCATCAAGTATCTCTTTGATGGTATGAAGCCATTCATTCAACTCATTTTCGTCTTCAGAATATTCATCTCCCTCTTTATACTTCCAGTGGGCAGCCAAACCTTGCTCTGCTATCTCGTCCATACGGTCGGAACGGATCTGCACTTCAATCCAGTGTCCCTGCTTTGACATGAGCGTTACATGCAGAGCTTGATAGCCGTTAGCCTTCGGATTGTTCACCCAGTCACGCAGTCGGTCGGGATGGCTTCTATAGATTTTGCTCAGTTCAACGTAAATATTGAAACATTCACGATTCTCTGCCTCACGGCTGGTAGGCGTGAAAATGATGCGAACCGCGAGTATATCATATATTTCCTCGAAGGTGACATTCTTCTTCTGCATCTTGCTCCAGATGGAATAAGGCGTCTTGACACGTTCCTTGATGATATATTTCAGCCCCATCTTGTTCAACATCTCTTCGATAGGTGCAGTAAACTGATCGAACGATTCATGACGAGACACCTTTGTGGCCTCCAGTTTTCGTTCTATAGCAGCATATTCCTCCGGATGTTCAAAACGGAAACTGAGATTCTCCAGTTCTGATTTTATCTTATACAGACCGAGCCGATGAGCCAGGGGAGCGTAAATATATAGTGTCTCACCAGCAATCTTATACTGCTTATTGGCTGGTTGAGAATCCAGTGTTCGCATATTGTGAAGACGGTCAGCAATCTTGATGAGAATCACGCGTATATCCTCACTCATCGTCAGCAACAGCTTCTTGAAGTTCTCTGCTTGTGCTGAAGCCTGCTCACCGAAGATTCCGCCTGAGATTTTAGTTAGTCCATCAACAATCTGTGCGATCTTCGGGCCAAACATATTCTCGATGTCTTCTACGGTATAGTCGGTGTCTTCTACAACATCATGAAGTAGAGCCGAACAGATGCTGGTAGAGCCGAGTCCTATCTCGCTACAAGCTATCTGTGCTACTGCAATAGGATGCATGATATATGGTTCACCTGACAGGCGTCGCACGCCTTTGTGGGCCTGACGTGCGAAATTAAATGCTTTGGTTATCAAATCCACCTTCTTGCGGTGGCGTGATTTCAGATAATCCCCTATCAGCCTTTCATAGGCCTCATTAATCATTTTATCATCGGCGGCTTCTTGTCGCATGAGATCTTCATCCATATTGTTTCCCTTCTTTATACTGCTTTATAAATGTTATTTCACGCGCAACTTCTGTCCAGCACGGATATTATTTCCACGGATGCCATTCAACCTCTTAAGATTTGTGACAGTCGTATGATTTCGCTTAGCGATGGCAGAGAGGGTGTCGCCACGTCTGACAGTGACAGACGAGCCACCTCTTCCTGCATTTCTCCGACCTTTTCTTGAGCTTACCGTGTTTTCCTTGATTATCTTCTCATTGAGTTCTACCTCCATGCGTTTACTTTCTGTATGAGAGGCATATATAGAGTCTTTCATATCAATAAACCGGCTGATGTCGGTTAATGGCAAGCGTAGTGGCATTGGCTTCGTTGCGCCAGGTATCATGTCACGACGATAAGCTGGGTTCAACGAGCGCACCATGTCCACATCAAGTCCACATACGCTGGCTATCTCATTAAATGTCACATTACGATCAAGCATGATAGTATCGGTCTTTACAGGCAAGCGGCTACCCATCGGACAGATATTATGTTCACAATAATAAGTCATGACATAGTTGGCTGCGATAAAAGCAGGCACATAGCCTCGTGTCTCTCTGGGCAGGTAAGGGTAGATTTTCCAATAGTCATGCTCGCCTCCCGACCTTCGGATGGCCTTATTGACATTCTCCGGACCACAGTTATAGGCAGCAATCACGAGGTTCCAGTCACCAAAAATCTTATAGAGGTCGCTCAGATAATGGGCTGCAGCGTAAGATGCCTTCACGGGGTCACGACGTTCGTCGATAAGTGAATTCACTTCAAGTTGATACATCTTACCTGTTCCTATCATAAACTGCCAGAGACCTGTAGCACCGGCACGTGAGACAGCGGTGGGGTTCAGTGCCGACTCGATGATGGGCAGGTATTTCAGTTCCAATGGCAACTGGTAGGTTTCAAGAGCCTGTTCGAAGATGGGCATGTAGAAATTGGATGCGCCCAACATGAAACTGACCTGTCGGCGCAACCGTATCGCATAGCGATCGATGCACGCACGCACCACATCATTATATGCCATTTCCATTACCGTCGGCATACGGAACAAACGGTCTATGTATTCTTCACGGGGAATATCCGGATTCTCGTCCTTGGCGTTACAGCCGTTGTCGGTCAGATAGGTCTTTGAAGAATACAGGCTCATCAGACTATCCATATTGTCTACCATTGCCTCAGGAAAGTCTATCTCATCGACATCGCCCTGTTGATCGGTAAGGATAATCTCGTTCTCCACTTCGTCAGCCTCGTCAGATTCATCGTCTATGATCTGTGCTGAGGCCCCAAAGGGGAAGAGCATCAAGATGCTGAATATCCAGCTCCATTGCTTCCCACGTATTGTTGAAAGTATATCTGTTGTTTTCATTCGTTTCACTCCTTGCTAAAAATTTATACTACAGTTCACACCCACTGAGGTAGCCACAAGGGGGTTATTGGAACTGCCATTACCCATGATGGTGGGTCTGACCTTCATACTGAGGTCTTTGGAGATGTCAAACTCAGAGAGTTCTGCATCGACATAGGCATCAACGACCGATATGGCATATATACCCACCATCACGAAGAAACTCAAGTCACGCCAGCGGCGATAGCGGTCCTTTCTGCTCTTGAATATTTGCTTATAACGTTCAGCGTTGGAGGCATCTATCTGTCGCCCCAGGTGTAAGAACTGATTATAGCTGGCAGTGCCCGGGTCATCATCCATCAGGTCGAGATAAGCCTGTGCATAGTCACGATACATCATGTTATTCCATCGCATGGCATAGATGCAACCGATGAAGCCTCCATAGACGATAGGCAATTTCCAGTATTTGCGGTTATAAATCTGTCCGCCGCCTGGAATAACCAGTGCCAACCAGAGTGCCCGTTGCGGGTTAGGGCGCCACGTAGACCAGTCACGCTGTTTCTTGGGCGTTTCTATCCGTTCTGCCATAAAGAGGTGAGTCTCTGCGGAATCAGCCACTACCAATGTATCCATTTGGAGCGGCATGGCAGAATAGAGTGAGTCAACCACTTGCATGATAGAATCATTCACTACATTCTGCGCTGATGAGGTCAAGGTAGACAAGCAACAGGTGAGTAACACTATCAGTGTTCTCACACCTCTCCTTATACTATGTAGCCGTCCCTCTTTACACATTTTTTTTCTTTCCGCTCATCATTATCATGATACGTTGCAACTCGTCTTCATTACCGAAGGGAATACTAATCTTACCTTTTCCATTGTTACCCATAGTGACTTGCACCGTTGTCTTGTACAATTCGCTTATGCGGTGTTTCATCTCTTCAAAACCTTTCGGAAGTTTTGCCTTAGATTTCACCTTCTTACGTGCCGTCTGTACTTCATCACCGTTCTTCAACAGCTGAACCATCTCTTCCACTTTGCGCACAGAGTATTGATTCCTGAGCACGTCGCGAAACAGTTTCAGCTGCATCGAGGGTGACTCGAGCGACAGCAAGGCACGGGCATGTCCCATATCAATCTCCTTGTTCTTCAGTGCCATCTGAATCTGAGCAGGCAGTTTCAGCAGACGCATGTAGTTGGTCACTGCCGTTCGGCTCTTACCCACGCGTTCTGAGATTTTTTCCTGTGTCATACCACTGGTCTCAGCAAGATGTTCATAGGCCAATGCTATCTCGATAGCATTCAAGTCCTCGCGCTGAATATTCTCTACCAGTGCTAACTCCATCACGCTTTCATCGTCAGCAGTACGGATATAGGCGGGTATAGCCCTCAGACCTGCTATCTGTGATGCTCTCCAACGGCGCTCACCTGCAATTATCTGATAGCGGTCGGAAGCTACTTGGCGCAGGGTAATAGGGGCAATAATTCCCATATTCTGGATACTCAGTGCCAGTTCCTGCAAGGCCGTCTCGTCAAACTCACGACGAGGCTGGTCGGGATTGGGTTCTATCTGATCAATGGGTATCTCATTGAGATTGGAAGAGCCTTGAGTCTTCACATCAGTGGTATCAATCAGGGCATCCAGACCTCTGCCGTTGCCTATCTCGTCAAGACCGCGTCCCAGGACATTGCGGTCGTATTTCTTTCTTACAGCCATAGTTATTTGTTTCTACTAATAATTTCCTTTGCCAATGCCAGATGGTTTTTGCTGCCAGTGGAATCAGCATCGTAGAGGATGACGGGCAGACCGTGAGAGGGGCTCTCTGACAATTTTACATTACGTTGAATGACGGTCTTGAAGACCAACTCCTGGAAGTGACGTTTCACTTCATCGTAAATCTGGTTGGCCAGACGGAGCCGTGAATCGTACATGGTCAGGAGGAATCCTTCAATCTCCAACTTGGTGTTCAGTTTCGACTTGATAATCTTGATGGTATTCAGCAATTTTGAAATACCCTCCAAAGCGAAATACTCGCACTGCACGGGGATGATGACCGAGTCGGCTGCCGTCAGCGCATTCACCGTAATAAGTCCCAATGAGGGCGAACAGTCAATCAGTATATAATCATAATCGGCACGTATCGGCTCCAACAGTTTCTTGATGACCTTCTCTCGGTTTTCAAGATTCAGCATTTCTATCTCTGCACCTACCAAATCAATGTGGCTTGGTATGATGTCGAGACCATCGATATCTGTTGTATAAATAGCATCACGCACATCAGTGTGATTGATAATACATTCATAGAGCGAACTCTCCACTTCCTTGATATCGACGCCTAAACCACTCGAAGCATTGGCCTGCGGGTCAGCATCAACCACGAGCACCGTTTTCTCAAGTGTTGCCAGTGAAGCTGCTAAATTGATGGTAGTTGTGGTCTTTCCTACACCACCTTTTTGGTTTGCTAAAGCAATTATCTTTCCCATTTCAATCTTTTTCCTAATTAATTAGGCTGCAAAGTTACAAAAAAGAGGAGAGAGGAAAGAGTAGAGTGGAAAGAAATTTGTTAGAAATTAAGTTTTTTTTATACCTAAACTCACAAACGGCCCCGTTTATCTCAAAAAAACATTGTATCTTTGCACGCAAATTAAATTCCAGATGATGAAAAAAAGACCACTTATCCTTATATCCAATGATGACGGCTATCAAGCCAAAGGCATCAACTGCCTTGTTGAAACGGTTAAAGAACTGGGCGACATTGTTGTCTGTGCGCCAGAAGGTGCACGTTCCGGATTCTCGTGTGCATTCTCTGCCACCACCCCACTCCGCCTTACTCTGAGAGAGAGACGTGAAGGCGTAGAGATCTGGTCGTGCAACGGCACACCTGTCGACTGTGTCAAGATGGCACTGTCAGAGATCCTCGACCGCCGTCCCGATATAGTCATTGGCGGCATCAACCATGGCGACAACGCTTCGGTCAACTCGCATTATAGCGGTACGATGGGGGTCACCCTTGAAGGGTGCATGAAGTATCTGCCGTCGGTGGCATACTCGCTTTGCGACCACGATGACGACGCCAACTTTGGTCCTCTCATTCCATATATAAAATATTTTACAAAAAAGATTCTCACAGAAGGACTACCAACGGGTATTTGCCTCAACATCAACTTCCCCTTGCGACCATCATTTGAAGGCATCAAGGTGTGTCGTATGGCGCACGGCACATGGGGCAATGAGATTCGTAAATGTCACCACCCGCGTGGTTACGACTACTACTGGATGGTGGGCGAATACAAGAACGACGAGCCACAAGCAGAAGACACGGACAACTGGGCTCTGCAGCATGGGTACGTTGCTATCACGCCAACACATGTCGACGTGACCGCCTATGAGTTTATGGATAAAAAAGCGGATTGGGAAAATGAAGTACTACCTGATAGCTGGTGAAGCCAGTGGCGACCTACACGCATCGCGACTGATGTGGTCACTGAAAAAAGAAGACAAAAATGCAGAGTTTCGCTGCATTGGTGGAGACTTGATGAAAGCTGCTGGAGGCACTCTCATCAAGCACTATAAGGAATTGGCCTACATGGGATTCATCCCTGTGTTGCTCCACCTGCCTACCATCCTCAAGAACATGAAGATGTGTAAGCATGATATTCTTGAGTGGCAGCCCGACGTACTCATTCTCGTAGACTATCCAGGTTTCAACCTCAGCATCGCCAAGTACGTTCACAAACACAGGCAACAATCTCCTCTTATATACTATTATATCTCACCCAAAATATGGGCTTGGAAAGAATACCGCATCAAGAACATCAAGCGCGATATTGATAAACTCTACTCCATCCTGCCGTTTGAGGCAGACTTCTTCGAGAAGAAACATCACTACCCCATCCACTATGTGGGTAACCCCACGATGGAGGAGGTCAGCCAGTTCAAAGAGCAATGGCCCATGAAGCGTGATTTGTTCTATCAGCATAACTGCATCTCAGAAGAGAAACCTATTCTCGCCATCCTCTGCGGCAGTCGCAAACAAGAGATCAAAGACAACCTGCCGGCTATGCTGCAGGTGACCGACCGGTATAGCGACCGGTATACTGTAGTAGTGGCAGGAGCTCCCGCCATCGACCGCGACTACTACATGCCTTTCCTTGATGGCCACAACGCCCAACTCATTCAAGGGCAGACCTACGACCTTCTCAGCGAAGCCCATGCCGCACTGGTTACCAGTGGCACGGCAACGCTAGAGACCGCCCTCTTCCGTGTGCCTCAAGTGGTGTGTTACAACCTCAAGATGGCCAAGCTCTTCGGATTCTTGCGACGTCTTTTCCTGAAAGTGAAATATGTCTCACTAGTCAACCTCGTGGCTGACCGAGAGATAGTACGTGAGTTAGTGGCTGACACTTTCAGCGTTGAAAACATCGACCGTGAGTTACAGGCCATCCTCAGCGGACCTGTTCGTGACGAGATGCTTAAAGGTTACGAAGAAGTGGCCCATCGCCTTGGCGACAAGATTGCCCCCGACGAAGCCGCCCGACTGATTAGTCAACCCACTTGATATACAAGACCCAAAGTAGTCTACTAAAAACAACAGTCAACTGAGATTAACAATAAGTATTAACCAAAGTCAATCGAAAATACAAATAAGACTCGAAGTACTCAACTAAAATCGTTAAAGTACAGGCGTTCAATCTGACCGCATACTCCGTTCCACTTGAACGCATACTCCGTTCATTCGCTTCGAAGCTTTCGGACACTTTGTCCGCAGGCTCCGGACACTCTGTCCGAAAAAGCACCTGTTTCAGAACACAATTCAACCTGTTACCAACCCTCACCACTGTCACCCTTACCCTCACCCGTAACTTGCTGATAATCAGCGCCGAGTGGCAGAGTGATAGTAGTGACAGTAAGAAAATCACCTTGTCTCGTCTGCCTTTCGTTTCTGCCATATCTCAAATGAATTGATGATGTTCTGCCAAAGGATATAGCAGCCTGGACCCACTGACGACAGGGGATTGAGAAAGGTGTATGCCATCCAGATAGCGAAGGCAGTGTTCTTCTGACCCATAGCCTGACCTGCCTCGACAACACGGTGGAAATAATGACCGATGAACTTACCCACTGCAAACTGTACGACACAGAGCACCAGTCCAAGCAAGGCAATGGCAATAAGTAGTGTGACGCCCGTTTCGGCATGCACAATGTTCTTTACCGTGGTGCCTGTGACGATGAGCAGCGAACAGGCCCAGAGGTAATAGGAAAGGTCCTTGACAGAGATGACCCACATATGAAAACGGTGGAGGGCTGGTGTATGCTTCACGATGAACGCCAACAGCATAGGCAGCAGCAGTACAATCGCCACCTTATATAATATGGCGAAGAAGGCGGGCAGAAATGTCATGTGAGCCCCTTTCTCGAGCATAGGGAAACAGACAGGCACAAGCATCACCGTGACAAAGTTGGAAAGGAAAGTATGAGTGGTAGTCTCTTCGAGTGAGCCGCCAAGCTTCTGTGTGACGACAGCCGAGGCAGTAGCTCCTGGCGAGATGATACACATCAGAATGGCTTCGACTAGGACAAGACTGTCACCCGTCAGACAGAAGCCCAGCACCAAACCCATGCACACCAGCACGAAGACGAAATTGAAAAGCAGTACCCACCAATGCCAAGCCACAGGACGCAAGGCACGAAAGTCGACCTTACAGAAAGTGACAAACAAAATGAGAAACATAAACAACGGCATGATGGCATCACAGATAGGTGCGAAAAAGCGCGAAGCCTCATCGAGTGCCGGCACAAAGGCAAAGACAAGGTACACCACAGCACCTATTCCCATTGCCAAAGGCAGTGTCCAGTTCTTGATAAATCTGACAATATTCATAATTGGGGCGCAAAAGTACAAAATAAAATTGATTTTTGACTTGCATATTAAAATATTTTTCGTACTTTTGCATTCGATACACACTTTTTTATTAACTAAAGACCAAACAAATTATGGATTACAAAATCATTGACATCGAAGGCGTAGGTGAAGTGTACGCTGAGAAACTGGTTGCTGCCGGTATCAACAAGGTTAGTGAACTTTTGGAGAAGTGTGCTGCTCCCAAAGGGCGCAAGGAATTGGCAGAGGCTACAGGCATCAGCGATAAGTTGATTCTGCGCTGGACCAATCATGCCGACCTGTTCCGTATCAATGGTGTAGGTCCTCAGTTTGCTGAGTTGCTCGAAGCTGCTGGCGTAGACACCGTAAAGGAGTTCCGTCATCGCGTGGCAGAGAACCTGCAGCCCAAACTGGTTGAGGTCAACGAGGCTAAGAACATCTGTAACCGCGTACCTGCAGTGGCAGAGGTTCAGAAGATGATTGACCAGGCCAAAGAGTTGGAGCCGAAAGTGACCTACTAATTCAAAACAGTGAAAGGGAAGCGCCAAAAACGCTTCCCTTGTTTGAGTTAAGGAGACATATCATTTATATATGAAAAAGAGATTTTTTATCAGCTGTCTAATCGCTCTTGTCGCTCTGGCAGCAAAGGCGCAGACAGTACTGACAGGCACATGGTCAGGCAAGCTCGATGTGATGGGTACGTCGCTCACATTGGTTTTCCATTTTGAAGAGGTTAACGGCAGCGTGAAGACAACGATGGACAGTCCTGACCAGAGTGCCAAGGGTATTCCTTGTACAAACGAATACCTGTCTGTCGACTCGGTAGCCATCAAGGTTGACATGATCAATGCCACCTATCGGGCTCGCTTGAAGGATGGAAAGTTGACAGGTACTTTCACACAGATGGGCATGTCGTTTCCCCTGGTCCTGAAAGAAGGTGCTGAGGTATTGAATAGGCCACAGACCCCCGCAAAACCATATCCATACCGTACGGAAGAAGTAACATTCAAGAACGAGGCCGACGGTGCAACACTGGCTGGCACACTGACCTACCCCATCAAAACGCCTATTATGAAAGACCTTCCTGTGCCCGTGGTACTGATGGTGACTGGTAGCGGACAGGAGAACCGTGACGAAGAGATCTACGACCACAAGCCCTTCCTCGTGATAGCCGACTATCTGGCTCGGCGAGGCATTGCCACACTACGCTATGACGACCGTGCAACAGGGGCTTCCACAGGAGGTGATGTAAAGAATGCCACCACGGAGGATTTTATGCGTGATGCTGCTGCTGGCATGGACTTCCTGCGCCGGATGAACACATTCAGCAAGGTAGGCTGTCTGGGACATAGTGAAGGTGGCAGTATTGCGTTCATGCTGGCTACCAGAAAAAAGGCCGACTTTATCATTTCACTTGCCGGACCTGGGGTAAAAGGTGATACACTATTGGCGGAACAGGCTAATCAGATACTGAAGCTGTCGGGTATGCCTGCTGAAATGACAACGGAAAAATACCGTCAGCAAGCTGAAGTACAGCAGGTGCCTTGGATGCGCTGGTTTATCGACTACGACCCATCAGACGATATCCGTCAGGCACAATGTCCAGTCTTCGCTCTCAATGGCAATCTCGACCGTCAGGTCGTCTCGTCGCTCAACCTGGCTGCCATCAAGCGACTGCTACCTGCATCAGACAAGAATCTCGTGAAAGAATATCCATCACTAAATCATTTATTTCAACACTGCTCTACTGGTCTTCCAACGGAATATCGACAGATAGAAGAAACTATCTCAACCGAAGTACTGAGCGATATCGTTGCATGGATCAACGGATTGTAATTATATAGACGAAATCCTCGATTATGGAAACAGAATTCTTTATGGGCTTTAATCTTTATGCCTGGATTACGATTGTTACTGTTCTGGGCTTGTTCACTACACTATTGTTTACCAAACTACGTGCCGACATCGTTTTTCTGGCTGCCATCGGTATCTTGTTTGTTACTGGCGTACTCGATGCTTCCGAAGCCTTCTCAGGCTTCAGTTCCACATCAGTGGTGGTCATCGGTGTACTCTTTGTCGTAGTAGCAGGACTCACCCACACAGGTGTGCTGCAATGGATAGTCAGAAAACTATTGGGACAACCTGGTAGCTATGGCAAAGCCATCGTCAGACTGATGCTTCCCGTGGCAGCACTCAGCTCTTTCCTAAGCAACACCACCGTTGTTGCCATGTTTGTGAACATCGTTAAGATATGGTCGAAGAAATTGGGCATTTCCCCTTCTAAACTACTCATCCCTCTAAGCTATGCTTCCGGCATGGGCGGTGTATGTACACTGATTGGCACACCGCCCAACCTGATTATCTCGGGTCTCTATGCCGACAAAACGGGGGACACGATGAATGTGCTGGCAACGACCGTCCCTGGCTTGTTCTGTCTTTTCATAGGCATGCTCTCTATCATTGCCATGCGAAAGTTGCTACCCGACCGCAAAACGCCTGAGAGTGCATTCGAGTCAACCTCAGAATACACTGTTGAGATGTTGGTTCCTTCCGACAACAAGCACATCGGTCAGACGCTGGGCGAGGCAGGCTTATTCAACGTCAAGGGCGGCTCGCTGCTGGAGATCTATCATTTCGACGAAGTGTCAGCACCACTCACTGAGGATGAATTTGTGATGGGTGGCGACCGTCTGATTTATGCCGGACAGATTGACGAGATACTGGAACTGAGAAATAGTCACGGACTGGTAAGTGCCGACCACCATATCTTCTCACTCAGTGAGGTAGGCCACAACCGTCAACTGCTCACCGCTTATGTCTGCTTCGGCAGTCCGCTGATAGGTACGACCATCGGTAACAGCACATTCGAGAAAGACAATAACATGACGCTTGCAGCAATAGCACGCAGGGGCGAACGCATCAAAGGTTCACCTCATCAGGTGGAACTACAGGCTGGCGACACGCTGCTCCTGGAATGTCCTCATCATATGAAAGTAAATACCGATCAACTATCGTCTCAACTACACTTCTTCGACAGCGACCAGGTGGTCAACACTGGTAGTAAGACGTTCATCTCAACGGCTATCATGATTGCGATGGTTGCTTTGTCAGCCCTCAACGTGATACCGCTACTTCAATGTGCCTTCATCGCGGCAGCTGCTATGCTCCTGTTGCATTGTTGTAGTGTAGAACAGGCCATGAAGTCTATTAACTGGGAGATACTGATGGTCTTTGCAGGTAGCGTGGTTCTAGGACTGGCTATTCAGAAGACAGGTATTGCCGAACGCTTGGCAACGAGCATCCTCGACATCTGCGGCACCAATCCGATAGTCGTCATGACTGCCATCTGTTTTGTCGGTACGTTTATTACCGAGTTTATCTCAAACACGGCTGCGGGTGCCATGTTCTTCCCCATCATGTACGAAGCTGCTGAGAAACTGGGCTATGAGCCCTATCCCTTCCTCATTGCTCTGATGATCAGCGTCAGCAGCAGTTTCGCTACGCCTATCGGTTCACCGACCCACATGCTGGTCTATGGTCCTGGCGGCTATCGTTTCAGCGACTTCATGCGCATCGGACTACTGATGAATATCATTATTCTGATAGCCAACATTTTAATAGTAAATATCGTCTATCCTCTGACGCCGCTACACTAAGTCGGCATCAAAGGATTACTTACTGCTCTATCTGTGTTTCTGGCCAATTGACCAGAAACACTTTTTTTGTAGCACGTGTCAAGGCGGTATAGAGCCAATGGATATAGTCTGTGGTCAACATATCATCGGTCATGTAGCCTTGGTCTATGTAGACATGTTCCCATTGTCCTCCCTGAGCCTTATGGCATGTGACGGCATAACCGTACTTAATCTGTAAGGCATTGAAGTAGACGTCAGTCTTCAATGCTTTCAGACGATCAGTCTTCAGGGGAACATCATTATAGTCCTCCATAACCTTATTATATAAAAGCTCCTGTTGTTCACGGGTGAGTGCTGGTGCCTCGCTGGTCAGGGTATCAAGTATCACTTTGGCAGTCAGTTCATAGTCATCGTAGTCGGGAAACACCAGCGTGGCATCAACAAAACGAAAGCCATAGAGTTCCTCTTCATTGCGCATACGGCGCACCACGCAACGGTCGCCATTAGCCAGAAAGGAAGGGCCATCAGGTAAAGTCCTATAGTTATTCTTCACCACCATCAACTGATCACCGCGTGAGAGTTCTTCCTCACGATCGAGCACGGTGCGGCGAATGCCTTGATTGTAAATATTAGCACGTTTGTTGGAACGTGTCACGACGATGGTCTCGTCTATCCCTACCTTGCTGTAACTGGTGGCTAGCGACTCAATGAGTTCATCGCCTGGCACTACCTGAATGTCAGCAAAGCCTTTCAATTGCAAACAGGGTAACTGCGTCATCTCATCGTGGGTTATCATCTGACGCACCATCGTGGCATTCAAGAGGATACCCGACTCATGACTCTGACGCAGCACTTCATGAAGGTCGGTTTCGTAGACATACATCCCATAACTACGAAGTATCTCACCCTGCAGAGCTGGCGCCTCATCCTCACCTACGGGTGGCAACTGAGCTGTATCTCCTATAAGCAACATCCTGCAGTTTCTCCCACTATAGACGTATTGCACCAAATCATCGAGCAGGCTTCCCGTTCCGAAATGACTTCCCTCGCCTGAAGAAAAAGTGCTGATCATCGAAGCCTCATCTATAATAAACAAGGTATCGGTATGGAGATTGTCATTCAGATTAAACGAAGACATATCTCCTGCTGACTTCTGACGGTAGATGCGACGATGAATAGTATGGGCGGGGTGTCCGGAATAGAGAGAGAAGACCTTGGCAGCACGCCCCGTAGGGGCAAGTAACACTATCTTTTGCTTCAATTGAAGCAATGCTTTGACTATAGCAGCTGCCAGCGTCGTCTTGCCAGTGCCGGCTGAACCACGAAGAATCATCAAGCTATGATCATCACGGTCGACCATAAACGAGGCGAACAGGCGAATAGCCTGCGACTGTTCTTCCGTCGGGAAATGACCGAAACATGACTGTATCTGAAATATCAACTCGTCCTGTAGCATGATGCAAAAGTACTCATTTTAGTTGAGAGATGAAAAAAGAGGGTTGAGAGTTTTTATGTACAGACTGTTAAATATCCATAACGTGTAAAATAAATCTAAAAGTTCAAATCACAAATCTCAAAAAAAAACTATATCTTTGCCTACGAAAGTTTTTTAATCTACTAACATAAACCAATACACGTATGAAAGACTTAAAGATGTACATCAACGGCCGTTTTTGCGAGAGCCGTAGTGGAAAATGGATTGACGTTTTGAATCCTTCAACAGAGGAAGTTATCTCTCGACAGCCAGAGGGCACTATCGAGGATGTTAACGAGGCCTTGGATGCTGCTCGTGCTGCGCAGAAGAAGTGGGCTAAGACACCTGCCATTGAACGCGCCGCTTATCTGTTGAAGATGGCCGAAGGTATTCGCAAGCGCGAGAAGGAATTCACCGAGATTATCATGCGCGAACAAGGTAAGACTCGCAACTGGGCTTCTATCGAGGTGGGGGCTACTATCGCTTACTTCGAATATATGGCTTCATTCGCACGACATATCGAAGGAGAAATCATACCAAGCGACCGTCCCAACGAGACTATTCTGCTCACCAAGAAACCTATCGGCGTCGTGGCCGGCATACTGCCTTGGAACTTCCCGTTCTTCCTCATCGCACGTAAAGCCGGTGCTGCACTCATTGCCGGATGTACTATCGTCATTAAGCCTTCACAGCTGACACCCGAAAACTGCACTGAGTTTGCCAAGGTGGTCGACGAGACCGGCCTGCCGGCAGGTGTCATCAACATCGTGACTGGTAAGGGAAGTGTTATCGGCAATGAGATGGCCGGTTCTCCCAAGATTGACATCGTATCAGTAACAGGTTCTGTATCGGCTGGTGAGAGCATCATGGCTGCTGCTTCCAAGAACATCACAAAGGTAAGCCTCGAACTGGGTGGCAAGGCTCCGGCTATCGTCATGAAAGATGCCGATTTAGAGCGCGCCGCACAGTGGATTGTTGACTCTCGTATCGGCAACAATGGTCAAATATGCAACAATGCCGAGCGTGTCTATGTACAGAAAGAGGTGAAGAAGGAATTTACCGATATTCTGGTGAAGAAGATGGAAGCCGTAAAGGTGGGCGATCCATGCAAGGACGACAGTGTCGACATGGGTCCGCTGGTAGAGGCTCGTGCTCTGGAGAGTGTTACCGAGAAGGTGGAACGTGCTATCAAGCAAGGTGCCAAGTTGCTCTGCGGTGGCAAGCGCGTTGGCACAAAGGGCTACTTCTATGCTGCTACGGTGCTCGATAACTGCCGTCAGGATATGGATATCATCCACGAAGAAACCTTTGGTCCCGTCATTCCTCTGGTAGAATTCGAAACGCTCGATCAGGTTATCGCATGGGCCAACGACTGCGAATACGGTCTGGCCAGCAGTATCTTCACCAAGGATCTCAACGTGGCAACAAAGGCATGCCGCGAACTGGAGTTCGGCGAGACTTATATCAACCGCGAGCACTTCGAGGCTATCCAGGGATTCCATGCCGGTGTGAAGAAGAGCGGCATCGGCGGTGCCGACGGTAAGCACGGCGTTGAGGAATATCTTGTCACTCACGTCACTTACCTCGACACCTGGGAAGATTGATCATTGATTATTGATTATTAAATGAAAATAGGACTATTTATCCCTTGCTATGTCGACGCGCTCTACCCTGAGGTAGGCGTGTCGACATATAAGTTATTAAAGTCGCTCGGACTCGATGTCGAATATCCCGAGAAGCAGACCTGCTGCGGACAGCCCATGGGTAATGCCGGATTCGAGCGTATGGCTGTGCCCTTGGCAGAGAAATACGATGAACTGTTCAAGGGCTACGACTATGTGGTGGCGCCGTCAGCAAGCTGTGCCGCCTACGTGCGCTGTTTCCACCCCAACCTGATGAAGGAGAAACGATGCGAGGCTGCCAAGAAGACCATGGATGTGGTGGAATTTCTGCACGACGTACTGAAGGTCAAGTCGTTGCCAGCCAAGTTTCCCCACAAGGTCAGCGTCCACAATTCTTGCCACGGCGTGCGCGAGTTGGGACTGTCATCGCCTTCAGAGCGCAACATCCCTAAATACAACAAAATCATCGACCTATTGAAACTCGTGGAGGGCATCGAAGTGGTAGAACCCGAACGACCCGACGAGTGCTGCGGCTTCGGCGGTATGTTCGCCGTTGAGGAGCAAGGCGTTTCCGCCCGCATGGGTCTCGACAAGGTGCATCGCCACATGGCTACCGGAGCGGAATACGTGACCGGTCCCGATTCCTCATGCCTGATGCACATGCTGGGAGTGGCACAGAAACAGGGACTCGACATTAAGTTCATCCACGTTGTACAAATATTAGCAGCAGGACTATGAGTACAAAACATTCTAAAGCTGCAGAGCAATACCTGAGAGATGGAGCCGTGGTGGAACGCCACGACCGTACATTCTTTGGTGTTCGTGAAAAGCGCGACCGCATGGCAAAGAGTCTGCCAGAATGGGAAGACTTACGCGAAGCAGCCAGTCAAATCAAGAAACACACTGTGACCCATCTGGCCGATTATCTGGAGCAGTTTGAACAAAACGCACAGAAGAACGGAGTCCATGTACATTGGGCAACGGATGCGGATGAATACAACAAGATTGTCTTCGACATTCTGAAATCTCACAATGTCAAGAAGGTGGTGAAGAGCAAGAGTATGCTCACAGAGGAATGTCATCTGAATGAGAATCTGGAACAGCGAGGCATAGAGGTCATTGAGACTGATCTTGGCGAACGCATCCTTCAGATGATGAAACTGGCTCCAAGCCATATAGTGATGCCGGCACTACATGTACACCGAGAGGCTATAGGCGACACTTTCCGCCGACTTATCCCCGACTTCGATGCGATTGCCGCCACCTATCAAAACACTAATACTGGAGCCTCAAATAGTGTGGCCAGCGGTTTAGCCGCTGACAAAAACGACCCCACCTTCCTTACCTATGTAGCACGCATGCACTTGCGCCAGCAGTTCATGGAGGCTGATGCAGGTATGACTGGTGCCAACTTCGGCATTGCTCAAACCGGCGATGTGGTGGTCTGTACCAATGAAGGTAACGCTGACATGTCGACTTCTATTCCAAAGTTACATATTGTATCTATGGGAATAGAGAAATTGATTCCTAACTACAAGGCGATGGGGGTATTCCAGCGCCTACTGGCTCGCTGTGGCACCGGTCAAGAGACAACGGTATACACCAGCCATTTCCGGGGACCACGGCCAGGAGGAGAGATGCATATCATCTTAGTAGACAACGGACGTAGTAGCATCCTTGGCAACGAAGAACATTGGCAGACCCTGAAGTGTATGCGATGTGGAGCTTGCATGAACACATGCCCTGTCTATCGCCGGTCGGCTGGCTATAGCTATACCTATTTCATACCAGGTCCTATCGGCATCAACCTCGGCATGTTGCGCGACCCACATAAGTACTACGACAATGTATCCGCCTGTTCGCTCTGCTGCTCTTGCGACAACGTTTGTCCCGCCAAGGTGGATTTGTCAACACAGATCTATCGATGGCGTCAACAACTGGAGAGTCTGGGGCATGCTAATTCCATGAAGAAGATGATGTCGGGGGGCATGAGTTTCCTCTTCAACCACCCTGCCATCTATACTGGCACGCTGCGACTGTCACCTGCCGTCAATTGGATTCCAGGACCACTCATCAACATGAAACTGAACCCCTGGGCCTATGGTCACCAGATGATGAAGTTCCCCAAGAAGTCGTTCCATCAAGAGTGGAAATCATTAAAGAAAAAGATATGAGTACAAGAGATAAAATACTGGCTGCCCTACGTGCCAACACCAGTGAGACATTTGAGATGCCCGACCTCTCGGCCTTGAACCCCATCACCTACGCTGACCCAGTGGATGAGTTCAAGCAGAAAGCCGTCACCGTGGCAGGAGCCAAACTGATAGAGGCAGAAGCCGATGACGACCTGAATACGCTCGTTCAGCAGGCATACCCAGAAGCAAAGATCATAGCCAGCAATATAGAAGGCATTAAAGCCGACTTAAACCCTGACACCGTAGCCACAGCTCAGGAACTGGAGCGAGCCGATGTAGGTGTAATCAAAGGCGACATCGGTGTGGCTGAGAATGCCTGCATCTGGATACCACAGACCATGAAAGAGAAAGCTATCTGCTTTGCGTCACAATATCTCGTTATCATCCTCAGCAAGGACGACATCGTCAATAATATGCACGAGGCATACGCACGCATCGAGGCTTCGAACGACTACTTTCAACAGTATAAGTTTGGTACCTTCATCAGTGGTCCCAGCAAGACAGCCGACATCGAGTCGGCTCTGGTCTATGGTGCACAGGCAGCACGAGGAGTTACGATTTTATTAAGAAACTAAATATTTTTATTCACAAAGCATTTCAAACATGAAAAGAATCTTCTTATTGGCTGCTATTGCCTTGATGAGTCTTTCAGTTCAAGCACAAGCGAGATTTGGCGAAAAACCCAGACTTGTTGTAGGTATCGTAGTAGACCAGATGCGGTGGGATTATCTCGACCGCTATTACAATCAATTCACAGAGGGTGGTTTCCGACGGATGATTGACCAAGGCTTCTCCTGTAACAACTGCCTTATCAATTACGTGCCGACTGTGACAGCCATCGGCCATACCTCGGCATACACTGGCACCACTCCCGCCTTCCATGGCATCTGTGGCAATAATTTCTTCATCAACGGCAAGAAGGTTGTCAGTTGCCAGGATGACTCTGTCAAAGCGGTAGGCAGTAATACACAATCTGGTAACCGCTCACCACGCAACCTGTTGGCTACTACCATTGGAGACCAACTGCGCCTGCATACTGACTTCCAGTCAAAGGTAGTAGGTGTATCCTACAAAGACCGTGCAGCCATCTTCCCCGCCGGACATTCTGCAAACGCCGCCTACTGGCTCGACACAAAGAACCTGTGCTTTATCACGAGCACTTACTACATGACAGAACTGCCCGAATACGTGAAGCAGGTAAATGCAGAACTGAAAAAGAACAAAGAGGTGCAGAAAGCCGGCGACCGTATCGGCTATACACCGCTCTGCGGTACCATCACCACCGATATGGCCATTGCCGCGCTGAAGGGAGAACAACTAGGTAAAGGCAGTTCTACCGATATGCTCTGCATCAGCTATAGCCAGACAGATGTCATCGGACATGAATGGGGTACTCGTGGCGAACGTACGGATGCTGCCTACCTGACGCTGGACCGTGACCTGCAACGTCTCTTCCAAACGCTCGATCAGGAGGTGGGACGTGGACAGTGGGTCGCTTTCCTGACAGCCGACCATGGAGCTGCCCACAACTGGCGATTCCAGAAGGAGCACAAGTTACCTGGTGGACCACTCTATAATGATGACTTCAAAAAAGGTTTTGCCGAATACCTGAAAGCCACAACAGGCATAGAGAAAAAAGTGATTGCCGATATCCTTGATTATCGCATCTTCTTAAACTACAAAGTACTGGAGACAGAGAAGGAGATTGAAACAGTAAAAAATGCTATAGTACAGTACGTAAGATCACTTCCCGAATACGTGACGGCCTACGACTACGAAACGGTACGTACTTCACCCCTACCCGAACGCTTAGCGGAACAAATCCTGAAAGGTTTCTACCGCGGACGTAGCGGTGATATCATCATGATACCCAAGCCACATTTCTATTCTTCATGGTATGATGCACCGAAGGGTCAGACCACTCATGGTGAATGGAATCCCTACGATGCTCATATCCCATGTCTTTTCTACGGATGGCATATACCGCAAGGAGCCACCTCACGCGAAGTGCATATCGTAGACATCGCGCCCACGGTATGCCAGTTGCTTCACATCCAACAGCCCAGTGCCTGCATTGGTGAAGCCATTACAGAGATCACAAAGTAACATTATAAATTGAACATACCCACCCCTTACTCCCCTCCCTTGGGGAGGGGCGGGAGTAGGTCTTAAATTTTCTCCAATGCCTGTTGGATATCAGCCAACAAATCGCTGACATCCTCAATACCTACTGACAAGCGAATCAAGTCAGGTGCCACGCCAGCTTCACGCAATTGTTCGTCACTGAGTTGACGATGGGTGTGACTGGCAGGATGAAGCACACAGGTGCGAGCATCTGCCACATGGGTCACGATGGCAATCAGTTTCAATGAATCCATAAAACGAATGGCCGTCTGTCGGTCCCCTTTTAGTCCAAAGGCAATGACACCGCATGTACCATTGGGCAGATATTTCTCTGCCAAAGCATGACACTCATCACCAGGTAGGCCACTATAGTGCACCCAAGCCACTCGCTCATCCTGCTTCAGGAACTCGGCTATCTTCTGAGCATTCTCACAATGACGGGCCACACGTAGATGAAGTGTTTCCAATCCAAGGTTCAAAAGGAACGCATTCTGAGGCGACGGGATACTACCCAGATCACGCATCAACTGAGCCACTAACTTCGTCATATATGCCATCTTTCCAAAAGCCTTGGTATAGGTCAGGCCATGATAAGACGCATCTGGCGTGCAAAGACCGGGGAACTTCTCGGCATGTGCATCCCAGTCGAAGTTGCCACTGTCTACGACACAGCCACCTACCTGAGTAGCATGACCATCCATATATTTCGTCGTGCTATGGGTCACGATATCAGCACCCCATTCAAAAGGACGGCAGTTGATGGGTGTGGGGAAGGTATTGTCAACAATGAGGGGCACACCATGCTTATGTGCGATACGGGCGAACTTCTCAATATCGAGCACCTTACAGCCGGGGTTCGAGATAGTCTCGCCGAAGAGAGCCTTCGTATTCGGACGGAAAGCACGCTCTATTTCTTCTTCAGATGCCTCATGGCTGACAAATGTACATTCAATACCCAGTTTTTTCAGAGTCACGCCAAAGAGATTATAGGTTCCACCATATATCTCATTGGATGTCACGAAATGGTCACCTGCCTCGCAGATATTAAAAATAGCGTAGAAATTGGCTGCTTGTCCACTGCTGGTAAGCATAGCCCCAACGCCGCCTTCGAGGGCTGCAATCTTCTTTGCTACAGCATCATTTGTAGGGTTCTGTAGACGTGTATAGAAATAGCCCTCTTTCTTCAAGTCGAAGAGATCAGCCATCTCCTCAGTATTATCATACTTAAACGTAGTGCTCTGATAGATAGGAAGCACACGTGGCTCCCCATTTTTCGGTTCCCATCCAGCCTGAACGCAAAGGGTAGCCTGTTTCAGTTTGTTGTTCATTTTGAATATAATGTTTTACAATATCGCTTTTATTTCTTTTCAAGTTCTTGGTATATCCTATTCATCTTTTCAGCAATCTGCTTATTACACAGATTACCGATACTGCCTTCATGGGTGTGATGTACCTCGCGGGTAGGTTTATAGGTTCCTTCTTGAACCTGATGGCCAATGGTCTGATAGGCCTCACGGAAAGGCATTCCTTGTAATGTCAGTCGGTTGACGTCCTCGACGGTGAAGAGGTAGTCGTACATCGGGTCATCGAGGATATGCTCCCTGACACGGATATTCTGAAGCATATACTCTGCAACAGTAAGACACTTTGCCAACTGCTCCAAAGCAGGGAAGGTCACATCCTTTAATAGCTGCAGGTCACGATGATAGCCCAAAGGCAGATTGGTAGTCAACAATGACACCTCATTAACCATCGACTGCAAGCGGTTGCTATGTCCACGAATCAGTTCGAAGGCATCCGGATTCTTCTTATGTGGCATAATGCTGGAGCCGGTGGTCAGATGATCGGGGAAACTGACAAAGGCAAAGTTCTGACTATTGAAGAGACAGATGTCCATAGCCAGTCTACCAAGTGTCGAAGAAACAGCGTTCACCGCATACGAGACGGCACGTTCCGTTTTGCCACGACTCATCTGGGCAGCCACAACGTTATAGTGAAGGTCTTCAAAGTTCAGCAGGCGCGTGGTCATCGTGCGGTTGAGCGGGAAGCTATTACCATAGCCCGCAGCTGAGCCAAGTGGGTTTTGATTGGCTATATGATAAGCCGTAGCGATGAGTTGCATATCATCGGCCAACGTCTCAGCATAGGCACCGAACCATAGTCCGAAACTACTTGGCATCGCCATCTGGAGATGGGTGTATCCCGGCATCAGCGTATCCTTGTGCTGTTCACTCAGTATCTGCAAACGATCAAAGAGTGCTTTCACCTGCTTGGCCAATTCTCTCATCTTCTCACGATAGAAGAGTTTCAGGTCTACTAAAACCTGATCATTGCGAGAGCGTCCGGAATGGATCTTCTTTCCCAGTGCGCCCAGTCGCTGGGTGAGCAGGTGTTCCACTTCCGAGTGTACATCCTCGATGCCTTCCTCTATCTCAAAGCGACCGGCTTCGATGTCATCCGCAATGCGGCCCAGTTCAGTCTTCAGCACTGGCAGTTCATCGGCTGCCAACAGACCGATACTCTCCAGCATCGTGATATGCGCCAACGTACCCTGCACGTCATAGCGTGCCAACTGCAAATCCAGTTCACGGTCTTTGCCTACTGTGAAGTTCTCTATCAGTTTGTCAATGTCGTATCCTTTATCCCAGAGTTTCATATTTATTTCTTAAATGATTGATAAATGCTATATATGTATCGATGCCGTCAAGGATTTCCTGCTCTCCCACCCACTCATCAGCCGAATGACTGCGAGCAGAGTCGCCAGGTCCCATCTTAATGGTGGGGAATGGCATCTGTGTCTGGTCACTCGTAGTCGGTGAGACGAAGAGTGGGATATTCAGAGCCTCAGCAGTATGTACAAGCGGATGTTGACGGTCGATAGCAGAGGCACGGATATGGGTGGAACGTGGCGTGAGTGTCGACTGTGTCATGCTCTGAAGCAACTGTACCACTTCCTCGTTCGTATAGGCATCGGTGGTTCTCACGTCAACAACGAAGCGGCACTCTGCCGGCACTACGTTATGTTGTGTGCCGGCGTTGATTTGTGTTGTTGTCACCTTGACAGGTCCCAGCAAGCCAGACTCTTTTTCAAATTTGAAATGGCGCAGACGATTGATATCATCGAGGGCAATATACAATGCATTGATACCTTCATTGCGAGCCGCATGACCAGCCTTACCTGTCGCTACACCGTCGAGTACGACCAACCCGCGCTCAGCGATGGCACACTGCATCTGCGTCGGTTCGCCGACAATGCCCATTATTGGTTTTTCATTAAGAGAGGGGAGGTTGGAAAGCAGATGAGGTATCAAGGCGCGTGACCCGTTGATACCAGTAACCTCTTCCTCGGCTGTCAGTGCCAGGAGGAGGTTAAAGGGTAATTCCTGATGATAGAAATGCAGGAAGGTGGCAATGAGCGACACCAGCGATGCGCCATCGTCATTACTGCCCAGACCATAGATGCGTCCATTCTCGTGTGTCGGACAGAAAGGGTCGCGGGTATAGGCGGTATTAGGTTTCACCGTATCGTGATGGGCATTCAGCAAGAGTGTGGGTTTCGCTTCATCCCACGCCATAGTTTTCGCCCATACATTATTATACAGTCGGTTAACCACCTTCACACCATGCGTCCTCAGAAACGACTCCATGAGGCTTGCAGTAGCACCCTCCTCACGAGAGATGGAGGGAGTGGATATCAGTTGGTCAAGCAGTTCTATATACTCACTCATCACTTATCACTTCACGATAACTGTTCCTAAGTCATTCAGCAGGTTGTCGGCATGCTTGATGACCACAGCCCCTACTCCACTCTCGATAGCCTTCATGCTTGATGCAATCTTTGGCAGCATACCTTTCGAAATGGTACCATCAGCTTTCAACTGTTCGTAACTGATACTATCGATACGTGGAATGACGCTCTGCGAATCATCCACATCACTGAGCACGCCGTTCTTCTCAAAACAATACACCAATTGTGTCTCGTCAATCTGCGAAGCAGCAATGGCTACGGCACTGGCGACACCATCGGCATTACTATTGAGCATCGAACCTTGCTCGTCGTGTGTCAACGGACAAACCACGGGGGTGATACCGGCAGCTAACAGCGTACGTAAGAACTCTACATTGACACCGGCCTGAACGATATCGCCTACAAAGCCATAGTCAATCGGCTCTGGCGAACGGCGACGGGCCGGCAACAGATTACCATCGGCTCCTGAGAGGCCTATAGCCTGAACGCCACGTGCCTGCAGACAAGCTACGATATGCTTGTTGACCAAACCGGCATAGACCATCGTTACCACGTCGAGAGTCGCTTTATCGGTGACGCGGCGACCATCAATCATCGTGGTCTGGATACCCAACTGTTCGCAGAGACGCGTAGCCAGTTTACCTCCGCCATGCACCAACACTTTTGGTGCGGGGAGTTGTTCGAACTTATCAAGGAAGCGACTTAATGTCGCCTCATCGTCAATCACGTTTCCGCCTATCTTTACTACTCTTATCATCGCCTCAATATTGAAACTTCGTATCTAGTCTGCTCAATGCTCAATGGTCTCCAGCATACGTTTGATGACAACAGTGGCAGAAATCTCACGGTTGGCAGCCTCGGGGATTACCAACGAGCGTGGACTCTCAATGACATCGTCGGTAACGATCATACCACGACGTACTGGCAGACAGTGCATGAAGTGGGCGTTATTCGTCCACGACATGTGTTCTGCATCTACTGTCCACGACATATCCTTGGAGAGAATCTTACCATAGTCTGCAGGATTAGTCGCACCCGGACAACTCCAGTTCTTGGCATAGATGAAGTCAGCCCCTTCGAAGGCTTTCTTCTGATCATATTCCACACGGGCATTGCCTACGAATTTCGGGTCAAGCTCATAACCCTCAGGGTGTGTGATGACAAGGTCTATGTCATCGGCTGCGTTCATCCACTGTGCAAAACTATTAGGCACGGCCTGTGGTAATGCCTTGGGATGGGGAGCCCAGGTGAGTACCACCTTTGGTCTCTCAACGGTCTTATACTCCTCGATAGTTATCAGGTCGGCGAAAGCCTGCAAGGGATGCACCGTGGCAGTCTCCATGGCAAAGACGGGACGTCCGCTGTACTTGATAAACTGCTGGACGATGGTCTCCGCATAGTCGAACTCACGGTCGGTAAGTCCTGCAAACGAACGGATGCCGATGAGGTCGCAGTAGCAGCCCATCACAGGGATAGCCTCCAGGAGGTGTTCGCTTTTATCGCCATCCATGATGACACCACGCTCCGTCTCCAACTTCCATGCGCCCTGGTTCACATCGAGCACGATAACATTCATGCCAAGGTTCATTGCCGCCTTCTGTGTAGACAGTCGGGTGCGCAGCGAATTATTAAAGAATATCATCAGCAGGGTCTTGTTCTTACCCATCTGATCATACTTAAACCTGTTTTCCTTCATCTCACGGGCCTCGGCTAAAGCCTTCTCCAACGGCCCAATATCTTCAACGTTAATAAATGTCTTCATATTTTATCTTTAATCTCTACTTTCTCACCTGTCCCTCACCTTCAATGATCCATTTGTATGTCGTAATCTCTTCTAAGCCCATCGGACCACGAGGGCCCAACTTCTGTGTGCTGATGCCTATCTCGGCCCCAAGTCCAAACTGTGCACCATCGGTAAATGATGTGGGAGCATTCCAATAGACGCAGGCGGCATCGACTTCTTGCTGGAAACGACGGGCTGCCTGCTCGTCTTCGGTGATGATACTCTCGCTATGTCCCGAACCGTGGCGGGCGATGTGTTCCAGGGCTTCATCAAGCGAGGCTACTGTCACCACGTTCATCTTATAATCCATGAACTCGGTATCGTAGCGCTGCTCGTCGTTGAAGAAGAACTCCACCCTTCCTTCCATCGGGGCCAGCAGTTGTGGAAGGTCGGCCTCCCTGTCTTTATGGATTAGCAGGGTGTCGAGGGCATTACATACCGATACGCGTCGTGTCTTGGCATTGTTGATGATGGCACGTCCCTTCTCTAAATCGCCATCCTTGTCGAAATACGTGTGGACCACGCCAGCACCTGTCTCAATGACTGGCACCTTGGCGGTGTCGCGTACGAAGTCGATGAGTCGGCGACCGCCACGAGGGATGCATACATCGATATAGCCCACGGCATTCAACATCTCTCCGGTTGCCTCGTGGGTAGCAGGGAGCAGTTCAATGACACTCTCGTCAACACCATACTTCCTGAGCACCTCACGAATGATGCTGACAGCCTTTTCATTAGAGGCTTCGGCATCACGTCCGCCTTTCAGCACACAGGCATTACCGCTCTTGAAACAGAGGGCAAAGACATCATAAGTCACATTGGGACGCGCCTCGTAGATGATGCCTATGACACCAAAAGGCACACTCACCCTGTGAAGACGCAACCCATTGGGAAGGGTCCTCTGTTGGGTGATTTTGCCAAGAGGCGATGGCAACTCAGCCACATGACGCATATCACTGGCAATAGCTTCCAAGCGAGCATCTGTCAGTTGTAAACGGTCGTAGAGCGGATTGGCTTTGTCCATCTTGGCAAGATCCTTTGCATTAGCATCGAGGATTGCCACCTTATTATATATTATGGCATCGGCCACAGCACAGAGAATAGCATTGCGCTGTTGGTCGGAGAGACGAGCCAGCATACGACTGGCGGTCTTTGCCTTGATGAGTTGGGGTTCTATCTGCATATAAATTCTGTATGTGGGGTGTCTTGTGGACAGTCCATGAGGTCGGTAAGGATGTGCTCGCGCTTGCCGTTGGCTATCAACACGCGGATGCCTGTCTGTTGCACACGTCGGGCAGTGGTGTACTTAGAGTGCATGCCACCGCGTCCGAAAGCACTCTTTTCTTCTTTGATATATTGGGAGAGGTCTGTGTCGGGAGCTACTGACTGGATCAGTTGTGATGACGGGTCATCGGGATGTCCGGTGTAGACACCGTTGATATTCGAGAGCAGTACCAGCGTGTCGGCATCCATCATCTCGGCTATCAGCCCTGACAGTTCATCATTGTCAGTGAACATCAACTCGCTGACGGCCACCGTGTCGTTCTCGTTGACAATAGGCACCACACCGTTCTCCAGCATCACCGTCATGCAGGCGCGCTGGTTGTTGTACTGTTCGCCGGGTTGGAAGTTCTCTTTCATCGTCAGCACCTGTCCCACGTGAAGATGATGCTCACGGAAGAGGTCGTAATAGAGACCGATGAGTTTCACCTGCCCCAGCGCCGAGAAGAGCTGCCGCTGCTCCACGGAGTCAAGGGAATGGTCGACATGCAACTCGCTGCGTCCACACGCCACGGCACCCGACGACACCACAATGACTTCACATCCCTTCTCACGGAGCGCTGCCACCTGATCGACCAGTGCCGAAACACGGGTCACATCGAGGCGACCGTCTTGTCTGGTCAGTACATTACTTCCTATCTTTACTACCCAACGTTTCATTTTGCTCCCGCTTTCAATCCTCGTATGACAGCCGATGTAAAACCGGCATGCTCCATCTCGTTCAGTCCACGGATGGTCACCCCGCCGGGTGTGGTCACCTGGTCGATGAGTTGTTCAGGATGCTTGCCGCTGCATTCCATCAGTCGGGCGGCACCCATCACCGTCTGCATCACGATGCGCTGGGCATCAGCCGCACGGAAACCGAGTTCCACCCCACCCTCAGCGGCAGCACGTATATAGCGCAGGGCATAGGCAATGCCACACGAGGCAAGGGTCGTGCCGGCGGCAAGATGCTGCTCATCGGTTATTATGGTATCGCCGACCATATCGAAGAGGGCTTTCGCATCTGTCTTGCCAGTGTTTCTCACTTCCACAAGGAAAGTCATCGATGCCTGCAGAGAGGCTGCTATATTGGGGATGGCCAACCACAGGTCGGCATCTGTTGCTGCCCAGTTCTTCAACTGCTCTGAGCTGATGCCGGCGGCTACGAGAATCACCGTCTTGCCAGATGTATCGATACCTTTCAGCACCTGTTCCACCAACCAAGGTTTTACAACTACAATGACGACATCAGCATCACTGACGGCAACACGGTTGTCGGTAGTGACACTGGCACCCAGGGCAACAAAACGCTGGAGAGCGGCCTCTACGGGGTCGCTCACTATCAGTTCTGCCTTCTGTGACTTCAACAGTCCCTCAGCCAAGGCACCACCCATGGCACCGGCTCCAAGAACAGCTATCTTCATAATACTTTCTTAAAACGTTCCACAAAATCATCGGCCTGCTCCTTCGTAAGAGACAGAGGTGGCAACAGGCGGATGACATTCTCACCCGAAGCACCGGTAAAGACATGCTGCTCTTTCAGCAGACGCTCACGCAAAGGTTTCTGGGAGCCTTCCAACTCAATACCAATCATCAGTCCGCGACCGCGCACCTCCTTGATCTGCGTCGCTGCTCTTTCGCGACATAAATCCTCCAGTTTGCCTTTCAGGTATGCTCCCACCTCGGCGGCGTTCTCTACCAAGTGTTCCTGCTCCATCACATCGAGCACGGCCAAGGCTGCTGCGCAGGCCAGATGGTTACCTCCAAACGTCGTACCCAACTGTCCTTTCTCGGCCTTGAACTCGGGGGAGATCAGAACGGCACCCATCGGGAATCCGTTGGCGATGCCTTTGGCTACGGTGATGATATCGGGCTTGATGCCCAGGTGTTGGTGGGCAAAGAACTTTCCACTACGACCATAACCGCACTGTACCTCGTCGCAGATGAGCACAGCACCAAAGCGCTTGCAGGCGTAAGCCACAGCCTGAGCAAACTCAGGGGTGAGCAGCTGCACACCTCCCACACCTTGGATGCACTCCAGGATGACGGCAGTGATACCGCCCTTCACCAGTTCTCTAACCCATGCTTCTATATCATTGATTGGCAAGAACTTAGCATGATGATTATCGTTGATGGGAGCCACAATTTTGGGATTGTTGGTCACCTCAACAGCCAGCGAAGTACGTCCATGAAACGACTTATGTGCTGTGAGCACACGGGTGAAACCGTTATGGAACGAAGCCAACTTCAAAGCGTTCTCATTGGCCTCGGCACCACTATTCACCAGGAAGAGGCTATAGTCCTCATAGCCGCTCATCTTGCCTAAACGGTGGGCCAACTCCACCTGTAGTGGGTTCTTCACCGAGTTGCTGTAGAAGCCGATGTGCTTCAACTGCTCCGACACCTTATTTATATAATGGGGATGCGAGTGGCCTATGCTGATTACAGCATGTCCGCCATAGAGGTCCAGATACTCCTGTCCCTGATCATCCCATACTTTACATCCCTCACCCTTGACGATGTTGACATCGAACAATGAATAGACATCAAATAGCTCCATACTTCTTAATTCTTATCTCTTAATTCTTAACTCAGAAAGCGCTTGCCTTCAACCTTAGTCCTATGGTCTCATCGAGACCGAAGAGCAGGTTCATATTCTCTACTGCCTGACCCACGGCACCCTTCAGCAGATTGTCGATAGCCGAAGTGACAAGCACCTTTCCCTCGAAACAGTCTACATGCACCAAAGCCTTATTGGTGTTCACCACCTGTTTCAGGTCGATGGGCTGTTCACTGTAATGGGTGAAGGGTTCGTCGCGGTAAAAGTCCTTATAGGCCATCACCATATCGTCTGCTGGGGCATCGGTCTTGATAACGGCGGTGCAGAAGATGCCACGGGCAAAGGGGCCGCGATAGGGAATGAAGTCGATAGAGACGGCTCCCTCAGCAGCGCCGATAACCGGTTTACCCTGCAACTTGTTCAGGCTCTGACAAATCTCTGCCAGATGCTGATGGGTGAAGGGCTTGTAGATGCTCAGGTTGTCGGCTCGCCACGAGAAATGGGTGGTGGCTCCGGGCTTCTGTCCTGCCCCCGTAGAACCGGTAATGGCATTGACACTCACATCCTGTGTGAGCAGTCCCTTCTTGGCAGCGGGCAACAGTGCCAGTTGGATGGCGGTGGCAAAGCATCCGGGATTGGCGATATGCTGGGCCTTCCTAATCTGTTCACGGTTCAACTCGGGAAGACCGTAGACGTAGTCGTGACCACCCTCGATGCGGAAGTCTTGCGCCAGGTCTATAATCTTCACATGCTCGGGAATCGTGTGTTCATCGAGAAAAGCCTTGCTCTTGCCGTGTCCGAAGCAGAAGAAGACAACATCGACCTGGTCAAAGGGCATCTCGCTGCTGAAGCATTGCTCGGTATCGCCCAGCAAGCCCTCATGGACATCACTGAAGCGGTTGCCGGCATTGCTCTCAGAATGGGCAAAGACAATCTCCGCCTCAGGATGGTTTATCAGCAGACGTATCAGTTCTCCGCCTGTATAACCGGCTGCACCGAGAATACCAACCCTAATCATCTCTGCTCGTCTTTATGGATTCCGTAATAGACTCTCAATGGCGTACTCGACACCTTGATGAAGCCCTTGGCCTCGTCAGCCGACCAACCGGTCTGGGTCTCACCATACTCGCCGAGCTTCGACTTCGTGAGGTCGTTATCGCTGTCTATGCCTACAGTGTCGAAACCATAGGGACGCAGTTTCAGGATAGCCGTGCCAGTGACATTACGCTGACTCGACAGCAACATGGCCTCGATGTCGGGCATCACAGGCTCCAGATACTGACTCTCGTGAAGGAACATGCCATACCAGTTGGCTACCTGGTCTTTCCAGTACTGCTGCCACTTCGAGAGGGTAGACTTCTCCAGCAGGCGATGGGCCTCGATGATAAGCTTGGGGGCTGCGGCCTCGAAGCCTACACGACCCTTGATGCCGATAATCGTATCACCAACGTTGCAGTCGCGACCGATGGCATACGAGGCGCCTATCTCCTCGATCTTCTGGATAGCCTTCACTTTATCGTCGAAGTGCTCGCCATTGACAGCCACGATCTCGCCCTTCTCAAACTGTATCTTCAACAGCGACTCCTGCTGCTGGGTAGCATGTTTCAGATAGGCTTCCTCGGGAAGACCTTGCGTAGGATCGAGCAGTTCACCACCACAGATGCTGGTACCCCAGATGCCTACGTTGTAAGAATACTTCAGCTTGGCAAAGTCGGCAGTGAAACCATGGGCATTCAGATAGTCCACCTCTTCCTTACGAGTCAGTTTCTCATCGCGCGTCAGGGTGATAATCTCCACACCTGGCGCCATCACAAGGAAGGTCATATCAAAACGTATCTGATCATTGCCGGCTCCAGTACTGCCATGGGCAATGGCATCGGCACCCACCTCGTTGGCATAGCGGGCAATGGCAATGGCCTGGAAGATGCGCTCACTACTCACGGAGATGGGATAGCAGTTGTTACGAAGCACGTTGCCGAAGATCATAAAACGCAACGACTTCTCGTAGTACTCCTGAGTCACATCGAGGGTCTGATATTTCACGGCACCCAACTTCAGGGCGTTCTCTTCGTTCTTCTTCAACTGCTCAGCACTGAAGCCACCGGTATTGGCGCAGACGGCATGCACCTCGTTGCCCTCCTGGGCCAGACGCATCACCGTGTAACTGGTATCAAGGCCACCAGAATAGGCCACCACAATCTTCTTACTCATATCTTTATTCCTTTTTTTTACTTCTTAATCCTAAATACCTTGTTAAAGGCATTCTTCACAGCCATCACGTAGGGAGCCAGGCGCGAAGGCTTCTTCTGAGTCTGCTCCGTGGCAGGGTCGTAGAGCATGCCGTAGCAAAGGCACACACGGCGGTTGTTGCGCTGCAACACGTCGTAGTTGACACACCCCTGGCAACCCTGCCAGAACTCGTCGTCCTGAGTCAACTCGTTGAGGGTCACAGGCTTGTAACCCATCCTCGTATTCAACTTCATCACAGGCAACGACGTGGTGATACTGAAAATCTTAGCAAAGGGGAAACGCTCACGGGCCAGCTGGAACGTCTTTTCCTTGATGCGTGCAGCTACGCCCAATCGTCGGTATTCAGGATTCACAATAAGTCCGCTCGTAGCCACAAAATCACCATGGCTCCAACTCTCAATGTAGCTGAACCCTACCAGCCGCTCGCCGTCAAGGGCGATAACTGCCTTACCGCCGGTCATCTTCGAGGCGATATAAGAAGGTTCACGCTTAGCAATACCCGTGTTGCGCTGCTTAGCCGACTCGTAGATGAGCCTGCAAATCTCCTCAGCATATTTCACATGGGTTTCATCTGCTTTCTGAATTACGATATCCTTTGCATCCATTTTACCTTAATTATATATAAGTCTTCTAAAATTACAAATTAGAATGCAAAGGTCGGAATTTTCTTTCAATTACACAAATTTTTCGGTATAAATATTTGAAAAACGCAGAAAAAGTAGCAAAAATATGCCACTTTTCAACTTAAAGCAGCATACCCGGCAAGCCCAAACACGCCTTTCGTCAACCCCACGAAAGGCTGTCAGCAACAGAAAGCAACCGAGAAACCTACCACTTGACCTTGGTCAAGAGGTCGCGTGACCTAAGTCAAGAAACCGCGTGACCTAAGTCAAGCGGTCACTTGACCTAAGTCACGCGGTAAGCAAACGTCAAGCAAGACGGTAGAGATAAACCTGACCTACCTTGCTCTCCTTTAGGAACGGACTTGGTAGAGCGGTCAGACTGCTCAGCCATTTACGCGATATATACTCGGTGAGTCCCAACTCCTTCTGCATATCACGGCAAGTGATGTGGTCGTTAGCTGACAGATATTCGCGAAGCCGAGCCTCAATATCCTCGCGGGTGTAGTCCACAGAGTGACCCACCCTACCGCGTCCGGTCACATTTTCAAAATGTGCAGGCTTGTCAGACAAGTCGCGCAAGAAATCGGCATCGGGCGTGAAACCGATGCCCTTCACACAGACGTCATTACCGGTGATGTCGGCAGGGTCGTCAAAAGTCACCTCCATCGGCTCACCGTTCTCGTCGGTACGGTCACGAAAGCCGATCTTCAGGTAAAACGTGCCGATACCGTCCAGATGCAACCGTTTATTGTCAAGCACATGCTCTATAATCTCATCCCTGAGTACTGTCAGTGCCGTTTCCATCACCTCGCGCCTCACAATAGCATGTAACTTCAGATGGTCTTCTAACTGTCTGGTGTTGACGGTATACACACATTCCTGCCTCACCTGGTAGGTATCCTTCTCTGCCTCATCCTTCTTAGGATTACGATGTACGCTGAATCTTACTGTCGCCATAATTACTGTTTCTATTTCTATGCAAAAGTACAAATAAAGCTTCAAAAAACAATACTATTCCATCTTTTTTTTCGTGCCTGAAGGATTTCATTTGTCGTACGGAAAGCCCGTACCCTACGTTCAATATCGTCATGGTCTTTCTTCTTCATCACATAGTCACCATCATAGAATTTCATCTCACAGACATTGATGACCTTGTCAGCACGTTTAATGATAAGGTCTATCTGTGCTTGCTCTTCTGCCGTTTGCGGAGCAGTCCATGAGTATACTTTAGTGCTAATAACAGCTATACCCAAAGCCTGTTCTATCTGTTTATGGTGGTTCAGGCAGAGTTGTTCAAAAGCCAAGCCCGCCCATGTGTCGTGCTGGCGGGTACCAATCTGATATTGCCAGAAAGCCTTGTCTGTCTTGCCGTTGCTCTTGATAAACTTGTAATAGAATAGAGAGAACGGACAATAATTTCGGATCCACAAAGAAAAATACAAACTTTCGGGCTAAATCCAAGAAAATTATCCACATTTAGCCCGAAAGTATGTAAAAGATTCCTTTTGATGCTTTTATTCGGATTCTCTAGTCACTATCATCCAAAATGTCTTGAAGATTAAAGCTATATCATAAAGGAAAGATTGCTTCTCTACGTACTGTAAATAGAGTTTTATCTTTTCCTGCATGATGACCTCAATATAGTATTTTTCCGGGTCTTCAGCCTTTTCCAATAATTCATTCTCGTTAAGAAATTTAATAGATGCAGGATCTGTGATACCAGGCCGGACATCCAGCACGTGCATCTGTTCGGGTGTCCAGAAATTCACATAGTGGCGAACCTCCGGTCTCGGTCCTACCAGACTCATGTCGCCCACAAAAACATTGATGAGCTGAGGCAGTTCATCGAACTTGAACTTGCGGATCAAGTAGCCGGAACGGGTTAT
>Ga0310697_10000901_pt1 | contig 37229 bp, 34 predicted proteins | sample 172DNAGHGlowgp2_FD_203883 | JGI IMG/M metagenome (GOLD analysis project Ga0310697, IMG submission 203883) | Sheep rumen microbial communities from Palmerston North, Manawatu-Wanganui, New Zealand - 1728 DNA GHGlow gp2 (v2) (version 2) | ecosystem: Host-associated > Mammals > Digestive system >... | reverse complement strand
CTGACGCGCCGCTTCAAGGCCGGAACAGTAATCAAGGGCGTCCGTCACCCGCCCGGGAAATCAAGGGACGGCACACACTTATCAAGAGTCTTTTGCCGTGGCTGACGCCTAAACCCTTGGACCCGTTAAGCTTCGATGCGGAGGGATGGTGCTTCGATTCGAGGGCTGGGGGGATCTATGTGTACATGTGGAAAGAAAGGGAAAGAGGCCCTGGAGGGCGTGGAATGGGGATTTGGGTGAAGAGGCGGTGTACACATAGACGGGAAAACGGCGTAAAACGGGGTTTGGGGATCTATGTGTACATGTGGAAAGAAAGGGAAAGAGGCTCTGAAGGGCGTGGAATGGGGATTTTGGCAAGGTGGCGGTGTACACATAGACGGGAAAACGGGGAAAAACGGGGGTTAGGGATCTATGTGTACATGGAGGAAGGTAGGAAATGTGCCACTGAAGGGCGTGGAATCGGGATTTGGGTGAAGGTGGCGGTGTACACATAGACGGGAAAACGGCGAAATACGGGGTTTGGGAATCTATGTGTACACGTGTAGAAAAAGGAAATACGCGGCAGAGGGGTGTAGAACGGGGGTCAGAAGAAAAAGGCTTTGTACACATAGCAAGCGAATAGAAAATAGTTGCAAAAACAGTAAATGTAGTGGTTGGGTGAGACGTTTTTTTGCATATATTTGTGCACAAAGACGCGGATTATGGCGGAGAGAAACTACATAGATCTGGCGCAGCTGCAGGAACTCATTAAGCAAGGCATCCAGATGGCTTTCCCGGGGAAGTTTTGGGTGAAGGCGGAGATTTCGTCGTGGAGTCCGCGTGCGAACGGGCACTGCTATCTGTCTCTGTGCCAGACTGAAAAAGGAAAGCAGGTGGCCGAGATTAGGGCCATGATATGGAAGTGGAACTACCTGCAGATCAAGTCCTTTTTCGAGAAAGAAACGGGGCAGGCTCTTCAGGCCGGCATCACTGTCCTTGTGAGGGCGCAGGTGAACTACAGCGAACTCTACGGGATTTCCCTTTTCATAGACGATATAGACCCGGCGTTCACCACCGGAGAGAAGGCTCTGGAGCGGAAGCGCATAATCGAGCGGCTCACCCAGCGCGGGTACATGGAAATGCAGAAGGAACTGGCTCTGCCGGAACTACCGCGCCGTCTTGCAGTGATCACTTCCCAGACCGCAGCCGGGTATGGAGATTTTCGCAAACACCTCCTGGAAAACGAAAAGGGATATGCATTCCAGCTTCATCTCTACGAAGCCCTCATGCAGGGAGAGAAGGCTCCGGAATCCATAATGGAGGCCATTGCAAGCGTGCAGGCCAAGGATTATGATGCCCTTCTGATCCTTCGCGGAGGAGGCTCGGAGCAGGACCTTGCGTGCTTCGACGACGAGCAGCTGGCCATGGCCATCGCCCAGTGCCCCATCCCCGTTGTCACCGCCATCGGCCACGAAAGGGACTTCCATATTGCCGATATGGTTGCCATGCAGTACGTGAAAACCCCCACTGCCCTGGCAGATTTGTTCATAGGCGCGGTGGCCCAGGTCGATGACCGCATAGACAGACTCTCCAGCCGGATTTCACTGGCGCTTCGGAAAAGGGTGCAGGGAATGGAACTGGCGGTGCAGGAAATGGACGCTGCCATCCGGAACAAAGCCCAGCAAAGGCTGCATCGCGCCCAGCAGCAGCTGGATGCGTGTTTCGGGAAAATCCGGGTTGGCTTCCAAAGGCGTCTGGGGGCGCTTGAGGGTCCGCTGCAGAAGAGCATCGGCAGGATATCCAGAGGCCTTGCAAGGAAGGTTTCGGACTCTGCCCGGCAGGTGGACTCTTCGGCCCACAGGGTGAAATTCGCCGCCGGTGCGCGGCTGGGCACGGAAGTGTCGAAGATAGCCCTGAAGGAGGCCCTCATCAAGGCGTCGGACCCGAGGAATATCCTCCAGATGGGCTATGTGCTTGTAACCGGAAAGGACAACAAGGTGCTGAAAACCGTGGACAAAGTGCACATAGGAGACCGTATAGGCGTGCGGTTCAGCGACGGCTCCCTCACCGCAAAGGTGGACCAGGTGCTCCCGGAGTCCATAGACCAGAATAAAACGAATATAGCATAATGGAAAACTTCGACTACTCAAAAGCCCTTGCCGAACTGGACGAGATTGCGGCAAAAGTGGAGAATCCGGAAACTAAACTTTCGGATATAGACGCGCTTGTGAGCAGAAGCCGGCAGCTCCTGAAGGACTGCCGGGAATACCTGCGCACCGTAAAGGAAAAGGTGGACGCTCTGGATAAAGAATAAACTCTATTCCGCCATTACGGGGCGTATGGTCTGCCCGTAGTTGCGGTAGTGGTACATGTAGGTTTCGGCAGTTCCGTATTTGCCGAAATGCATGCTCCATGCGGCGTTGGGATCATCTGTCAGGAGGGAAGAGCTCCAGTAGAAACCATCCTCTCCAACGTGGCTGATGCGCCTTCCGTCGCGGCTGCCGGCTGCAGGAATGAAGATGCTGTTGCCGGCACCCTCCACCAGGAAGCCCTTCATGCCGCCAACTTCCGTCCTGGTCCATTTGCACTTGGCAAGAAGCTCGTCCCACTCCTTCTGTGTGGGCATTCTCCAAGCTCCGCCAAGCACTATGGAAGCGACGTCATCGCCGTCAGGGCCCGTTTTCAGGACGCTCAGATTATCCACACGCCCATAACTCTCATCCGTGTTGTAACGCGTGATGGCGCCCGGTGCCCCCTTGCACCACCTGTAGCTTTCCCAGTCGAATTTGTCCTTGGTCTGAGTTTCACCCCATGCGTAATAATCGCCGGCTTCCTCCGGGGCGGAAGCGCCGATATTGGCATTCGCCCACTTGACGGAAACGCCAAGGTCCACGGCAACGATCCTGAATCCTTCCGGCTCAACGATCACGGGCTCCTCTTCCGTATTAACTTCCGGCTCAACGGGAGGATTGTCGGCAGGTTTTCCGCTCCCGCCGGAGCACGTGCATGAAAGCACAAATAGTGCGGCTGCAAGGCAAATGGCTATTCTTTTCATGGCTCAGTTGTGGTTTATGGGTTAAGATCTTTGCAAACATACGCAAAATTCTGTAAGTTTGTACAGCGAAAAGATGAAAAAACTGTTATACACGCTCTCGCTGCTCCTTATGCTCATTCCCGCTTCCGCCCAGGAGGCGAAAAGATGGAGCGTCAGCCATGTCGATGGTGCCACTGTCGTGTGCACCGGCGGCAACTGGACGGCGGTAACCATAGGAAAACATATCTACGGAGGCAGGAACCTGGCCCCGGAAGTTACCAACCGCATGTTCCAGCACGAATACGGCCATTATCTACAGGGCCTGGAACTGGGGCATCACTACATGATGCTTATCGGCATCCCCAGCCTCACCAGCAAGATATTCAGGCGCGGGGACCATCACTTCAGCATCACCGAAACTGATGCGAACCGCCGCGCCTTCAAGTATTTCTCCGACAACTATGCCGATGAACTCTCCGAAATCGGAGTCTGGGACAGCGAAACCAACCCTCTTCCCCCCGAAGGGGCACCCGTCATCGCAGTGAGCCCGTTCGACCTGATAATCTACGAGTTCAGCCCCCTAATCGGCACATTCTTAGGCGGAATAGTGCACTCTTTTCAGAATAAATGACTATATTTATGCGTTAAAAACCGCATAGATACACTCTTAACCATATGAAGAAAAAAATCTACCAAAGGGATCCCTGGCTGGAGCCCTTCAAGGGTGCCATAGACGCAAGGCATCAGAGGATTCTGGACATGCGCAGGCACATCGCCGGGGACGGTCTCCTGAAGGATGCCGTGAACAACCACATGTACTACGGCATGCACCGCTGCCAGGACGGCAGCTGGGTGTTCCGCGAGTTCGCCCCCAACGCCAACAAGATTTATCTCATAGGAGACTTCAACAACTGGAAACGGGCCGAAGGCTATGCGCTCAAACCCGTGGGTACAGGCAACTGGGAGCTCACCCTTCCCGAAATGTTCCTCCGTCACGGCCAGCTGTACAAGCTGTACATCGAATGGCCCGGAGGCGGCGGAGAAAGGCTTCCCTCGTATGTGACCCGCGTAGTGCAGGACGAAGTTACCAAAGTCTTCTGCGCCCAGATATGGGACCCGGCGGAAAAATACGTCTGGAAGCACGGCCATGCCGGAAAACGCCCCACACCCATGATTTACGAATGCCACATCGGCATGGCCACGGAGAAAGAAAAGGTGGGCACCTTCGACGAATTCCGCAGGGACGTCCTGCCCCGCATCAAGCGTCTCGGGTACGACACAATCCAGATAATGGCCCTTCAGGAGCACCCGTACTACGGCTCCTTCGGCTATCAGGTGAGCAATTTCTTCGCCCTGAGTTCCCGCTTCGGCACTCCGGAGGAGTTCAAGAGACTTGTCGATGAAGCCCATGGGATGGGCATCGCCGTGGTAATGGACATTGTTCACAGCCACAGTGTGGACAACGTGGCGGAAGGGCTGTCGGAATTCGACGGTACGGACCATCTCTACTTCTATTCCGGCCCCCAGGGACATCATCCCGCATGGGGCTCCCGTTGCTTCGACTATGGGAAGGACGAGACCAAGTACTTCCTTCTTTCCAACGTGAAATACTGGATGGAAGAATACCGCATAGACGGCTTCCGCTTCGACGGTGTAACCTCCATGCTGTACTGGGACCACGGCCTGGGCAAGGACTTCGGCAACTATGCCCTTTACTTCGACCAGGGCGTGGACGAAAACGCCGTTACCTATCTGGCCCTTGCCTGCCAGCTTGTTAAGGAGATGAATCCCAATGGCTTCAACATCGCGGAAGACGTGTCCGGAATGGCCGGTCTGGCCGCCCCCTTTGACCAGTACGGGGTGGGCTTCGACTTCCGCATGGCCATGGGCGTAGCGGACCACTGGATCAAGTGGATCAAGGAAAAGAGAGACGAGCAGTGGAGCATGGGCGAAATCTGGTGGGAGCTCACCAACAAGAGGGCAGATGAAAAGACCATTTCCTATGCGGAATGCCACGACCAGGCCCTTGTGGGCGACAAAACCCTCATCTTCCGCCTGGTGGACAAGGAGATGTACTTCAGCATGAACGTGGATTCGCAGAACTCCCTTGTGGACAGAGGCATAGCCCTGCACAAGATGATACGCCTCGTTACAGCCGCAACGGCCGGCAACGGCTATCTGAACTTCATGGGCAACGAGTTCGGCCATCCCGAATGGATAGATTTCCCCCGCGAAGGGAACGGATGGTCGTTCAAATATGCCCGCCGCCAGTGGTCGCTTGCCGACAACAAGGCCATCCGCTATGGGATGCTGCGCAATTTCGATGAAGAAATGGTTCATCTTATCCGCAGGGAAAGGATCCTTAGCGCCCGCCCGGAGCTCCTGGTTGCCGACGAACAGAAGAAAATCTTGATTTTCAAACGCAAAAACTGTATCTTTGCGCTGAATTTTTCGCCGGAGGGCTCCTATGCCGATTATGGCTTCGCCGCTCCGGAGGGAGACTGGGTGAGTATCCTGAGCACGGACGAGCCGCGGTTCAACGGTTTCGCGCGCGTGCAAAGCGGTGAGCATCACCTCACTGTGAAGGAAAAGTCACCCAACGGAAACCAGAACTATGACAGCACTATGTACCTGTACCTTCCGGCCCGTAGTGCTATAGTACTGAAGCAAGTTAATATCTAGATCTACTTATGGCCTTTTTGAAATTCAACAAGTCCGAGCTGGTGAACCTCTCCTATTCGCTCAAGAGGGAAATCATACTCGCCTCGAAGACCGGAGCATATTGCAACACGTCCATCGTCACCTGCAATACCAGGCGCTACCACGGTCTTCTAGCCGCTCCGGTGGCATCCTTCGGCGGGTACAGGTATCTCCTCCTGTCGTCTGTGGACGAGAGTCTCACCCTGAGGGGCAAACGCTTCAACCTTGGCATCCACTGCTATGGCGACATCTACGAGCCCCGCGGACACAAGTACATCGTGGACTTCGATGCGGACCCTGTCCCCCGCATCACCTACAAGATCGGAGAAATGGTTTTCTCCAAGAGCATCGTCCTGGCCCCGGACCACAACCAGGTGCTTGTGAAGTACGAGCTTGAAAAGGCTCCCGCCAAGGTTAAGCTCACTCTCACTCCCTTCCTCGCTTTCCGCCGCACGCACGACCTCACAGGCGAGAATTCCCAGGCCCGTACGGATTATGACGAGATCCCCGGAGGCGCCGCCTTCTGCATGTACGAAGGCTTCCCGGACCTGAACCTCCAGCTCAGCTCAAAAGCCGAATATCGTCACAACCCCGTGTGGTACAAGGGCGTAACCTATTCCGACGAAATGAGGCGCGGATTCGACTGCCGCGAAGACCTGATGGCCCCCGGCAGCTTCGAGCTCACCCTCTCTCCCGGCGACAGCGTGGTGTTCTCGGCCAATTCCGATGAACCCGTGGCCCCTGCAGGCCTCAAGCGCAAATTCGCCGCAACGGTGGAGAAGATCGGCCCCATCACCTCGTTCCACGACCAGCTGGTGAAATCGGCCGACAGCCTTATCCGCATAACCGGCGGCCGCAAGCAGATCGTGGCTGGTTATTCATGGCTGTACACCGGCCTTCTGCGCGAGACCATGGAATCCCTTCCCGGTCTTGCCCTCTACGGCAAGGAAGACGCAGCCGAGTTCGAAGAAATCCTGGACAACCTGATTGCCGATGAGCAGGAGCGCCTGTTCCGCCGCACAACCCAGGTCGAGGCTCCGCTCTATATGGCGGTAACCCTGCAGCAGTATATCGCATGGGGAGCCAATGCCAAGAAGGTTTGGGCAAAATACGGCAAGGTTCTCAAAGGCGTCATCGAGAGCTATCTTCCCGGTCAGAGGGCGGAAGTCACGATGCATCCCAACGGCCTCCTCTGGGCCCAGATGGACGGTGTCGCCCTCAGCTGGATGAACACTTACGTGAACGGCCGCGCGGTGAACGAAAGGGCCGGATATCAGGTGGATACCAACGCCCTGTGGTACAACGCCATCTGCTTCGCCATCCAGATGGAAGGCGGAAAGAGCGCGTTCTGCAAGAAATGGGCTCCTGTGAAGCAGCTCATCGAGAATAACTTCCAGCCCATGTTCTGGAACGAGGATCTGGGCTTCCTGGCCGACTATGTGGATAACGGCGGCCAGCACCTTGAGCTTCGTCCCAACCAGCTCTGGGCCGTGTCCCTGGACTTCATCCCCGTCTCCGACGAAGTGGTGAGCAAGGTCATGCGCGTGGTGAACGCGGAACTTGTGACCAGACGCGGAATACGTTCCCTGAGCCCCAGGGACGTGCGTTACAAGGGGGTCTATGAAGGCTCGCAGGTGGAAAGGGATCTGGCATACCACAACGGCTGCGCATTCCCGTTCCTGCTGGCACAGTACTGCTACGTGAGTTTCCGCATGATGGGCAGCGGCTTCATCAAGAGGGCCGAATGGCTCACGGAAGGCTTCTATGAGGATCTGTCAAAGCATGGCGTGGGCGCCTTCTCGGAACTCTACGACGGAGATCCGCCTCACGAGGCCCACGGCGTGATTTCATCGGCGATGACAACTGCCGCCCTTCTGAATATCAACTGGCTCATAGCTAAATACAGGGAGGAATAGAAATGAGAGTACTAATGTTCGGCTGGGAGTTCCCTCCCCACATCGCCGGCGGTCTGGGCACTGCCTGCGAAGGAATAGTCAAAGGACTCGCACACAACGGAGTGGAAACGCTTTTCGTGATGCCTTCCGCTTCTGGCGACGAAGACCAGAGCGCAACCACCATCATCAACGCATCGGACGTGGAGGTGGACACAGTGTCGGAAACAGTGGAAGAATACCTGGACAAGGTGAAGTTCATCCACATCGGCACGAACATGGTTCCGTATGCCGATCCTGAAGAATTCTCACGTCTTGTGGAGGAAGACCGTCGCCGCCAGGTGAAGGATTTCGCCATAAGCTACGGCCAGAAATACAAATTCTCGGGAAAGTATGGCGCGAACCTCATGGAGGAAGTTGCCCGCTATGCCATGGTGGGCGGCACCATCGCCATGCAGCGCAAGGATGAATTCGACGTAATCCACGCCCACGACTGGCTCACCTACTATGCCGGCATCGCCGCCAAGGAACTCACAGGTAAGCCCCTCGTCATCCACGTGCACGCCACTTCCTTCGACCGCGGAAGCGTGGACAACATCGACACCCGCGTGTTCGCAATCGAGAAGAAAGGCATGGAGATGGCCGATAAGGTGGTGACGGTTAGCGACCTCACCCGCAATATCGTGATCAACCGTTACGGTATTGACCCCTCCAAGGTTGTAACTGTTCACAACGCCGTGGACTTCAGCGGCAGGGAAAACCTGCAGGTGGAGCGCGGAGTGAGGGAACCCGTTGTAACTTTCCTTGGCCGTATCACATACCAGAAAGGCCCGGAATACTTCATCGAAGCTGCCGCCAAGGTGCTAAAGCGCACCAAGAACGTCCGCTTCGTGATGGCCGGCAGCGGCGATATGATGAACCGCTGCATCCGCCAGGCCGCCAGGCTGGGCATATCGGACCGCTTCCACTTCACCGGATTCCTCCGCGGAGTGGACGTGCAGAAGATGTTCGCCCTCTCGGATGTCTATATCATGCCTTCCATCTCGGAGCCTTTCGGCATTTCCCCGCTGGAAGCCATGCGCACAGGCGTTCCGTCCATCATCTCCAAGCAGTCAGGCGCCGCCGAAGTGCTGAAATATGCCTTCAAGGTGGACTTCTGGGATGTGGACGCAATGGCCGACGACATCTACGCCCTCCTGAGCTATCCGGCTCTTGCACATTTCGCGGCCCATATGGGCTTCGACGAGGTGAACGCCCTCAAGTGGAACGGCGCCACCGCAAAACTCAAGAAAGTTTACGAATCCGTTGTAAAATAACCAAGCAATATGGCAACAAAGAGTATATGCCTGTATTTCCAGGTCCATCAGCCCACCCGTCTCCGCCTGTACAGATTTTTCGATATCGGCAAGGACTCCCATTACTATGACGACTTTGCCAACAGGACCATCCTCCGCCGCGTGGCGCAGAAATGCTATCTGCCCATGAACCAGCTCATGCTGGACCTCATCAAGCAGTACAAGGGCAAGTTCAAGATTGCGTACTCCATCTCCGGCAGCGCCCTGGACCAGTTCCAGAGATTCGCCCCCGAAGTGATAGATTCTTTCCGCGCCCTGGCCGAAACCGGTAAGGTGGAATTCCTGGCGGAAACCTATTATCATTCGCTTGCATCCCTTTCTTCGGCTTCGGAATTCGAGCATCAGGTGAAAAAGCACGCCGCGAAGATTGAAGAACTCTTCGGCGTAACCCCCACCGCTTTCCGCAATACCGAGCTCATCTATTCCAACGCCATCGGCGAGCAGGTGTACGACCTCGGTTATAAGACCATGCTCACTGAAGGCGCCCGTCACATCATGGGTTGGAGAAGCCCCAACTTCGTGTACACGGCCGAAACCCAGCCCAGGCTCAAGCTCCTTCTGCGCAACTACAACCTCTCGGACGACATTGCCTTCCGTTTCTCCAACAAGGGATGGGAAATGTGGCCCCTCACCGCCCAGAAGTATGTGGGCTGGCTCAAGGAAAGCGCCAAGGACGATGAGATCGTGAACCTGTTCATGGACTACGAGACCTTCGGAGAACACCAGAGCGCTGAAAGCGGCATCTTCGACTTCATTAAGGCCCTTCCCGGTGCCGTCCTCGAAGACGGCGAGTTCGCTTTCGTAACTCCCACGGAGGCCACCCGCAAGCACAAAGCCGCCGGCGACCTTGAAGTGTACGATCCCATTTCATGGGCCGATGAAGAGCGCGACGTAACGGCCTGGCTTGGCAACGAGCTCCAGCAGGAAGCCTTCAACAAGGTGTACGCCATGACGGAGAAGCTCTCCATCGTGAACGACCCGGACCTCTGGGAAGACTTCGGTCACCTGCAGGAAAGCGACCACTTCTATTATATGTGCACGAAATTCTTCAGCGACGGAGAAGTGCACAAATACTTCAACCCCTACGATACACCTTACGAGGCATTCATCAACTATATGAATGTGATTTCCGACTTCCAGATCCGTCTGGACGAAAAGCGCGCTGCGCTTGACGTGAAGGAAACCGCCCAGGAAGAGCTGGCCGTGAAGCCCGCCGCCAAAAAGCCCGTAAAGCGTAAGACAGCCAAGAAATAATGAAAGAGAAAATATTGAATCCGGACTACCTGTTTGAAGTAAGCTGGGAAGTTTGCAACAAGGTTGGCGGTATTTATACTGTGATTGCCACCAAGGCCCTTCATCTGCAGGGGCAGCTTGGGCGGCATCACATCCTTATAGGCCCCGACGTGTGGATGCACAGGGCCTCCAATCCAGATTTCATCGAGGACCCTCTCCTGTACCGTTCCTGGAAACTGCAGGCAGAACAGGAGGGGCTCCGCCTGAGAATAGGCAAGTGGAACATTCCCGGCAAACCCCTTGCGATACTCGTGGACTTCAAGGCGCTCCTCACCCAGTGCGACGATATCCTTGGAGGTTTCTGGAGGGATTACGGAGTGGATTCCATCAGTGGAAACTGGGATTACAAGGAAAGCGCACTCTTCGGTTATACCGCCGGAAAGGTCATAGAGAGCTTCTGCAACTATAACCTCAGCGGTACGGAGAATGTGGTGGCCCAGTTCCACGAATGGCAGACCGGCGCCGGCGTGCTCCAGCTCAAGCGCTCCAAGCTGCCCGTGGCCACGGTGTTCACCACCCATGCAACCATGATGGGCCGCTGCCTCGCGGGGAACAACCTGCCCCTGTACGAAGGGATGCAGAACTACGACCCCGAAGAAATGGCCCGCCGTTTCAACGTGATGGCCATCTATTCGCTGGAGAGCAAAAGCGCCCAGAATGCCGATGTGTTCACCACCGTGAGCGACATCACCGCCCGCGAGTGTGAGCATTTCCTGGGCCGCAAGGTGGATGTGGTAACCCCCAACGGTTTCGAGAACAGTTTCACCCCTGCCGATGACGCCGCGTACGAAGCCCTTCACGACGCCGCCCGCGACCGCCTTGTGAAGGTGGCGATGGCAATGGGCGGAGAACCCGTGCCCAACGATGCCGTGTTCCTTGGAATCGGCGGACGTTACGAATACCGCAACAAGGGAATAGACGTATTCCTGGATGCCCTGGACAAACTGAACCGTTCCGGCTACGACGGCCGTCCCGTCCAGGCGTTCATCATGATTCCCAGCGGGCACAACGGCCCCGACAGGCAGGTGCAGTCGATAATGGCATCCGGAGAACCCGGTCCGTACCGCACCCAGGTGTCGCATTACCTTCAGAACCCGGACTATGACATAATCACGCGGAGGATACGCGAGATAGGCCTGAACAACAATCTGGGCGACAAAGTGAAGGTGTTCTTCGTCCCGTCGTATCTGAACGGTGACGACGGCATCTTCGACATGCCATACTACGACCTTCTCTGCGGGCTGGACCTTGCAGTGTTCCCCTCGTACTACGAGCCCTGGGGATACACCCCGCTGGAGGCCCTCGCATTCCGCGTACCCACCCTCACCACAACTCTTGCCGGCTTCGGCCTCTGGGTAAAGGACCACTACGGCAAGAAGCATCCCGGAATCACCGTGCTGGAACGCACGGAATCCAACTACGACGAAGTCGTGGACGGTGTGGTGAACCGTATCATAGAAGTTAGCGAGCTGCCCAAGGCAGAGCGTAAAAAGTATCGTGAAAACGCTCGCGAAGTGGCTCAGATTGCCCTGTGGGACAATCAGATAGTGTATTACCAACAAGCATACTCCCAGGCCCTCGAAAAGGTTGCCGACAAAAGGAGCAGCTACAAAGCCCAAGACAAAACAATGCAATATACGAAGACAGATATCATCAATCCCAACTGGAGGTCGGTGCTTGTGACCAGGCATCTTCCCGAGAAACTTTCCCGTCTGGAGAAACTGTCCAAGAACCTCTGGTGGTGCTGGAACGAGAGCGCCAAGGAACTGTTCAAAACCATCGACCCTGACATCTGGCACAAATCAGGTCACAATCCTCTGGTTGTGCTGGACACCGTGGAACTGAAGAGGTTCCAGCAGCTGTCGGAAGACAAGGAGTTCCTTGCCAAGATGAAGGGTGTCCTGGACGAATTCGACGCCTATATGGCGGCAAAGGCGGAGCGTAAGGATCCTTCCGTGGCCTACTTCTGCATGGAATACGGCCTGGACACCTCCCTTAAGATTTATTCCGGCGGCCTGGGTATCCTTGCCGGCGACTATCTGAAGGAAACTTCCGACATGAACGTGAACCTGGTGGCCGTGGGTCTGCTGTACCGCTACGGTTATTTCACCCAGGTGATCTCCGGTCAGGGATATCAGGAGGCTCATTACGACGCCCAGGATTTCACCAAGATCCCCGCAACGCCCGTGTTCGACAAGGACGGCAGCTGGATGACCACCTCAGTGGCATTCCCCGGCCGTAACCTCACCGCACGCATCTGGAAGGTGGAAGTGGGCCGTACGGACCTGTATCTCCTGGATACCGACTGGGAAGGCAACCGTGCCGAAGACCGCGAGGTAACCTATCACCTATACGGCGGAAGCTGGGAGAACCGTCTGAAGCAGGAACTCCTGCTTGGCGTGGGCGGTATCAGGGCCCTGCGCAAGCTGGGTATCGACACCCAGGTTTATCACTGCAACGAGGGCCATGCCGCATTCATCGGCCTGGAGCGTCTGCGTGAATACATAGAGAAGGCCCACCTGAGCTTCAACGAGGCTCTGGAAATCGTGAGGGCAAGTTCCCTGTTCACCACGCACACTCCCGTTCCCGCAGGTCACGACGCCTTCGAGGAAGGTCTTCTGCGCCAGTACATCGGCCATTATCCCCAGCGCCTGAGGGTGGACTGGGAAACCCTTATGTCGCTTGGCAAAGACAATCCCCTGGATCCTCACGAGAAGTTCTCCATGAGCAATCTGGCTGCCAATATTTCGCAGAACGTGAACGGCGTTTCCATGCTCCACGGCAAGGTTTCGCAGGAAATTTTCGCCCATATGTACCCCGGATATCTCCCGGAGGAACTCTTCGTGAGCTATGTGACCAACGGCGTGCACTATCCCACCTGGACGGCCCCGGAATGGAAGCCCATCCACGCAAACGTGTTCGGCCCCGAATTCCTCACCCATCACTACGACAAGCGCTGCTTCGAAGGCATCTATAACGTGAGCGACGATGTGGTGTGGGACACCAAGAAGACCCTCAAGCGCAAGCTCATCGCCTTCCTGCGCGAGCGCCTTCAGGACAAGAGCGTTTCCAACCACTACAGTCCTTCCCAGATAGTCCAGATCCTGGAGAACCTGAGGGACGATGTGCTTACCATCGGCTTCGCCCGCCGTTTCGCAACCTACAAGAGGGCAACCCTCCTGTTCCGCGACCTTGACCGCCTGGACAAGATCGTGAACAACCCTGTCCATCCCGTCCAGTTCCTCTTCGCGGGTAAGGCCCACCCTGCCGACAAAGCCGGCCAGGACCTTATCAAGAACATCGTGGACATCTCCAAGGATCCCCGCTTCATCGGCAAGATCGTGTTCGTTCCCGGATACGACATCACCCTTGCAAAGCGCATGGTCCAGGGCGTGGATGTGTGGATGAACAACCCCACGCGTCCCCAGGAGGCTTCCGGTACATCCGGCGAGAAGGCTGCCATGAACGGCACCATGCACTTCTCCGTCCTTGACGGATGGTGGGTGGAAGGCTACAAGGAGGGCGCCGGCTGGGCACTCCCCATCGAGCAGGCCTATGACGACAACAACTTCCAGAACGAGCTGGATGCTGCCACAATCTATCAGATTATCGAGAACGATATCGCACCTGCGTACTACAACGTGGACCGCAACACCCAGCGCAGCCGCGAGTGGGTTGGCTATATCAAGAACACCATAGCCCATGTGGCATGCAACTTCACCACCAACCGCATGCTCTCCGACTATATGAATCAGTACTATGCCCCTCAGGCTAAGCGCGCCCAGAAGGTGAAGGCCGATGATTTCGCTCTCGCACGCGAAATCGCAGCCTGGAAGGAGCATGTGCGCAAGGAGTGGGAGAATGTGACCCTGCTTTCAAGCACCAATCCCCAGAATTCCTACGACCTCACCGAAAGCAAGCAGTTCCATACCGAGTTCGAGATCCAGCTCGGCGGTCTCAAGCCCGAGGATGTGGGAGTGGAGATTATCTTTGCCCGCATGGATGCCCGTAACAACCCGCACATCGTGCTGGTGAAGGAGTTCTCCGTGAAAGAGTTCTCCGGCGGTATCTGCAAGTATGAGGTAACCGTGCTGCCGGAGCAGACCGGTGCCTACCAGGTGGGTGCACGCGTATTCGCGAAGAATCCGTTCCTGCCTCACCGTCAGGATTTTGAATGCGTGAAGTGGCTGTAGCAACTACCGGCTTTTTCGACGGTGTGCATCTTGGCCACCGCCGTGTAATCGACACTCTGGTCTCCCGCGCCCGTGAAGAGGGCCGGGAGGCCCTTGTCGTTACCTTCTGGCCCCATCCCAGGGCCGTCCTGCAGCAGGATGCAAGGAGCCTGAGGCTGCTCACTAGCCTGGAGGAGAAGAAGGAGATGCTCATATCCCTTGGAGTGGACCGTGTGGAGGTCCTTCCCTTCAACCGGAAGTTCGCTTCGCTCACCGCCCTGGAGTATCTGTGGCTCCTCAAGGAAAAGTTCAATGTGTCCACGCTCGTGATGGGCTATGACAACCATATCGGCAGCGACCACAGGACTGTCCTTGACTTCCCGTGTGCAAATCAGGACCTTTTTGCACACGAAACGGGGTTGACGGTGCTCCCGTGTGCAAATGACCCCGTTTTTGCACACGAAAGCGGCAAGCCCGTTTCTTCTACGCTGATAAGGGGGATGCTTTCCGAGGGAAAGGTGGAAGAAGCTGCGGAAATGCTCGGATACGGCTACAGCCTGAAAGGTGTTGTGGTTGCCGGAAACAAGCTGGGCCGCACCCTTGGTTTCCCAACTGCCAACATGCGCCTTTACGAGCCACTCAAGCTGGTTCCCGGCAGGGGAGTGTACGCGGTGGACGTGGAGGTGCTCGGGTGCAGCTACAAGGGAATGACCAACATTGGCATCAGGCCCACTGTGGGCGGAAGTTCGCTTAGCGTGGAAACCCACATCCTGGATTTTGACGAAGACATCTACGGCCTTCCTCTTAAGATATCATTCCGCAGGCGCGTGCGCGACGAAATCCGCTTTGCCTCCCTGGAGGCTCTGAAGGAGCAACTCGCGGCCGATGCTTTGAATTGTAAAAACTAATTCTTACCTTTGCCACAGAACAGGGCGGCGGCCGTAATTGGCCGTCGGCTAATTTTTTCTGACATTGAAAAAAACTATATAAGAAAATGGCATTAGAATACATGACCCAGGCGGGTTACGATAAGCTGAAGAAAGAACTCGCCGACGCACTGGCACAGAGGCCGGTCATTTCCGCCGCTATCGCAGAAGCCAGGGAAAAGGGAGATCTTTCAGAAAACGCAGAATACGACGCCGCACGTGACGCCCAGGGCCTGCTGGAAGTGAAGATAGCAAGGCTCAAGGAGAAGGTTACCAACGCCCGCGTGATAGACGAGTCCAAACTTTCCACAGAGTCTGTCCAGCTGCTCTCCAAAGTGAAGGTGGAGAACATGGCCAACAAGATGGTCATGCAGTTCACCATAGTAGTGGAGAGTGAGGCCGATTTCTCCAAGGGATTACTTTCCGCTTCCACCCCCATCGGCAAGGCTCTCATCGGCCACAGCAAGGGAGAGATTGTGGAGGCGCAGGTCCCTAACGGCATCATGAAATTCAAGATCCTCGATATTTCACTCTAGGCCCATGGCAACTATTTTTTCCCGTATCGCCGCAGGCGAAATCCCTTCGTACAAGGTGGCGGAGAACCAGGATTTCTACGCATTCCTGGACATTGCTCCCCTGGCTAAAGGCCACACGCTGGTAATTCCCAAGCATGTGGAGGACGACTATATCTTCAACCTCCCGGAGGACGTGTATGCAGGCCTCACGGCTTTTGCGCGCGAAGTGGCCATTGCCCTTAAGGCCGCCGTCCCCTGCAAGAGGGTGGGAGTGGCGGTCCTGGGAATGGAAGTTCCCCACACCCATATCCATCTTGTGCCCCTTCAGAGCGAGGCCGATATGGATTTCCGCAAACCCAAGCTCCAGCTTGGACCGGAAGAGATGAAGGCAATCGCAGATTCAATCCTTGCAGAATATGAGAAGAAGTAGCATAGCCGCGGCCATCCTTCTGGCACTGGCCGCCTGCGCCCCCAAAACCACTGTGGACGTGACCCTGAAGGACACTTCCGGGGCACCCGTTGTGGTGAAACTCATGGAGGCGGACCACTATCAGGTGCTGGATACCGTACGCACCGGCGAAGACGGCAAGTTCCAGTACACCCTGAACGTGGAAAAGGGACAGCCCCAGTTCGTGGATCTCTTCTACGGGGACTACCGGATTGCCTCGCTCCTTCTGGAGCAGGGCGACAATGTGAAAGTGGTGTCGGACACCCTGGGTGCCTACACGGTGAGCGGATCGGACGAATGCCGCCTCCTGCAGAAGGTCCAGGCCGACTATTTCCGCTTCCTGTACGACCTTGGCGGCCTCACCAGCCTTGCCGCAGTGGGGGCCGATGTGAATTCGGACCTTTCCAAGCACTATATCAAGTACTACAGGGACCGTGTGGCCTTCGTGATGTCCCACTCGCACTCGCTCACCGTGGTTCCGGTCCTGTTCCAGCAGGTCGATGAAGGATTCCCGGTGTTCAGCCAGCCCACCGACGGCCTTCTTTTCCGCAATATCGCCGATTCGCTCAAGCAGGTCTATCCTGATTCCAAGTACGTGAAGGCCCTTGAGAAGGAAGCTGAGCGCCGCATCTCCATCCTGGACCTGAATACCAGGCTCAGCAATGCCGAAGAGGTGGGCTTCCCGGAAATCGAACTTCCCGGAATGGACGGCAAACTGCAGAAACTCTCTGAAGTGGAAGGCAAGGTTGTGATGGTGTATTTCTGGGCCACGACCGCCGAACAGAATATGTTCAACATGGACACCCTATTGCCCGTATACGAAAAGTATCACGGAAAGGGCCTGGAAATCTTTGCCGTATCGCTGGACGTGGACAAAACTGCCTGGGCTTCGGTCGTACGCAATCAGAAGCACCCCTGGGTGAATGTCTGCGATACCCGCGGCATCGCTTCGCCCTTCATCGGCCTCTGGGGAATCCAGTCGCTTCCCACGGTGTTTTTCATAGTGGACGGCGAGATAGACCCCGATGCCGGAGTGCGCAAGCCCGCCGATATCGACAGATATCTGTCCGGCAAGCTAAAATAGTTTCTTTCGGGAAACCGTGGCGATAAAGTCCTTGAGATAGAACGGTTCGAAGTACGCAACGTCTTCGAACCGTTTCTTTTCATAGGCCTCCGCGGCAAGGCCGGCCATTGCCGAAGCCTTCGGGAAAGTCTGGAAGAAGCGGGCGCCTTCGCGCTGAAGCGGTTCGCGGCATTTATCGGCCGCATCGCCAATGAAAAGAACCGAGCCGGAGCCCACCTCGGCGGCGAATGAATCCTTGTCGATGATACGCGGGGCGACCTCGGTAATGCGCTGTCCCTTAGAGTTATACACGGCAGTATAGACCTCCATCCTGCGGGCGTCTATCACAGGCACGATGAACTCGCATCCATCGGCCATCCCTTCCTCCATTCCCTGCCTTGCCAGAATGTCCAGAGTTCCTATGCCGATGAGGGGGATTCCGGCGCCGAAGGCTATTCCCTTGGCGGTTGAGACTCCGACCCTGAGGCCGGTGTATGAGCCGGGGCCCATGCTAACGCAGACAGCGTCGCAGTCTGCGGCTTTCAGACCTGACTGATCCAGCATCTGTTTTATGAACGGGGCGGTGAGGGAAGCCTGGCTGCGCGGTTCGCTGCTTTCCAGGGAACAGATTATGCTTCCATCCTTCACTATTGCGGTGGAGAGCATGGAAGCGGCGGTTTCTATGAGTATGAGTGTTGCCATTATTGCTTCATCAGCAGCTGTTTGAGATAGGGGAAAACGATGTATCCGGCGTCTTTCAGGAAGTTATATACTACCGATTTCTGAAGGATTTCGCCGCTTGTTATCTGGAACTGGGTATTGAGCGTGTCGAAGCAGATGATAAGGGTTGCAAGCAGCATTGCTGTGATTACGCAGCCCACCACCACTCCAAGAAGTTTGTCCACCCATCCGATAAAGGAAGTGACGATGAGTTTTCCCAGAACTTTGGTAAGAAAGAACACTCCCACGCTCACCGCTACCAGAATAAGGATGAATGAAAGTACACCCAGCAGGGTATCCGAAGCTTCGATGTACGGCCTTATCCATCCGCTTACGAGCGCGGAGAAATGATATGCCGCCCAGGTGCCGACGATAAGGCCCGCAAGTGCAAGGAACTGTTCCATAAAGCCTTTTCTGACCCCCCGTATCACGGCGGGAACAAATGCCAGCAGCAGTATGATATCCAGTGCGTTCATTTCTTGGGCCTGAGAGTTTTTTTCTACTGTTAAAAATTCGTATATTTGCGAATTAATTATGCAAAAATAGGCAAAAAATATGACATTCAAAGAATATAAGGGGCTGGACCTGACTGCAACGGGAGCAAGTGTGCTGGAACGCTGGAAGGCAGTCCGTGCCTTTGAACGCTCTATGGAACTGCGCGAAGGCGCTCCGGAGTTCATCTTCTTCGAAGGGCCGCCGTCGGCGAACGGAATGCCGGGAATCCATCACGTGATGGCCCGTTCCATCAAGGACGCCGTGTGCCGTTACAAAACCATGAGCGGGTACAGGGTCCGCCGCCGTGCAGGATGGGACACTCACGGGCTTCCCGTGGAACTTGGCGTGGAGAAGAGCCTGGGCATCACCAAGGCCGATATCGGCACGAAAGTGAGCGTGGAGCAGTACAACGCCACCTGCCGCAAGGATGTTATGAAATACACCCGCGAGTGGGAGAATATGACGGAGCGCGTGGGCTACTGGGTGGACATGAAGGACCCTTATATCACCTACGACAACCGATATATCGAGACTCTGTGGTACCTCCTGAAAAAGATGTACGACAAAGGCCTCCTTTATAAGGGATATACAATCCAGCCGTATTCGCCCACGGACGGCACCGGCCTCAGCTCGCACGAGCTGAACCAGCCCGGCTGCTACAAAGACGTGAGCGACACCACGGCCACGGTCCAGTTCGAAGTGATCAAGGACGGCGCTTCCCAGCCTCTGTACGGCACGGAAACCTTCCCTGTGTACTTCCTGGCCTGGACAACCACACCCTGGACCCTTCCTTCCAACACGGCGCTCTGCGTGGGCCCGAACATCGAATACGTGAGGGTGATTTCATTCAACCCCTACAGCGGTGAGCCTGCAGTGTACGTTCTGGCAAAGGACCTTGTGGATGTCTGGTTCTCTCCAAAGGGCAAGGATGTCCCTCTGGAAAGCTACACGAAAGGCGATAAGGTCATACCATACAAAGTCCTGGACGGAGTGTTCAAAGGATCGGACCTTGTGGGAATCCGCTATCATCAGCTCATTCCCTGGTTCAAGCCCGCAGGAGATGCTTTCCGCGTGATTCCGGGAGACTATGTCACAACATCGGACGGTACCGGCATCGTGCACATCGCCCCCACCTTCGGCGCAGATGACAAGAGGGTTGCGGCAGCCGCCGGGATAGTGGGAATAATGCCCATAGACAAAGACGGCAATCCCCAGGCCCAGGTGGACAGGCAGGGCCGCTTCTTCCGTCTGGAAGACCTGGATCCCGCTTATGCTGCCACCGTGGATCCTTCCTATGCAGAATTCTCCGGCCGATACGTGAAGGCCGGGTATAAGAAGTATTTCGAAAAGGAAGACGAAGAGGGCACACTGGATATTGACTTATGCGTGATGATGAAGGCCGACGGACGCGCTTTCAAGGTGCAGAAGCACGTGCACAGCTATCCGCACAGCTGGCGCACGGACCTTCCCGTCCTTTACTATCCGCTGGACTCCTGGTTCATCAAGGCAAGTGCAGTGAAGGACCAGATGGTGGAACTGAACAGGCAGATCACCTGGAAGCCCGCTTCCACCGGTTCCGGCCGTTTCGGAGTGTGGCTGGAGAATATCCAGGACTGGAACCTGAGCCGCAGCCGCTACTGGGGCACCCCGCTGCCCATCTGGCGCACCGAAGACGGCAGGGAAGAGAAATGCATAGGCTCTGTAAAAGAACTTTACGAAGAGATTGAAAAGGCCGTTGCCGCCGGTATCATGGCCTCCAATCCGCTCAGGGACAAGGGCTTCAACCCTGCCGACATGAGCCTGGAGAATTATAACCTCATAGACCTTCACAGGCCCTATGTGGATACAATCTTCCTGGTGTCGGAGAGCGGAAAGAAGATGGTCCGCGAGAGCGACCTCATTGACGTCTGGTTCGATTCCGGCGCCATGCCTTATGCCCAGGAGGGCCTCAGGAACCTTGGCAAACCCGGATTCGGCGCCACCGCGGATTTCATCGCGGAAGGCGTGGACCAGACCCGCGGCTGGTTCTATACCCTGCATGCGATACACACGATGATAAGCGGCACCCCCGCTTTCAAGAGGGTGATTTCCAACGGTCTGGTACTGGACAAGAACGGCAACAAGATGAGCAAGCGCCTTGGCAACGCCGTGGATCCGTTCAAGGCTCTGGACACCTATGGGGCAGACGCCCTGCGCTGGTACATGCTCACCAATGCACAGCCCTGGGACAACCTCAAGTTCGACGAGGCCGGCGTGGACGAAGTTCGCCGCAAGTTCTTCGGCACGCTGTACAATACCTATTCGTTCTTCGCCCTGTATGCCAATATCGACAAGTACGATCCCGCAACGGAATCCGTGCCGGAGGGCAGCAGACCGGAGATAGACCGCTGGATACTGTCCCGCCTGAACACGCTCATTTCGGATGTCACCGCGGCCTATGAGGATTACGACCTCACAACGGCCGGGCGCCTTATCCAGGATTTCGTGTGCGAGCATCTGAGCAACTGGTATGTGAGGCTCAACCGCAAGCGCTTCTGGGCCGGCGAGATGACTGCCGACAAAAAGGCGGCCTACGATACCCTGTATCAATGCCTCCGCGATGTGGCGCTCCTGGCGGCCCCCATCGCCCCGTTCTATATGGACCAGCTCTACTGCGACCTTGTCCCCGGAGCACAGAGCGTTCATTTCCAGCTCATGCCCAAGGCTTCCGCAGGCCTCATAGACAAATCCCTGGAGGAGAAGATGGGCCTTGCGCAAACCGCCACTTCACTGGTCCTGAGCCTGCGCAAGGGCGTTCACATCGCTGTGCGTCAGCCTCTTGCAAAGGTGCTCATCCCGGTCATCGACCCTAAGGTGAGGGAGCAGTTGCAGAGCGTGAAGGACATAATCCTTGCAGAAACAAATGTGAAGGAGATGGACTTCGTGGAGGACACCACAGGCATTCTCACACTTAAGATAAAGCCCAATTTCCGCACCCTTGGCAAGGTGTACGGCGCCCGCATGAAGGAGATTGCCGCCGCGTTCGGCTCAATGGACCAGGGCGTTATCGCTGCCATCCAGGCTGCCGGGAATTATACCCTGGAACTGCCCGGAGGCCCTGTGGTCCTCACGGAAGAGGACTACCAGATATCATCAGAGGATATGCCCGGCTGGATCGTGGCTTCCGAAGGTGCCCTCACAGTGGCGCTGGACGTGGAACTCACCCCTGCACTGCTGCAGGAGGGTGTTGCACGCGAACTTGTGAGCCGTATCCAGAACCTCCGCAAAGATGCCGGATTCGAGGTCACAGACCGCATAGACACAGTGATCTTTACGGATTCCAAGGCGGTGAAGGAATCGCTGGATGCGTTTGCCCAGTACGTTTCGGGGCAAACCCTTTCCCGCAGCCTTTCCCTCAAGCCTTTTGCCGATGCTCCTGAAGAATCCGTCCCGCTCGAATGGCAGGACGGCCCGCTCAAGATAAATGTAAAACGATAGTACCATGGAAGAAATTGCTAAAACCCGCTATTCCGACGAAGAACTGGAGGAATTCCGCGCCATTATCAACGAGAAGCTGGAGAAGGCCCGCGCAGAATATGATACTCTTCGCGAGGCAATGACCCATGCCGGCGGAAATGACATCCTGGACACCGCTCCCACATTCAAGACAGTGGAAGACGACGGTGCTTTCCAGCTTTCCAAAGAGGAAGCAGGAACACTGGCCCAGAGGCAGTACAAGTTCATCCAGAACCTGGAAGCCGCGCTGGTGAGGATCGAGAACAAGACCTACGGCGTGTGCCGCGTCACCGGCAAGCTCATCCCCAAGGAGAGGCTGCGTCTTGTGCCGCACGCCACAACTACCGTTGAGGGCAAGGCAATCCTGGAAAAGACAGGACGGAAGTAGCCTATGAAAATCACTAAGGGTCAGCGCCTCCTAATCCTTGGCGCTGTGCTTGTCGTTATAGACCAGGTGATAAAGGTTCTGGTCAAGACCAACATGGTGCTTGGAGAACATTTCAACGTACTCGGGAACTGGTTCCAGATCCTGTTCATCGAGAACGAGGGAATGGCCTTTGGCATGTCCTTCGGCGGAGTGGCCGGAAAGTATGTGCTCACGGTTTTCCGCATAGCACTTTTCGTGGCTCTCTTCTGGTGGATTTCCAAGCTGCTCAAACGAGAGAAAGCGGTCCCCGGAGGAGTCCTGGTGGGGCTAACCCTCATCGCAGCCGGAGCGCTTGGCAATATTATCGACTGCCTGTGCTACGGGCTCATCTTCACCGAGTCCACGCGCACGGCGGTGGCAACTTTCGGACATTATGCGCCTTTCCTTCAGGGCAGGGTGGTGGATATGTTCTACTTCCCCCTGTGGGTGTGGCCGGACTGGGTTCCCGGCCTTGGGGGCCACGTGTTCTTTGAGCCGATATTCAATTTCGCCGACAGCTGCGTATCTGTAGGCGCCATATACCTGTTACTGTTCCAATGGAAGTTCTTTGCTTCCGAAGATAAAGATAAGAAGGAGAAGACGAAGCGGTGATTATAAGATACCATCGCAGGCATCATCATCAACATAAGAAAAAGCGTGGGCTGCTGGCAATTCTTGCCGATGCCTTCGCTACTGTTGTCATTGCTTCTTCAATGCTCTTTCTCGTCTATGATTCTGTCTATCTGTTAAGGCGTTATCTTCCGTCCCTTGTGCGCAAGATCAATGCACGCCGCACCATCGACCTTGAGGAGGAAGATCCTCTTGGCGGCAAGTCAATAACCGTGGTGAAGCAGGTGAACGACAATCCTATGGACAGGTACAACGACGATAAATAGTCCTCTCTCCCTATTTCCTTTTAACCCTGTTGAAGTTCAGCTCGGTGGTGAGTTCGATCATGGAAAGCATCGCGGCCATCTCCGAGCCCCCGTCCTCAAAGTCCATGTCCTGGTCCAGGGGATTTCCCACGGGCATGTCGAACATGTCGGCAAGATTCAGCTGGAAAGCCAGGTGCTTGTTGGTGATTCTCAGGACCTTGCACGGGACGGTAGAGGTTGCGCCTTCTTCCTTGTCGAAGTAGAGGGTGAGCCTGTAGGCGGCATAGGAATACTCGCCCGAAGAGTCGCTTGTGACCCATTTCCCGTCATCCTCTCTGGTCATGCTGCAGAATGTGCCGTCTTTCTTGAAGTCCAGCCTGAAGGCCGAATCCTCTTCCGCGAAGGAGAAAGGCTTGTCTTCTATTTTGTCGATGAACTCTTCGGCATCCGAGAAGTCTTCGTCCGGGGCGAATGTCTTTACCATATCCAGAACGCCCGACACCAGCTCCTTGACGCTTGATGCCTCAATGGTCTTGCCCATCGGTGCGTGGATGATCAGTTTCGCGTCGCTTATCTGCCAGCATCCTTCCACGGAATCTTCTACACGCTCTATGTCGCAGGAGGCCAGGCATGCCGCCAGTGCGGCTATCGGTAAAAATAATCTTGCTTTCATGCCACGAAGTTAACGATTATTTTGCGGTTTTCCCAAAATCCGCTATATTTGCAATCCCAAACATCCGGAGGTGTGGCCGAGTGGTCGATGGCGGCAGTCTTGAAAACTGTTGTACAGCAATGTACCGGGGGTTCGAATCCCTCCGCCTCCGCAAGTAACGCGCTAAGCCCTGCTTGAGCGCGTTTTTTCGTGCGTCTCATCCACGAAAGCGGCCCAAAACGTGGACGAACCCGGCAAAATGCCCAACTCATCCACGAAAACGGCCCAAAACGTGGACGAACCCGGCGAAATGCCCAACTCATCCACGAAAACGGCCCAAAACGTGGACGAACCCGGCAAAATGGCCAACTCATCCACGAAAACGGCCCAAAACGTGGACGAACCCGGCAGAACGGTATCCGACTGAAATAATCATGTCCAAATTGTAATATTGGACAGGCTTGTCGGAAAAAGCAATTTGCATTTTTTTGCAAAGTGCTATCTTCTGTAAGCTCCCCGCGAGTAACGCGCTAAGCCCTGCTTAAGCGCTTTTTTTGTGCCGGTTCATCCTGTGAGATTTGCAATTATTTTCAAAAAAGTATATGTTTGTATGAACCAATCAGTACTTTCGATGAAGAAGAAAACGGTATACTCAGCGCTGCTGCTCCTCATAATCAGTTTTGCCGGGTGGGCGCAGGGAACCATCGTCCCCTATATTCCTGTGGATGAAATGCCCGATGTGGTGAAGTGCATTCCCGCGCCCCCGCAGGATCCTTCTCCCGCATTTGATTATGACATAATCCGTTATGTCTGGGGCAAGCAGCAGAGGGCTAACCCCGAGCGGCTGGCCATGGCAAAGAGGGATGCAATATGGAATCTGGATACCACCATCGCCATACTGAGCAAGCATTTCGGCATGTCGTTGTCTCCGGAGAAGACTCCGCAGATATACGAGCTGCTCGTAAGGGGAGTTACCACAATCGAAAATATACGGTACAGGCCTAAGGCGTATTATTTCCGTACCAGGCCGTTTGCCTATTATGGCGAGCCGTCCATCTTCCCGCAGGACGACTATTTCCTTTCACAGGAAGGCTCGTATCCCTCCGGCCACACGATCCGCGCCTGGGCATGCGCCCTTCTAATGGCGGAAATCAATCCGGACAATGCCGAAGCAATCTTTGAAAGGGCCTGGGCCTATGGCGAAAGCCGCGTGATCTCCGGCTGCCACTGGCAGAGCGACGTGGATGCCAGCCGTCCAGTTGCCAGCATTGGTTACGCCGTCCTCCAGAGCAGCGAAGAATTCCGCTGCCAGATGTCCCGAGCCCGCAAGGAGTGGATAGTTTTGCGAAAGAGATAACACTGCTTAAATTTGCTTAGTGTTATTGCGGTAACCTGCTGCCGGTAGGAATACGGCGCCATTAGCCTCAAACTTGTTTGTCCAGTCTTCAGACGTAATCATGTTATAAGAGCTGAGGTACAATCCCGAATTTTCTCCTTTTAGCTTATAGGTGCTGCTGTCCCAGTTATCAGGCAGCAGGATTACGCCAGTACTAAGGACGGGATAAAGATATCAGAGATATGACTTTGAATGGTCATAGACATACAGATGTCGCCAAAAATCGGCAGAATTACAAGGGGCACCACATGATTCATTTTGTCATTAATCCAAAACTAATTACCTTTGCGAGGTACCCTTCTTATAAGCAAATAATAGGAGATGCTTTATCCGAGGACCGCTGCAAGGAATTGATGCAGAAAACAAAAGAACTTCAGCAATGGGGCCTGCCACGGTGTATCTGTATGGCTCGTATAGCAAAGGAACTGCCCGCGAAGACAGTGATATCGATGTTGCTGTGGTTGTTCCTGAAGTTAATGGCGTTTTCTAAAGGAATCAGCCAAATTATGGCGTATTACGTGGGATGTAGATACGCTGATTGAACCCGTCTTGATTGACGCCCGGTATCCTTCTCCGCTATACGAAGACATTCTTTCAACTGGAGTTGCAGTCTGACTTGACATTTCAAAATAAGTATCCCATATTTGCAACGGCGTTCTGTCTACTTTTAATAGACATCGCAGAGTATGCACATCATATCCCTTCGAAAAATTGAACCTAAAAGCAAAAATTAAAGTATTTGATTTTTAGCGACTTGGCTCGGAAATACAGCGATCCAAGGTGACTGATAAGAAAGTATCGGCCACCTTTTTTATTGGCCTTTTTTCGTCCCGTCCACGTTTTTGCCCCTATTTCGTGGACGAAAAATGCTCAAATGAACTAATTTGAACTTTATAAGAGTTCTGCATTTGTGTATATTTGCCTTTAGTATAATGCACGAAACTAAAAACAAATAAACAGAACTCTATGAAAAAGAACAAATCGATGCTGGCACTCCTGCTGCTGCTTCTGCCGCTGGGATGTGCCCGTGAAGAAATTAATGCTCCTGAAGCACCATTGCCTGGAGGCGTACAGCTAAGCATTGACGGAGTTATTGCACAGATCCCAACGCGCGCAGGTGAGTCCGGATTTGCAGACGGGGATGCCCTGGGCCTTTTTGCCGTAAACTATTCGGAGAACAACACCGTTGCCGGCACGCTTGCGGCAAGCGGTAACCAGGCCGACAATGCAAAGTACATCTACGACGCATCGGCCCTTAAATGGACAACCCTGCGTCCTGTGTATTACAAGGACATAAATACGCATGCCGATCTTTATGTGTATTATCCCTTCCAGCGCAACATTGGCGATGTTGCACAGTTCGGCTTTGAGGTTAAAAAAGACCAGAGCACGGCAGCTGTGGACGGCGAGCTTGGCGGCTACGAGGCTTCCGACTTCCTCTGGTGCAAGGTTACTGACGTTACCCCCAGCGAGAACAAGGTGAAGGTTCGTCTGGAGCACCGCATGGCTGGCGCCAAGGTTATACTTCAGGAAGGCACCGGTTTTGACGACGACGAGTTTGAGTCGGTTTCCAAGAGCGTAATTCTTCTGAATACCACGCGCAAATCCACCATCGACTTCAGCACCGGAACCATTACACCGGTCGGGTCTGCCCAGAGCGACGGTATCGTGATGGCTTCACAGGCCGATGGTACCTATCGTGCGGTTATCGTGCCCCAGACCGTAAACGGAGTGCCTCTGTTTGCCATAACCGTGGACGGACAGACGTACCGTTATACCCATGGCAGCGCCATAACGTTTGCGTCGGGCAGTTTGTCGGAGTTCACGGTAACTGTGAACAAGACTTCTCCCTCGGGCGACTATACCTTCGAGGTAATTAACACTTCCATAGTGGACTGGACTGAGGATGCCAACACCCACGCCGGCGAGGCCCGCCAGTACTATGTGGTTAACGTTGCTACACCCGGAACCCTTGGCCAGACCATCATCGATGCAGGCAAGAATCCGGACCGCATCCGCAACCTGAAAGTAACGGGTACCGTTACCACAGAGGACTTCTACTTCATGCGCGACAACATGGCCATCCTTGAGGCGGTGAATATGAAGGAATGCAGGGTGGTGAATGCCAATGTGGACGTTATTGAGGATGAGATTACTCAAGAAGTAGTAAAGGATGATGTTATTCCCAACAGAGCATTCCTAAATAAAAAGACATTGACTTTTTTTGTGTTTCCAGAAATAGTTTGCTTAATCGGTAATAATGCTTTTTCTGGCACTAGTCTGTCTGGAGCTCTGATTCTTCCTGAGGATGTGATTATTATCGGTGATGCAGCCTTTAGTGGAACAAATATTTCCAGTGTCGCCTTCTCTCAGGGTCTAGAACTAATTAGTAACCTGGCGTTCCATAATTGTGGCTCTCTAACGGGCGATTTAGTGATATCAGATTCAGTTGAACGAATAGGGGCAGATGCTTTTTGTGGAACTAATTTTTCCGGTAAACTTCATCTTCCGGCGAATTTGTCTGTATTGGGAGTTGAAGCTTTCAGAACTGCAGGACATTTTGTTGGAGATTTAGTTCTCCCTGAAAAATTAAGAAGTGTGGGAGACTTCTGTTTCTGGCAAACCGATTTTACGGGTAAATTGGTCCTAAATAATTGTATAGACGTAGGGAGATGTTGCTTTTTTGAGTCTCATTTCAGTGGAGAGCTTGTTATTCCTGAAGGAACAATTAGTATCAAAGAGCAGTCTTTTCAATACTGTTCATTTTCGTCAGTAGTTTTCCCACAATCATTGAAGGCTATATCCAAAAATGCTTTTGGATCTTCCATAAAGAATGGGAATCTAATATTCCAAGAGGGATTAGTTTCAATTGGGGATGATGCTTTTCGCGATTGTAGAAGTATTCTCTCAATAGAACTGCCTTCAACGCTTCAAACAATAGGCCAAGGTGCCTTTGCGAATTGTCACGGCGTGTCGAAACTATCGTCTTTAGCAACCGTGCCTCCCACAGTCCTTTCCGGAGCCTTCTCCGGTATTGGTAAAGATAACTTTACAGTAGAGGTTCCGGAGGCAAGCTTGATAAGCTACCAGACGGAAGACGGCTGGAGCGATTTCAAGCGCTATGCTTCTTACCAGAACTTCAGCATCAGCAGGCGCCTTGCCCGTGCTCTGAATAACGGTAAATCCGAGACCTATACACTTCGCTGCCCCGCCGATATGGCATGGACTGTGGCGGAGAAGCCGGATTGGATAACGGTATCACCTTCTTCCGGTACGGGAAAAACGGAAGTGACCGTAACTTTCAGCTCTATGGCGAGGACTGACGATACTTTCCAGAGGGAAGAATGGAATGGCACCCAATACATTTCAACCGGAACATATAAAGGTAGGGCCGGAGACGTGGTCTTCGAACTTACCGCCAAGGGGAACCAAAGCACGCTTAAGGTAGAGCAGTTCGATTATGACTATTGTGACAGTGATGTTTATACAAAGCAGACACATACTGTGGGCAATGGCATCAATATCGTGTTTACGGGAGATGGATATGATGCCCTTGACATTGCAAGCGGCACCATGATGAACGACATGGATGAAGCCGTAGAGCATTTCTTCGACCTTGAGCCCTACCATACATATCGCGACCGCTTCAATGTGTATTACGTCTTTGCCGAGTCCAACGAGAGCGGTATCGGCTCGCTGAATACCCTCGTCGATAACAAATTCGGCAGCACCACGGGTGAAAACCGTCTTGTCCCGCCGGATACGGAACTGATCTTCTCCTACGCCCTCAAGTCGCCTGTGACGGCGGAAACCCTCAAGGACGCCCTCGTCATCCTGATCGACAATACTTCCATCTATGAAGGCGTAACCTATATGTATGGCGACGGTTCGGCTATCGCCTGCTGCCCCAAGTCCAGCCTGGCATACCCTTACGATTTCCGCGGTATAGTCCAGCACGAGGCCGGTGGCCATGGTTTTGGAAAGCTGGCAGATGAATATATCTATCACAACGCGTTTATCGGGACCTGCACCTGCGACTGCTGTGACCACGGCCGTGTCTTCAACACCATGAAAGCCCGTGGCTGGTTCCGTAACCTCGAATTCACTGGCAATATGAACGACGTGGCCTGGAGCCATCTCATCTTCAACCCGGACTACTCCGACAAGGTAGATGTGTACGAGGGAGGTTACATGCATAGCCGCGGAGTGTTCCGCAGTGAGGCAACATCCTGCATGAACAACAATATCCCTTACTACAGCGCGATTTCCCGCCAGGCAATGGTGGAACGCATCCTCACACTCTCCGGCGAAGGATTCACCATGCAGAAGTTCTACGACAACGACTCCTTCCGGGTGGGCACTATAAGCCGCAGCTCTAAGCGCAGCGCAACAAAGGCCGAGCTTAAAGCCGAATACCATCCCAGTCACGACCACGCCCCCGTGTACATGGGTGAACATCCTGTCCTTAAATAGTGAACGAGTATGAAAAAGACATTGATATACATACTTGCCGGCGCACTTATGCTTTGCGCCTGCGACAAGTCCGCTCCTGTATCCGGAGACACTTCAAGCAAAGAGATATCCTTCAACATGAGCCTTTCCGGCACCGTTACAAAAGTGAACCAGTATGGTTTCCAGATCGGCGACCAGATTGGTCTCTGGGCTGTGGAACGCACAGGTGGGCAGAAGATGCCCCTGCAGGTTGGCGGCAACTTCATAAACAACGAACCGCTCACGCAGACATCGTCAAATCACTGGCAGGGAAGCAGGCCTCTGTACTGGAGCAGCGTAAACTGCGACTTCTACGGAGTGTTTCCTTACCAGGCCGGAATAACCTCGGTTGAGGAGCAGCCTCTTTCGATTGCACTGGACCAGAGTGTTTACAATAACTTCGTGGGCAGTGACATCCTCTGGGCCTGTGCGGAAAACGTCGCTCCCGGAGGAGTTGTGAACATGCAGTTCAGGCACATGCTGTCCAAACTGTCGGTGGTGATTGTAGAAGGCGAAAACTTCGAAGGAACCATTCCTACCGATATCACAGTCCATATCTACAACACATCGACAAGCGGCAAGGTGAACCTCTGCAAAGGCTCGGTAGAAAAGGATTCATTCGCGCCCAAGGGCACGATTACGGCCTACAAAGTGTCGGACCACAGGTTCGAGACGATAGTGGTGCCGCAGTTCGTAGAAAAGAAGACTCCTCTCATAGAGGTTACAATGGGCGGTATAGCCTACCTACTGGAGTACAGCATTTCCCTGCGTCCGGGATATGAACATACAATCCAGCTCACGCTTAACACCTCGCCCGACCAGGAAATGATAGAAATCGGCATTGACGCCGAAACCGGCGGGTGGAATTAAAAGGAGGAGAGAGAAATGAAAAAGAAGTATTTAGAACCTGTCTCAGAGCAGATTTCCGTAAAGGTAGAGTATAATTTTGCCGGAACCGGCGTTACCGAGAATCCTGGCGCAAACCTTAACGATCCTGAATATGGCGGAGATGATTAAACAAAGCATCCTGATGCTTGGAGCGGCCATTTTGATAGCCGGTTGCTCCGCAAAAATAGACAATGTCGGGAGCAATGTCCCGGTGCAGGTGAGCGAGGTTAGTTTCACCCTCCCGGAGATACCCTTCATTGACGACGTGCAGACCAAGGTGGGCTTCTCTCTGCCCACCGACAACGATCTGCATCTTAACTGGACGGCAAGCGACACTCTGGGTGTATATCCGGAGTCGGGAGCTCAGATTTTCTACATAATCAGCGATATCTACAACGCAGTTTTCGACGGAGGCGGATGGGCACTTAAGAACGAAATGGACTATTGGAGCTACATTCCCTTCATAGGAAACATGTATGTGGATAAGACAAAGATGCCTGTCAGTTTCAAGGGCCAGACCCAAAACGGAAGCGGTGCGCCCCAGGAAGCAATCCGTTCTTATCTTGTGAGCAAGGGAGAAGTGAGCGGCAGCACCATGACCTTCAACTACAGCAGCGTGAACTGCTATCTGAGGGTTAGGGCAACCCTTCCTGCCGGCAATTACAAGCAAATGGTACTGCAGGTGGCCGATCCTCTCTTTGTGGAAACCGGCACGGTGGACCTTACGGCAGCAACGCCAGAAATAAGCGGCAAGACATTCTCTAGGAGCCTCTCCTTGAAGCTGGATAATTTCAGCCAGGCCGGCAGCGGAGAACTGGTGGCCTTCGTAACAATGGCTCCTGTGGATTTAAGCGGCAAGCAGGTCTCGGTTTTCTTTGTCGATGACAGCGGCACCGTATTCCGCTGCCTTAAGACTCCGTCCAGGGCTTATGCGGCCAATAAACTGTATGGCCTCACCTGTTCTTCGTTTGAAGAAGTGGAGGGATACAGTTTTGGAATCGAAGGCTGGGGAAACTCCGGCAGTTATTCCGGCACTGCTTACTGAGCCTCTATTCGAACAGTTCCGTCGCCTCCCGGAAGATATCGTCAAGAGTCTGCTGGCTGGCGGCGGACTCTTTTTGGGGGCTTTCTTCACGCCTGTGCCTGGATGCGCCTGCGCTTGTTGCGGCCGGAGGTTCCTGGACGGTGGTAACAGCGGTATCTTCCGGCTGCGTTGCCAAAGTGTCCTGCTGCGGAATCGGAGGGGGAGTGCTAACAGGTGCAGAAGGAGTTCTGCCGGGAAGCAGAACCAGAATCGCCAGAATTATAGTCGCTGCCGCAACCGGCAGTATCCACCACCAGCGGAATACGGGGCGTTCAAGGCTACTGCGAATTGCCTCAATGGAAGGGCGTCTGGCCGGGTTTGCCGCCATGCATCTATGGCCAATGCTCCGAAGGCCAAGGTTTTCCAGCAATTTGCCGAAAGCGTAAATGTCTGTGCGTGCATCCACCTTTCCCCCCTGGCGCAGCAGTTCGGGCGCGGCGTATCCTTCTGTTCCGGCACGGGTGCGAAGGATGGTGTCGTCGGCATCGGCAAGGCCGAAATCTATGAGCTTTACATTTCTCCCGTTGTGGGTTACAAGTACGTTGGCGGGCTTTATGTCTTTGTGAATGACCTGTTTTGAATGAATATATTCCAGCGCGTCGCAAATCTGAAGGGCGAGCCTTCTGGAGTCTCTTCCCGGAGTGAGCGGAGAGCCGTCCACCCATTCCATTTCTATACAGTGGCCAAGGGAGGGGAGTGATATGAAGTCGTAGTATTCAACTATGTTATTATGCCGTAACGAGAAGCCGATGCGAAACTCTTTAAGCAGCATTTCTTCGTACAGAGGATGGCCGCGATGCTCCTCTTTCAGGCATTTGAACACACGGAACCTGCCATGCCTTGTCCCACGCCATATTTCGCACCATCCTCCGGGGCTGCGGTTTATTAGCTCAAGCGCCCCCGGCGAGTCTGGGAAAGATGTCTCCGGCATGGAGAAAAAGCCTGAAATGGATTCCATACAATGACTCAAAGTTAGCGTTTTTTTAGTACATTTGCAATTAAGGCAATGAAGCAGGCCATATCAATACTGTTAGCACTTCTAATGTCCTTTCCGTTGCTGTCGCAGGAAAGAGACCGGTTCGACTATGCCCTTGACCAGTACGAGTCTATATGCAACAGGTGCATAGTCCTAAGGAATGCCATGGAAAGGGGGGAACAGGTGCCGCAGTCGGACATGGATACACTTGTGGAGCAACTCTCCACGCTTAAGAAAACGCTTTCGGAGGCCAGCGGGGAAATGACACCTGCGCAGAAACAGCGCTTTGAAAGTATCAAAGACCGTTTTCTCACATCCGGGCAGTCCAGGATCCCAAGTCTTGAGGAGCTGCCGTTCCAGGTGAACTTTTCCACTACTTATTCCCCGGTTGTGCACCCGTCGAAGGCCATTCCCATGCGACAACCTTTGCAACCGTTTATCTTGGGTGGTGCGGGTCTTTCTGCACACCCGGACATTGCAGTAATGGTGGGTGTCCAGTATGGAAAAGCCGGAGGGTATTTGTCGGCAAGGATCCGTCCGGTAAGCGGTGGGTACGACTACGAGTGTGCAAGCGATGGGAAAACCAGTTATGGCTATGTGTGGACAAGCGGTGTGAAGCATTTTCCAGGGGCATTTTTTACTGCGGGCGCATTTTACTGTTTGAAGGGCCCATGGAATGTGTATGCCGGAGCCGGTTACGGAAAGACAGAGGTGCTGTGGGAAGACATCGACGGGAAAAATGTCAGGGTGTCGGATCTTAGCCTAAGCGGCCTTGCAGTGGAATCCGGGGTGCTTTATTTCAAGGGACATTTAGCTCTGGGTGCAGGGCTTTCCACTTTGAAGTTCAGGCAGTTTTTCCCGGTGGTGTGTGCCGGTTACAGGTTCTAGATGATTTCGGCAAGGAGAATCCCATCCTCCGTTGCGGCCATGTAGGGGCGTGTGAATCTGCCGTCCCTTAATATGCGGCAGATATACAGCGGGCAACCCACGATAATGTCAGACAGCTCAAAGCGGTCGCCCTGCTGCAGCTTGGAATAGCCGGCACTTTCCACTTCAAATTCGAAGCGCCCCAGATATCGGAGCTCCACCCGACGGTCAGGCGCCCATCCTATGCGTATCCTTTGCCCGGGTTCCAGGTCCTTTACCGAAATGCAGGCGGCTCCGAAGAATTTCGACTGAGGGTCGGCGCGTCCGTTACTCCTGCAGAATTCCTTAAAATCTTTGACTCCTGCATATTTTGCCAGAATGTTCAGGGTGGCCACCCTTGGAACGGGGTGCAGGCTCACATATCCCCAGAGCCTTTTCAGTGTTGAAGCCGACAAGTGCTCCCCAGTCTCTCTTTCAATGTCAAGGGAAAGGACTTCAAAGTCGGTGGTGGTTTCTACAGGGCGGCAAAATTTGCGCTCTACTTCACTAAGCAGCTGCTTAAGCAGTGGGGTATCAATATAAGTGGCCATACTGGCTCAAATGTAGTAAACGAATAGACCTCAGTCAAGTCCACAAAGGTTCATTCTTTGATTCTTATGACAGTTTTTGCCGGCTTGTCGATAAAGTCGATGGGCTGGTCGCGGCGGATGTAGAGTGTTTTGAGAGTCGTCTGGTGAGCGGAATCCTCCATTGGATTGCAGTCCAGATAATTCAGCACAGGGCAGGCCGATATGTCTATTTCGGAGATTATATTGCCGCTGCAGAGTAGTTTTCTCAGGCTGGGAAACAGTTCTATACCGGAAATGTCGCTGAGCCCCATCCCGGTAATGTCTATTTCCGTAATGGATTCCACTTCTTTGGGCCCCAGTCCGCCGTCCCGGTCGGAATCATACTTGCCCAGCAGGACTGCAAGAAACTCTTGGTTTGGCAGAGTGAGCCACGAGCCGGGCTCTGTCCCCGGGGTTTCTTTTCCCTTAGTGGTGAAGGTTAGGATTTCCGACGATATGCTGCTGTGTCCGTTGCTGATGAATACCTTGTAGTAATAGCGGGTAGAGGGTTTAAGATTCTGCAGGCTGATAATGATGTAGTTGTGTCTGGACGGATCTTCACCGCCTCGGACCTCGGTCGCGTTGGTATCATTATCCAGTTTGTCCTCTCCGAACACAATACCGCTTTCGCGGATGCTTTCACGCTTGCCGCTTATGTGGAAAGAGATGATGGCTTCGCTTGAAGTTGCCTCGGCCGTGATATTGTCTATTCCGGGCGCGCCCGGCAAGTCCGTTTTCCCGCTGCAGGAAAGCAGAGTGCAGAGAACTCCTGTGAGAATCAATAATCGGCCTTTCATTACATACAAAGATAAGATTTTCCCTCGTGTTCCGCAAATAAAGTGAGGTGACGGATAAGAAAAAATTAGTTGCCCATTTTTTAAAATCTCTTAAGTTCGCATATTATTATTGTTTTTTTGTATATTTGTATCCGGACATAGCTCTGATTATGAAAAGGATACTACTTATACTTGTTGCAGCAGTTGCGCTTTTTGCATCGCAGGCAAGGGCGCAGGAGCCGGAGGGAATCGTGGGGACGTGGCGGCTGATGACCATGGAGAGTAGCGAGAACGGGCAATCCACCGGTGTAATGTACATAAACCGCATATACCTCACATTCGAGGACAACGGTATCTGCATCAATCCTTCCAAAATTGAGAGAGAATATACCTACGATAAGGAAAACGCCATTATCACGATTGGGAACCGTAAGGCATCGGTGGTGAGCCTCACGGAAAACGAACTGGTGTGGGACGAAGCCACCGGCAACACCGTGATACGATACTCGCTGAAAAGGGAACCAGCGCCCGCAGGACAATGACTATAGTTGAGGCAAGGACATTCTCCTTCCCGGAGATGAAGGAGCTTATGAATCAGCTGAATCCGGCCCTGGTGGTTACGGAGGAAATGATTCATGAGGTCATCGACAGCCCCGGCAGCCATCTTTACCTGGTGATGGACGGAGAAAAGGCGATAGGCTGCGCCACGCTGTGCGTCTTCTGCTCGCCAACGGGGCGCAAGGCTTCCATTGAAGACGTTGTGGTACTGAACCAGTACAGGGGACGGCATCTGGGAAGGGAACTCGTGCAGCATCTGCTGGATCAGGCACGCACCTGGGCTCCGATTACCGTGCATCTCACTTCACGCCCGGAGCGCGAGGTTGCGAACAGGATGTACCAGAGCCTCGGTTTCACAAGAAAGAATACCAACCATTACTTTATCAATATCCATTCTTAATTCCTAAACATTATGCTACGTACCAATCGAAGCCTGGCAAAGTACTTCTTCCTTAGCCTCATCACCTTCGGAATCTACGGAATCGTTGTGATGTCACACATTTCCGAAGAAATCAACAAGGTCGCATCTCCCCGTGACGGCAAGAAAACCATGCACTACTGCCTGATGTTCTTCCTGCTCACTCCCATCACCCTTGGTATCGCATCCCTGGTATGGTACCACAGGCTCTGCAACCGTATGGGTGCAGAACTCACGGCCCGCAATCTGCCCTACAAGTTCAGCTCCGGCACATTCTGGGGCTGGAACATCCTTGGTGCCCTTCTCTTCGGCATCGGTCCCCTTGTGTTCATCCACAAGCTTATGAAGGCCATGAACTTCATCAACGGGGACTATAATGCAAAGCTTGCAGCACCCGCAGCAGCACCTGCACCCGCAGCAGCTCCCGCTGAGCCCGTTGCACCCGCAGAAGAGGCTTAATCCTTACAGGGAAAAGAAATACTTGAACATAGGGGCTGCCATGAGGGCCTGAAGAATCTGGTTATCCTTAAGCAGCTCCTTTACGAATTCAACGCTTTGCAGGGAAACCTGTATGTCCTCAGTGGCATCCAGGCTTTGCCCTGCAACTTTTTTTACTCCGGTGGCAACGAAACTGTAGGTGAGATTGGTTGAAGTGCTGGGATTGGGGGAGAGCACCATCCACTGCTTCCATTCCCCGCCGGCATAGCCCGTCTCTTCCAGGAGTTCGCGCTTTGCTGCCTCAAGAGGCGTTTCGCCCTTCTCGATAACTCCGCAGGGAAGTTCGAAGCAGGTTTTCCCGAGACCGTGGCGATACTGCCGTTCCATCACAACCTGGCCATCCTCGGTGATTGCAATCACGTTCACCCAGTCCGGATACTCAAGTATGTAATACTCAGGATTTATGCGTCCGTCCGGAAGCCGCACAACGTCGCGCCTGGCGGTGAGCCAGGGGCGGCGGATCAGGTACTCGGTGCTCACTACGGTCCATTTCCCTTCTTCGTTGATGGTGTTTTTCATACGGCAAACCTTAGATTTGCAGCGTAGTTTTCTGCACCAAGGCTTGTGTAGACAAAGTTAGTAAATTTGTGCCGTTTATGAAAGTTTAACAAAGGACAATGGAGCCGGGCGGTTCTCAATTATAGCAAAT
>Ga0310697_10000900_pt1 | contig 37272 bp, 31 predicted proteins | sample 172DNAGHGlowgp2_FD_203883 | JGI IMG/M metagenome (GOLD analysis project Ga0310697, IMG submission 203883) | Sheep rumen microbial communities from Palmerston North, Manawatu-Wanganui, New Zealand - 1728 DNA GHGlow gp2 (v2) (version 2) | ecosystem: Host-associated > Mammals > Digestive system >... | reverse complement strand
CTTGAATTTCATCGTTATGAACTCGTTGCGTGACAAGAATGCTGGTTTCCAAGTCGATACCAACAAGGTGACCATCTTTACCGACAAGGGAGAGGTGATTGAGGGCGAATGCAAGTCAAAGCGTGCTGTCGCTCATGATATTGTTGATGTTTTACAAAAGTATCTGGCTAGAAAATGAAGAAGTATTTCATGTTGATGATGGCTGCACTGTTGTGCGCCTTCAGCGTCGTTGCTGATGATGATGCTACCGAACTGAATTGTGATGTAGAGGTCAACAGCGATAAAATCGATTCTGGCAGTAAAGACGTTTTCAACGAACTCAAGCAGTCGATCTCCGACTATATGAACACAACGAAGTGGACTAACGCCACATTCGGTAACAATGAGAAGATATACTGTAAGATGATGTTTACCGTCAGCTCGTGGGACAATGCCACGGGCCTGATGAAAGGTGACCTTCAGATACAGTCGCAGCGCCCGGTATACAACAGTTCCTATACTACAGCATTGATCAATTTCAAGGACACTAAAGTGGAGTTCAACTATGAAATTGGTCAGCAGCTAGTTTTTAATGAGATGGACATGGAGGACAACCTGACGGCTATCCTCAACTTTTGGGCCTATATGATTATTGCGATAGACTTTGACTCCTTTGAACTCAAAGGTGGTGATCCTTACTATGAAATCGCTGCAAGGATAGTGAGACAGGCACAGAGTGAAGGTGCCAGTGGCTGGAAGGCCTTTGAGGACGATGCCAACCGCAGTGCAGTCCTCAGTGCCTATACCGAACCGCAGACCGCTCCTATCCGCCAGGTCCTGTATGACTATCACCGCTTGGGTCTGGACCAGATGGCCTTAACTGTGGACAAGGGCCGCTCAACTATCACCCATACGCTTGAGAACCTAGGCAAGATCTATGAAGTGGCTCCCATGTCGGTTTGCCTGTCCATGTTCAAGGATGCCAAACTGGATGAGCTCATCAACATCTATAGCAAGGCCAACACGACCGAGAAAGAATCGGTCTATGAGATGCTCTACCAGGTCTATCCCAGCGAGAATACCCGTTTAGAAAAAATCAAGAATACTGAGAATCGACCCTAAGGGTGTGTGATGATTAAGCAACTGCACATCTCTAATTATGCACTTATCGACAAACTCGATATCGGGTTTGACGATGGGTTGACTATTATCACAGGTGAGACAGGAGCGGGAAAATCCATCATCTTGGGTGCCCTGTCACTCATTCTGGGAGAACGCGCCGACACCAAGGCCATCCGAGATACAGCGGCGAAGACAGTGGTCGAGGCCTCGTTTGACATCGGTGGCTACCGTCTGGAAAGTTTTTTCAAGGATAATGACATCGACTGGGACGAGCATGAGTGCCTGGTGCGCCGTGAACTCTCCCCTACCGGTCGTTCACGTGCATTTATCAATGACACCCCTGTCTCCTTGAATGTACTGCGTGAACTGGCAACCCGTCTGCTGGATATCCATTCCCAGCACAGCAATATGCTGTTATCTCAGCCCGCGTTCCAGCTATCCATTCTTGACAGTATCGCCGGTAACGGTGCATTGCTCAATGATTACCGCGAAGCCTACCAAGCCTATCGCGATGCAGTGAAACAGCTCAGTGAGACCCAACAGGCCATGGAGCAGCTGCGACGCAACGAAGACTACATCCGCTTCCAGCAAGAGCAGTTGCAAGCGATGCAGCTGCAGCCCGACGAGGACAAACAACTTGAAGCGCTACAAAGCAAACTAAGTAATGTCACCGAACTCAAGGAAGCATTGTGGAGCGTTGAAAACGACCTCAATAGCGAGGAAAACAGCATCCTTGACCGCCTGAATACTGTAGCCCAGCGCTTGGAAAGTGCAGAGCGCAATCTCACCGATGTCGAGGGGATGTATGCTCGCGTACAGACGGCATTGATCGATCTCAAGGATATCGCTCAGGAAGTGAGCGCAATTGTGGACACTCTGAACGATGATCCTGCCGAACTTGCCCGAGTGGACGAACGCCTGAACAACATCTACACCCTACAACGCAAGCACAACGTCCAGGACGTGAACCAGCTCATTGAGATTCAACGGGATTATGAACGCCAATTGGGCGAAATTGAACATAATGATGACCTCATCAACGAGCTCAAGGCAAGGGTTGATGCCAATATAGCCGTGGCCAAGGGTTTAGCACAGCAATTGTCTGCCAAGAGACATGCTGCCGCCGACCATTTCGGCAAGCAACTGTTGAAACTTGCCGCACCGCTCGGCATGAAGAATATAGCCTTTGAGGTTGCATTTGATGAAACTGACCTCACGGCAAGCGGTACCGACAGCGTGGAGTTCATGATGGCCTTCAACAAGAACCAGCAGCCCATGCCTGTCAAGGATACTGCGTCCGGTGGTGAGATCTCGCGTGTCATGCTATGCATTAAGACCATCATTGCTCGCCACATCCAGCTGCCGAGCATCATCTTTGACGAGGTGGATACGGGCGTGAGCGGTGACGTCGCTAACATGATCGGCGAAATGATGGCCGACATCGCACGCACCATTCAGGTCATCGCAATCACCCACCTGCCACAGGTGGCAGCCAACGGCGACCATCACCTGAGGGTGTTCAAGACCGACAATGAGGTGGAAACGCTCACCCGGGTCCAGCTACTTGACGAGCAAGAGCACGTGATGGAGATAGCCCGTATGCTTAGCGGCAAGGATACCAACCAGGCCGCCATTGAGAATGCTAAATCATTAATTAACCATAAACACAAAACGAGATAATGATTGACAAGACCCAATACGTCTATGGAATCCATGCCGTGATCGAAGCGATTGATGCCGGCAAAGACATTGACAAAATCCTGTTGAGCAAGACGCTGAATCCTGAGACTGCTCAGGAAATCATCGACCGTGCCCGACAGCTGCGTGTGCCCGTTCAACGAGTGCCTGTCCAGAAAATCGACCGCATCACCCGTCGCAATCATCAGGGCGTGCTTGCCATGATGGCAGCAGTCACCTATTATCGTGTTGAGGACGTCGTTCCACAGTTGTTTGACGAGGGCGAGAATCCTTTCATCGTGGTGCTTGACGGAGTGACCGATGTGCGCAATTTCGGAGCCGTGGCACGCACCTGTGAATGCGCAGGAGTGAGTTCTATCGTCATTCCCGACCGTGAGAGCGTGAGCGTCAATGCCGATGCTGTCAAGACCTCGGCAGGGGCCTTGAACTATCTGCCCGTGTGCCGTGAGCACAATCTGGTCAATGCCGTGAAGCTGCTGCGGGACAGTGGATTCAGGATTGTGGGCACCAGCGACAAGAGCCAGATGACCTACACCCAGGCAGATTACACTGGTCCAGTTGCCATTGTGCTCGGTGCCGAGGATAAAGGCGTTTCCCCTGAGATTATGAAATTGTGCGACACCCAAGTGGTGATTCCAGAGTTTGGTCACATCAATTCGTTGAACGTTTCGGTGGCTGGTGGTATCATGATTTATGAGGTGGTGCGTCAACGTCTCAATGATAATCAGGAAGTGAAATAGGGTTATTTCTTGTCGGAACCGCCATTTTTCACTATTTTTGCAAATTCAAACAATGACACTATGATAAATCGTATTACAATAAGGACAAAAGTCGTACAGAATCTGTACTCATACATGCTCACACGTTCAGAGCGCACGCTTGATGAAGCGTTAAAGGATTTGGACAAGAGTCTGGACAAGACCTACGAGTTGTATCATTACTTGTTGCGCCTGCCAGTGGAGTTGACCCACATGCAAGACGTGCGCCTTGACGATGCACGCCACAAGTTCATGCCGACAGAGGAGGACCTCAATCCTAATCTGAAGTTTGTCAACAACCGTCTTGTCGCAGCGCTTGCCGATAACCAGCAGCTAGAGGACTATGCCCGCGACCATACGGTGACCTGGAATGATGACCCGATTTTCATTCGCCTCATGCTTGACAAAGTTCTCAAGAGTGACCTGTACAATGATTACATGGCCGATGAGGAGAGCAGCATGACCAGCGATAGCCTGCTGTGGCAACAACTCATGAAAATGGTCATCTTGACCGATGACAACATGGCTGACGCTATCGAGCAGCGTTCCCTGTTCTGGAGCGAGTATGATATGGACATGACCGGACAGTTCGTCTGCAAGACCTTCCGTCGCATTGCCGAGGGTGATGAAGATGCCATCCTGCCGATGTATAAGGACGAGGAGGACGCTACTTTCGGTAAAGAATTGTTCACGGCTGCTGTGGTCCAGATGCCTGCCAACAATGAGCTCATCGATGAGCTTGTTGAAACTAGCCGTTGGGACAAGGACCGCATCGTACTTATGGACCGCCTGATCATGTGCACTGCTCTCGCCGAGCTGCAATCATTTGAGAAGATACCGACGGCTGTAACCCTCAACGAGTATATTGAGTTGGCCAAGAACTTCAGCACATCGGCCAGCGGCAAGTTTGTCAACGGCATCCTGAATAATGCCGTCAAGCGATTGCGCCGTGAAGGCAAAGTGCTCAAACCTTGATAACGATAGAAATTCATTCATTAAATTATATTCTGAGTATGCTTAATTTGATTTTATTGCAAGCCGCTAGTGGCGGCACCGCCGGTGGTGGATCCGGCATGTTTGGTGGCATGTTGTTACCCCTGCTTCTGATCTTTGTCATCTTCTATTTCTTCATGATCATGCCGCAGCAGAAGAAGCAGAAGAAGATTAATGCCTTCCGCGACAGCCTCAAGAATGGTGACAAGGTGGTGACCATCGGTGGCATTTATGGCCGCGTTCGTGAGGTAAAGGACAACGCCGTAATCCTTGAAGTGGCCGACGGTGTGCGCATCAAGTTTGACAAGAGCGCTATCTCGATGCCCGACTCCAGTGAGGTAATCACCAAGTAATCCATCGATAATAATCATGAGACTCTGGGACAAATTACAGGAACGCTTGAAGGAATCTCCTCGCACGAGGTCGATTCTCCTTTACTTGTTCTTTGTCGTCATCTCGGCTGTGTTCTGGAGTTTCCTGACCTTCAACGGCGATGTGCAGCTTGAGGTTGAGGTGCCGGTAGAAATCAGCAAGCCTTCCAATGTGCATCTGCTGTCCAAGGTGCCAGACACGCTCTCGGTCATTGTCCGTGACCGTGGCTATAGGTTTTTCACCCACATCTTCCAGAAGACGCCAAAGCTCACCCTGCGCTTGACCGACTACAGTGATGGCAATGGCTTTTTCAAGGTGGACCAGAGTCACCTGAAGAAAGCGTTGGCTCCCATCTTGAACAAACATGTCACCATTGTCAGCGTGCTGCCCGAGTCCATCAATATCGCCTATACCGACCTGCCCGGCAAGAAAGTGCCAGTCAGGGCCGACATCAGTGTCGAGCCGCGCGAGGACTACACCCAGTACGGCGCGTTAATTCAGAGCCAGGACTCGGTATTGGTCTTCAGTGATGCCAAGACATTGAGTGAAATCAATGAGGTTTATACCTATCATGTCGAGGAAGTGGACTTGACCGATACCTTGCACCGCAAAGTGTCTATTGCACCCATCAAGGGCGCTGTTGTCGAGCCTCGTACCATTGAGATCATGGTGCCTATCGAGAAGCTGAAGTCTCAGACCCGCTCGGTAAAAATTGTTGTTCGCAACGCGCCTCCAGGCGTGAAGATGCTGCTTTTCCCCAGCGATGTGGAAGTGAAGTACCTCTCACCCGAGAGCCGTATTACCGAGGATGCCGGCATTACCCCCGTCGTTGATTACAACTCGGTGGACTTTGGCAGACCAGGCAACAAGGTCAAAGTGATCATTGGAGAGGTGCCTGCCGCTTATCAGGATGTGACCTTCTCCCCCGACAGTGTGGAATACATTATTGAGAAGCACTGACGCGCGCAGTATGAAGCTGATTGCAATCTCAGGTGGTATCGGCAGCGGTAAGAGCGTCGTTGCGCAGGTGGTTCGGGTCATGGGCTATGAGGTCTATGACTGTGATTCACGGGCCAAGGCGCTGATGACCACGGACGCTGATGTGCGCGACCAACTCGTGCAGGCGTTCGGTGCTGAGACCTTTCTTGCCGACGGCTCTCTCAACCGCCAGCATCTGAGTCAGACGGCTTTTGCCGATGAGCAAGCCCTGAGTCGCCTTAACGCCATTGTACATCCTGCAACTGCCCGAGACATGCAATGTTGGGCACGTGAGCAAGAGACCCGAGGAGCGGTTATCGCCTTCTGCGAGACTGCACTGCTGCGCACTGCCGGGCTAGACCGCCTGGTTGACGGCGTGTGGCATGTTTCAGCACCATCTGATGTTCGCATCGCCAGGGTCATGGTCCGTAGCGGCTTGACGGCCGAACAAGTAAAAGAGCGTATGGACGCTCAGAGCCTTGAAGAAGCCGTGAATGCAGGCGAACAGGTCATCGTCAATGACAACATTGCAGCCTTGCTGCCCCAGGTCGTCAAATTGTTACATGAAATACAACAACATTAATTTTTTATAATCATCAACATTATCACAACATTATTATGCTGAAGAAAATTTTATCTATCTCGGGTCGTCCCGGACTTTACAAACTTGTTTCCTACGGCAAGAATATGCTGCTGGTCGAGGGTCTCACCGACGGCCATCGTTTTCCTGTTCATTCACGTGAACGCGTGATGTCGCTGGGTGACATTTCCATTTTTACTACTAACGAAGATGTCCCCTTGTCACAGGTGTTTGAAAACGCAGCCAAGAAATTTGAGAACAAGGCCGTTGATGCCAAGGAATATGCTACTCCCGAGAAGCTTCATGAATTCATGGGTGCCGTGCTCGAGAATTGGGATGCAGACCGTGTCCACAACAGTGATATCAAGAAAATCATCGCATGGTATAATATTCTGGTTGGTGCCGGCATCACTGACTTCACGTCCAAAGAAGAGGAAGCAGAGCCTGCCGAGGACTCCACCGAAGAGACCAAGGAATAAACACCCTCTGTTTGCTAGAGACTACACATGAGTAAGTACGGCAAATCGATACTTTATCTGGCAGCGGCTATTCTCTTGTCGCTGCCAGTAGTATCGTGCCGCAGTACAAGCCATAATACACACACTTACCGCCCTTATAATGAACGGCGCAACCGTGGCGGTGCTCCTAACGATCAGACGCCAGGCGCCAGCAAGGATGACGGCAAGAAGCCCATCCCTGGCGGCAACGGCCTCGTCAGTGACGAGTGGGCACGGCTGGACATCAAGCTGGGAAGAAAGGACAACAAGAAACTGTATAAGGAATTGAAGCACTGGCTAGGTACACCTTATGCCCATGCAGGGCACACCTGTGGTGAGGGTACCGACTGCTCGGGCATGGTCATGGAAGTATATCAGACGGTTTATGGCATCCAGATGCACCGCAACTCAGCCAAGATGCTTGAAGACAACTGCCATATCATTGACCTGGACGACCTGCGTGAAGGTGATCTCGTATTCTTCTGTACCAGTGGTGAAGGTCGCGTTTCCCACGTGGGTATCTACCTTAAGGACAACAAGTTTGTCCATGCTTCCTCGTCGCGTGGCGTCGTTGTTGATGACCTGCGACAGAACTACTGGGCATCTCACTTCCATGCTGCAGGGCGCGTTAGCCGATAATCTCCTGACGTGTGCATAATCCCGTTATTGTCATTTGGCATGAAAACAACCACCGCCATTAACCACCGCTACATTCGTTGTGCCGTTATGGTGGCGTTCATCCTTTTATCACAAGTGGCGCAAGCGACAAGTTATGTGACACTTAATGACGGGCGCTTGCTTGTTTTTCCCGATTCATGTGTGCAAAGCACTTCACGTGACAACGGCTTATTGTCGTTTGTTGCGCTTGATGGCTCTGTTTTTACCTATCCCCTATCGGAAGTATCATCCATCAGTCCCCAGCTTCCCCAGGAATTGCCCACCATCGCGGACTACAAGTTTGATAACAAGTGCAACTATCAACTGCCTGTTGATGCATCAGGTCAGATTGATGGCAATGATATCTCAGTCGAGGTTGCTGGCATCGGCAAATGGTTGACAGCCTCGTTCAGCCTGTCAGATAACGAGGCCCAAGCATTTGTTGATGGTGCAGAACAGGTGAGCGGAGTGAGCCGCCAGCGTTTTGCCCCGACTCGGGTTTATACTGTGGGCTACCCGGGGGACGTTATCTTGTCACCTCAACCATCAGGCATATATTCACTCCTACCATACGGCCGTCAATATACTGTGACGGTGACTTATTTGACGGACCATAGCACAACAGTTCCGCGCATCGATATCAATACTAGAGACGGAGTCAACATTACCAGCAAGGAAATCTATGTTGACGCCGAGATTATCATTGACGGTGCTGGGGTATTCCCTTCAATGACCGATTCGGTGAAAATAAAAGGACGCGGCAACAATTCATGGTCGAGCAACCCGGATTCCAAGAACCCTTATCGCCTGAAGTTTGCCGACAAGGTGAAACCATTTGGCCTGACCAAAGGCAAGAATTGGGTGCTGTTGTCCAATAGAATCAAGGGGTCCTTGCTCACCAATGCCATCGGGATGAAAGCAGCCAGCCTATTAGGTACAGTGGCTGCCAACCACATTATCCCCGTTGACCTTTATATCAACGGCACTTACAAGGGCAGCTACAATTTCACCGAGAAGGTGGGGTTTGCCAACAACAGTGTGGACTTGGATGACGAGCGTGTAGCCGCACTGCTTGAATTGGACCTTTACTATGATGAGATTTCGGCCCAGAAGTTCAGATCCACACCATATAGCCTACCTGTCAATATCAAAGAACCGGAATTCAGCGAGGGAACCACTCTACTCACATTGAATGATATCAAACAACGATTTAACGGCTTTGCAAGAGCGGTATATGATCATGAAGTTATCTCGGACTATGCCGAGCTGGATCAACTAGCCCGTTACCTGTTGTTTAACTGTTATATTTTCAATCTGGAATTATATCACCCCAAGAGCACTTATTGCTACTATGAGAACGTTCTCGACGAGAACAGCAAACTGGTATTCGGACCGGCTTGGGATCTGGATTGGGCCTTCGGTTTCAATGGAGGGAGCGCTTCCAGCTACTTCAGGGATAATATTGATCGTGATTATTTCCGTGCCCTGACCACATCCAGCATATTTAATCATATCGGCAAGGATCCTCAAGTGGCAAGCCGGATGTATCTATTGTTCAGAGACTTCATGTCTAACGGGCTTGAGGAATTGTGTGATTTCTGTCAGGAATACTATGATTACGCGCAGCCCTCCATATTGAACAATAAGGCGGCATCACTTGATGGTACTGACTATGCCAATCAGATTGCCAATGCCATTGATTGGCTCAAACAACGCGCTGAGTTTGTATATGAAGAGCTGAAGCTCATGTATGCAATGACCGGTGATGTCAACGATGATCGAGAGCTCAACATCGCTGATGTGAACGCGCTGATAGACATCATCTTAGGAAGTAATGCAGATGCCGAAACACGCAGCCGAGCCGACGTCAATGGCGACGGTGAAATCAGCCTTGGAGATATCAATGCATTGATGGACCTCATCCTTGGCCACTGATACATCCAGGGGTGTGGAAAATGAGGGACAGGACTTAGAGTTTCAAGTGTCGCCACAAGCATCGCGGCACCCTGCGCCATAGGGCGGTCAACACGGCATATCGCCAGTCGATGACCTTGATGTGACGTTTGTTTTTAATTGCTTTTACAATCTCGCGGGCCACCTTGTCGGGCTTGAGCATCATGGGATAATGGAAGTCACCATTTAGCAGGTCGGTATCGACAAACCCAGGCCTGATGTCGGTGAAGCGGATTTTCAGACCACGGGCATTGGCCTGTTGTTCCAAGGCTTGAAGATAGACGTTCTGCATTGCCTTGGTCGCTGAATAGGAAGGAGCCGGTCCTAGACCCTTGACGCCGGCGATGCTGGATATGGCGGCAATATGCCCCTCGCCACGCTCAGCAAAATAGCGGTAGGCCTCCCCTATCATTCGGGTAAAGCCCATGCCATTGGTGTTTACGGTATTGAGTTCAATGTCGGGTGTGAGTGTGCGGTTTTGCTTGCCGACGCCCGAGGCATAAAAGAACAGATCCATGCCTCCAAGATGGTCAATGAGTCCGCGTAGGCGTTCCGGAGCATCATCGGCAGTGACGTCGATGGTTTGAACCACTACCCTATCAGGAGCCTGTTGTTTCAGTTCCAGCAAACGATTTTCTCGCCGTGCTGCGATGCCAAGATGATACCCCTCGGCAAGCAGCAATTTTGCCACTTCCTGCCCTATGCCTGACGAGGCGCCAATAATAACTGCTCTCTTCATCATGAATTCAAGTAAAGGATTTATTCCAGAAGTTTCAACTGCTGACGGACGCTCTCCTCATGAATGGCCTGCATGAGCCGTTCGATAAATTCGGGCATCAGTCCCAAGGACTCTGCCTCGTCAAGGCGAGCCTTAATCATATCCTGATAACGGGCTGGCTGAACAACTCGCAAATTCTGAGATTTCTTGAAACGGCCGATTTCGCGTGATACGCTCATGCGCCGTGCCAGCACCGCCAGCAACTCATGATCACAATCGTCAATCTGCTGGCGCAAGAGTACCAGGTCATCATCGACGGGCAACCCCGAACGTACAATCAGTCGATCAAGAATTGCCTTGAGCATATCGGGGGTGACCTGTTGGGCGCTGTCACTGAGGGCACTGTCGGGATGGCAATGGCTCTCGATCATCAAGCCGTCAAAGCCCGTGTCAAGGGCAATTTGGGATAGTTGCTCGACAAATCGGCGTTTCCCACCGATGTGCGAAGGATCACACAACAGTGTCATTCCAGGAGCATGGCGTCGCAACTCAAACGGGATGTGCCATTGCGGGTCATTGCGATAAAGGTGCTGACCTGCTGAGCTGAAACCGCGATGTACCGCCCCCAAGCGGGTGATGCCTGCATTGTGGATGCGTTGCAATGCGCCCATCCAGAGTTCCAGGTCGGGATTGACAGGATTCTTTACCAGCACTGTCACTTCATTATGGCCCTTCAGCTGGTCTGCTACATCCTGCATTGCAAAGGGGTTGGCACTGGTGCGCGCCCCAATCCACAAGATGTCGATACCCGCATCAAGGGCTGCGCGGACATGCTCGACAGTCGCTACCTCGGTCGCAACTGCCATGCCCAGCTCGTTCTTGACACGACGCAGCCACTGCAGTCCGGCATCACCCACGCCCTCGAAGCACCCAGGCATGGTGCGCGGTTTCCAGATGCCTGCCCTGAAGACTTTCACACCGACGGCACTCAATGCCCGGGCGGTATCGAGTGTCTGCTGCTCGGTCTCGGCACTGCAAGGTCCGGCAATGACGATGGGTGCGCCATCATCAATGCCTGGGAACCGCAATGGCTGGATGTCCTGTAGTGAGTCCATATTAGGTTTTAGGTTTTAGGCTTTAGGTTTTAGGCTATCAGGAAGCAAATGCTAACTAGCGCCTAATGCCTAGCGCCTAACACCTTTTCTTTAACAAGCCTTAAAGCTCATGTCGAGTGACTTGATGGAGTGTGTGAGAGCACCCACCGAGATATAGTCCACGCCGCACTCGCCATAGGCTCGCAACGTGTCGATGGTAATACCACCGCTGGACTCTGTCTCTACCCTGCCGGCAATGATTTCTACCGCCTTGCGGGTATTCTCGACGCTGAAGTTGTCAAGCATCACGCGGTCCACGCCACCGTGGTCCAGCACTTGCTGCAACTCGTCGAAGTTACGCACCTCAATCTCGATCTTGAGATCCTTGCCATTGTCCTTGCACCACTGGTGGGCTTTCTCAATCGCAGGCACGATGCCTCCAGCAAAGTCCACGTGGTTGTCCTTGAGCAGAATCATGTCGAACAAGCCGATGCGGTGGTTGCAGCCGCCGCCAATCTTGACTGCCTCCTTCTCGAGCATGCGCATGCCAGGCGTGGTCTTGCGGGTGTCGAGCACGCGGGTCTTGAGACCCTCCAGGCACTTGGCATAGCGTGCAGTGGTCGTTGCCACACCGCTCATGCGCTGCATGATGTTGAGCATCAAGCGCTCGGTCTGCAGCAGGGAGCGCACCTTGCCCGTTACCACAAATGCAATGTCACCAGGCTTGACATGGGCACCATCGCCGATCATGACCTCCATCTGCAACTCGGGGTCAAATTTCTCAAACACGCGACGTGCGATTTCCACACCAGCCAGGATGCCTTCCTCCTTCACGATGAGGCGCTGGCGTCCCATCTCGTCGGCAGGAATACAGCACAGGGTCGTAGCATCACCGTCACCGATATCCTCGGCAAACGCCAAGTCGATCAATTCGTCAATCAGTTCTTCTCTTGTTTTCATATTATCTTTGCTTTTAGTGATTTCTCGACCACAAAGTTAGGGAGTTTTCGGGGGATTTGCTAATTTTGTGCCAAGAAACATCAAAACAACCCAAAGAAAATGAAGATTACACTGGCTGTCATCGGTAAGACCGAAGTCGGATATGTCCGACAGGGCATCGAAGAATATGTCAAGCGCCTGCAGCACTATGTGACGTTTGACATCCGATACATCAGCGATGTGAAAGGCACCCGCAACATGAGTGAAGCCCAGCAGAAGGTTGCCGAGGGCAAGGCATTACTGGCTATCCTGGAGACTAGCGACCATGTCGTGTTGCTCGATGAGCACGGGACGGAGCGCACCTCGGTGGAGTTCAGCCAGTGGTTGCAGCGCCGCATGGCGAGTGGCAGCAAGCGGCTGGTGCTGGTCGTGGGTGGTCCCTACGGTTTCTCGCCCGAGGTTTATGACCGTGCCAACGAGAAGATATCGCTCAGCAAGATGACATTCCCCCACGAACTGGTGAGACTCATCTTTGTCGAGCAACTTTACCGTGCTTTCACCATCCTGCGTCACGAGCCATATCATCACGAGTAATCTGTAAAACATCACACTTGTATCACTACTATTGTTATGCAACGTATCTTATACATATTTATATTATCCTTGCTGTTTACCTCGGGAATTGATGTCCAGGGAAAGTCTTATTATAACACAGTGGACAACAACTTCGGCGGACTGTTTCCCCATCCTGGCATGAGGATGCAAGGCCGCTACAAGGGCATCAACGGCGACCGCCTGATCGAGGAGAATGCGACCATAGCCAACGCCAGCACGATTGACACGATGCTGATCAACAGCACTACCTATCGTTACCAGCTGCGTTTTGCTAACCTCAATAACAAGCAGGGCATGACCAAATCCATCAAGAACCCCATGACTGGCGACAAAACCACGATAACTAGTCCGGAGTGGGGACTGATTTTCAATCGTGATGATGATGGTGGCTACTGCGCTGTGGTACTCAGTTGCAACAACAGCACCCCCTATGACGACATTACCGACCAGCGCTCAATGCAGGTGACGTTGATCAGACAAGAGCGAAAAGACAAGAAAGTGCTGGCTAGCACGACTTTGACCCGCGGTGTCTCGCTCGAGGATGACCTGAACACGCTGTGTGTCGATGTTGACGAGCGCGGCGTGAGGGTTTCTATCGGCAAGGATGACCTGCAACAAGTGCTGGAAGCCAGCATTCCTCGCCCTTCGGGAGCAGTCAGGGTGGGTTACCTCGTGGGACCCGGTTCACGTGTGGCTATCGAGCGGGCGGTACTCACTATCGACAACGACAACCAGGTCGCTACCTCTACTTTGTGGACACTCGATGCCCTGGACGAATACCTGATGAACAGCACCGACCCGACCGAAGGTTACTGGCGTTATCTGGACCGCGACATGGAAGACAAGTGGTTGCGACTGGGAGGTCGCTACACGCTTGCCGTAGTGCGGGCCGATGACGGCTATGACATTATCTATATTGATGGCGCCCAGGTCAAGAAATCTCAGTGGAAACCTGGTATGCTGAAAGGTCACTTCGTCAAAACAATCTTTACCGGCAACTATGACCTCAAGTGGATTGATGCCACAATGGAACCTATCACCGATGATGCCTATGTCACCATCGAGAACGGTGTTATCCTGACCCTTTATTTCCCTGTTTTCAAGAGCCAGGTGCGCTTTGCCAAAATCATCAATTCAGATTAAAATTTGCACACATCAGTGAAAAAGACTACTTTTGCGCCCGATTATATCAAATTATTTTATAAGAAAAACATTATGAAGAAGATTGTTTTGATTCTTACTGCCATGCTGACCATGGCACAGATGAATGCGGCAGCCCCTGAAACAGCCGTCAACATTGATGCAACTAATGCCGAAGCACCTGCGTTGACTGCACCAGTTGATGACGATGACAGCCCGATAGTCCTGCTCGATAAGTCCGACGCCAAACTCAACAAGCACTGGGCTATTTTCACCGACGGTTTCTATCTGGGTATGGGCATCAAGCACAAGTGGGATGCCATCAACAACAGTTTTGAGGTCGGTATCCTCAATCTTGTCGGACTGAAGTACAACAGCCTGCACGGACAGACCATCACGCTGGGTGCCGGTTTCCATCACCGCTCCTACAGCATGAAGCGCCCCTATATGCTCGTGCGTGATGCTCAGCATCTTGTAGAACTGTCGACTTATCCTTCGACAAACGTCAACGAGATCAAGCACCGTTCGTCCAACCTCAACCAGTGGACCGTTCAGTTCCCCTTGACTTTCCGTCAGCGCATCGTGAAGAAGCTTGACATTGCCGTTGCCGGTATCCTGAACTGGAACACCTATGCCCGCGTGGACAACCACTACGAGTTGAACAAGACCGACTATGACACCCATTACAAAGGGCTCAAGCAGAACAAGGTGAACTTTGACTTCATGGGCAGCCTCACCTGGAATGAGGTAGGTATCTACTGCCGCTATAGCCCTGGCAAGTTCTTCAAGGAGGGCTACGGTCCCGAAATCAAGAACACTTGGACCATGGGTCTGATCTTCGGTTTGTAATCATCGAACGGAGATAATTGACATTACGGATAAGACGGAAGTTCCCGAAAATGATGGAATTTCCGTCTTTTTTTCATTTTATATGTTACAAATGGCACCTTGCTGCGTTTATTGAATAGAAACGATCAATGACGATGAAGCAAACTGACCGCATCACTAATGCATTTACAGCCTTGAGGGAGCAGATGCTCTCGCTGGCAGAGCGCATCACGGGCAACCGTGACGATGCAGCCGATGCGGTACAGGACGCCTTCGTAAAACTGTGGCAACAGCGGGGACGGTTTGAGAGCACAAGTCATGCCCAGGGAGCCGGGATGATGACCGTGCGCACCACCAGCATCGACCTGGCACGGCGCAACAACCACCGATCGGATGTCCCCGTCGAGCAAGCCGCCGACACCGTCGAAGAAGTGACCGACGACGAGCGCACCCTAGCTTACCAGCAAGTGCGCCTGATCATTGACAACGACCTGTCGGCCAACCAACGTCAGATCATTGACCTGAGGGAAATGCAAGGTCTTGAGTTTGAAGACATTGCCAAGCGAATGAACATGACCGCCGCCAACGTGCGGGTGGAACTGAGCCGAGCACGCCGACGTGTGCGTGAGATTTACCAAGCAAGAAGCAAAGAGAAGTAATTATGAATATTAATCATCACATAACTAACCAAGCCGAGCTGGAGCAACTCATCGAGCGTTACTTCGACGGTGAGACCAGCGTCCAGGAAGAGCAGATGCTGCGTGCCGCCCTCGCCGACTGCCCCTGGAGCAGCGAGACGATTGACGAGGCACGATTCACTATGGGCTACTTTGCCGCCCATAGCCATGAAACACAACGTACCAAGAAGAGCAATTCCCGCCGCCAACTCATCGGCATTGCCGCTTCGATAGCAATCATCTTGGCCGTTGGAGTATATGCCTGGCATCATCATCAACCGGGCGACGTGTGCATTGCCTACGTGAACGGGCAGGTCGTCCAGGACAATGACAAGGTGATGGCACTTGTCGCTGATGACATGAGCAAGATGGACAATGCCTCCAATGCCATGACTGACCAGCTCTCGAGCTTGGGTGAAGCCCTAGAACTTGACAACGAATAATAAAGACAACTGATATGAAACGAATCACAATCATCATCCTGACGTGCCTGTTGACCACCATGGCAGCCATGGCCCAGACCGGCTTGAACATCAACCGCCTGTTTGACGGACGATTCAAAAAAACGGCTGGCGCAACCGAGATCATCGTCACTGGAGTTCAGGCCCGTGAAATCGGATTGACCGTCTATCACAGCCTGAGCGTGACAGAGAAGAACCAGGCCGAACTTGTCGAGGCATTGGTCATAAAAGACGGTGTGCAGGCCGTCGACAAAGAAGTGGAATATCGCAACGGACAACTCTATTACGGCTTCTACACGATGAAAAAGAGTAAACGTGACAACCGTTACATCTTCTACTTGAATCAGAATCTGGCTCGTAAATCTCCCAGAAACATCGTTACACTCATTTATATGGAAGGGTTTGCCAGCCAAGACGAAATCAAGAAATTAATTCGTAAATAATCACTAAACAATAATATTAGGAAATGAAAAAGATTGTACTTTTATTTGCAACAATGCTTGCCATGGCACAAGCACAGGCCGCTGCTCCCGATACAGTGACCGTCATCGAACTGCCCAGCCAGGTCATTATCACAGAGACACCTTCAGGCTCACTGGTAAAAGTGATTGGGTCAAAAGAAAAAGAGGATTATAGTTACACCTATGAGATGCAACACTCGGGAAACGACACGGTTCACACTACACAGTCGACCGACTGGGAGTTGAATCTGCCGTTCATGAAGAGCAGCAATAAGGAATACCACTGGAGCATAGTTTGCTCGGGATTATACATCGGAGCAGGGCTCGGCACGTCCTATGATCTGGTCAACAACTGCTTCAATTGGGGTATTCTCAACTTCGCCAGCCTCAATTACAACACCCTGCATGGGCAGCAATTCTCGATTGGCGTGGGCTATGACAACAAGCGTTTTTCGCTCAAGCGCCCCAACTGCTTTGCCATGGACGAAGCGACCAACATTGTGGGCATCGATTCTTATCCCGAGGGCACCGTTGACCGTTCATCAGTCCTCTCGGTCAGGGCCATCCAATTCCCGCTCCAATTCCAGCAGTTTATTGGGAAAGATTTCCACATCACCCTGGGCGGAACCATGAACTGGAACGTCTATGCCAAGTGCAACACCCATTATAAGGTCAACAAGACCCACCACGACGTGTCTTATCGTGGAATCAAGCAGAACAAATTGACCTTTGATGTCTATGGCGCTTTGTCCTACAATCGCTTTGGAGTTTACTGCCGCTACAGCCCCTGTGAAGTGTTCAAGAAGGGCTACGGTCCCGAAATCAAAAACACTTGGATGCTGGGCGTTATCATTGGTCTATAATAGACGGAAATTACGTAAAATACGGAAAACGGAGAATCCTTCTTCCTGGGATTCCCCGTTTTTTGCATTATTTCATTTCCTTCGGTTATAGGAAGGGGTTGCAGCGTTTCTCGTCGGCGATGGTGGTTGTGGGACCATGGCCCGAGGCGATGACAGTCTCGTCGGGGAGCGTGAGGATTTTCTCGCGGATGCTGTTGATCAACTGCGCCATGTCGCCACCCGTGAGGTCGGTTCGGCCAACGCTACCGTTGAAGATGGTGTCACCACTGATAAGTAAGCTGCTCTGAGGCAGGTAAAATGCCAAACCGCCTGGGCTGTGGCCAGGCACATGAAGCACCTGGATAGTCTCTTCACCCAATAATATGGTGTCGCCATCGGTCAGATCTCGGTCGAGCGTCAAGGGTTCAACCTCCACATTGATGTGGAAATAAGCAACCTGGTCGGGCAGTTCCAGTCCCAACTGAGCGTCTTGGACACTACCGCACACGTCGGCTCCTGTCTTGTCGGCCAGCCAGCGGGCTCCAGTGATGTGGTCGATGTGCAGGTGGGTTAGCAGAATGTGTTTCACATTCAGGTTATTGTCTCCGATAAATTTGGTTACCATCTCACGCTCAGCCTCGCGCATCATGCCAGGGTCAACGACCACGGCCTCATGCGAAGCCTCGTCCCACAGGATATACATGTTTTCGCCAAACGGATTGACGGTCATCATTGTCGCATTCATATCAGGTTAATGGTTAAAGGTTAAAGGTTAGAGGGGGAGGTAGAGGATTTTTTTGGTTTTGAAAAAATCTTCCTTGAAATAGCTGGAGAGCTCGTCGATAAGGACTTGGTTCTTGAACGGCTGCACCTCGCCCGTCAGGTCACCGCCCTTGAGGCAAATGAGTCCGTTGGGCACGGCATTGCGGTCCTCGCTGTCGATGAATCGCTTGACCAGCGGCACCATGTTACCCAGGTCCATCACGGCGCGGCTCACAACGAAGTCAAATTTGCCTTTCACTTCCTTCACGTCGCCATGCTGGAGGGTGACGTTTGTCAGTCCGATGCGCTCGGCGATGTCCTGTGCCACCTTGAGTTTCTTGCCGATGCGGTCCACCAGATGGAAGGTCACTTCGGGATAATACACTGCCAGCGGTATAGCGGGAAATCCCCCACCCGTTCCCAGGTCCATCACTCGCGTGCCAGCTGTAAACTTGACGAACTTCACGATTCCCAACGAGTGGAGGATGTGGTTCACCTCCAGGTTGTCGATGTCTTTACGCGAGATGACGTTAATCTTGGCGTTCCACTCAGGATATAACGTCTCGAGCTGAGCCATCTGATTGCGCTGTTCCTCGCTCAGTTCCGGGAAATATTTCAGGATATGTTCCATTCTTTAGTTTCTAGTTTCTAGTCCCACGTTCTTGTGCCATGGCTGGTTGATGTTTGCTAAATCGAGGGACTGTGTTTTTGGGACTAACTCCTAAACCTCTGGATGATGCTCTCGTCACACAGGCAGTCAGTTAAGTCATTGTAAGGAATCGTGATTTTGGGCTCACCGACGGCTTCGACTGCCAATTCATTGGGCAGGAAACTCCAAGTTACGCCCTTGTCATCGAAGTAGAAATTGCGTGTCACCGTAATGTTCTCGACATTGAAATAGCCCAGGTCATTCAGCTGCTCATTGCCTTTCACATTGTTCTGTGCCAACAGTTGCTGGCGCAACAGCTGGCAAACGTCGGCCACGGCATCCTCACGGAAGAGGCTGTTGACATCAATCAAGGATTGGGTTTCCACATCAAAGCTGTAGTAGCGATGGGTGACTGAGACTACTTTGTCATTCTTCTTTACCACATCGACACGCTCAAAGGTTACTACGTCATGCTTGTTGTAGATGGGTGTGACACGGGTGCTGGTGGTATACTTGAGCGTAGTCAAGTCCTCGCCTTCGTCGGCCTCGTTCTTGTCAACGGGCTCCTGCATGAAGTCATACTGGTGCATGCTGTTGGCGACCACCTGGCGCATGGCCTCCTGCAATGACAAAGAATCTCCAGACTCGAGAACATAGGCAGCAAAGAGGCGTTGCAGGCTGTCCACTGGAGCACCACTCATCGTTGATGCGGGATAATCAATGGTAGCATCTGCAGTGATCGTGCAGCGCATGCCGTTAGTCATGGTGAATCCCGAGTTGTCACTCAGCTGCTGGGTCTTGACTATAACGGCAGGCTTACCATCATCACCATTGCCTGTCTCGCTCTTGTTGCAAGATAGCAATAACAGCGTGACCGACAAGAATATAAAGAGTCTATTAAACAGTGATTTCATTGCGCTATGATTTAGTTAATCGTATTTATTTCGCTAAAGTAGTACTTTTTCATCAAAAACCAAGTCAAGGAATGGATTTTTTTGCCGAACTTTGCAAAAACTTTTCATGGCAACAATATTATGGAGATTGGTCAATACAACGAACTGCGCATCAACCGTATGGTAGACTTCGGAGCCTACCTCATCGATGACGATACCCACGAGGTACTGCTCCCCAAGCGTTACCTTACCCCTGACATGAAGGTGCGCGATACCATCCGCGTGTTTGTCTATAACGATAGTGAGAACCGTCCCGTGGCGACCACCGAGGTGCCCTATGCCGTCGTTGGAGACTTCGCCCTGATGCGTGTCAAAGCCGTCAACCCTGTAGGTGCTTTCCTCGACTGGGGTCTGAGCGCCAAGGACCTGTTGGTACCTTTCAGCGAGCAACGCGTGGACATGAAGGCAGGGCGCAGTTACATCGTGCATATCTATCTTGATCCTGCAAGCCATCGCATCGTCGCCAGCGCCAAGCTTGCCAAGTTCCTGAACAAGACCAATCCCGACTACTACCATCGCCAGCGAGTGGAAGTGCTGGTGGTGCAAGCCAGCGACCTGGGATATCGTGTCATCGTTAATAATGCCCACTGGGGACAGATCTACCAGAACGAGACCTACCAGGATGTCAACGTCGGAGACCGCCTGACCGCCTTTGTCAAGCAGGTAAGACCTGATGGCAAAGTTGACCTCACGCTTGCCAAGATCGAGAAGATGCGTGTCGACGACCTTGCCGACCGCATCCTTGACTACCTTAACGCCCATGGAGGCGAGATGACCCTTACCGACAAGAGCGACCCCGATGACATCAACAAGGTCTTCAAGTGCAGCAAGAAGGATTTCAAGAAAGCCCTCGGCCTGCTCTACAAGCAACAGAAGGTCACCCTGGGAGACAGCGTTAAAATTAGTAGTTAAACATGCTAAATTGGCACTGCCAGTGACTTATCGCTTGTCCATTGGCACGGTGCTTGCTTGTTGTTGGGATGACAATAAGATATTGACTACTAAAAAGGAAATAAACACAATATGATGAATGACCAACAACGACTCCAGCAAAACCACTGGAGACAGGAGATTACGCTACCTGTAGCAGGCGCCGACTTCCCCGATGAAGAAGATGAGGAGGACGAGGATCTGCCGGGCGGCAGTAATGCTGGTGATAGCGAGAACCCCTCATACCGAGAGACACGACAGCGACGAAATGTCAGTCGGGGTGACAATTCTGCCACTCCCGTTATCGATAAATATGGTAAGGACATCACACGTGAGGCAGCCGAGGGCCGCCTTGACCCCGTCGTGGGCCGTGAGACCGAAATCGAACGGTTGGCACAAATCCTGAGCCGCCGCAAGAAGAATAACCCCGTGATGATTGGTGAGCCCGGCGTGGGCAAGAGCGCCATCATCGAGGGCCTGGCTAAGCGTATCGTGGAGCGCAAGGTGGCACGCACCCTGCTCGACAAGCGCATCGTCTCGCTCGACATGGCCGCCATCGTGGCTGGCACCAAGTATCGTGGCCAGTTTGAGGAACGCCTCAAGGCTGTCATCGACGAGGTGAGCCAGAACAAGAACGTCATCATGTTCATCGACGAGATTCACAACATCGTGGGCGCAGGCAATGCCAGCGGCTCGATGGATGCTGCCAACCTGCTCAAGCCAGCCCTGGCACGCGGTGAGTTCCAGTGTATCGGTGCCACCACGCTTGACGAGTATCGTAAGAGCATCGAGAAAGACGGTGCCCTGGAGCGCCGTTTCCAGAAGGTTCTGGTCGAGCCCACCACGCCCGAGCAGACGCTGGAGATCCTGCACCATATTAAGGAGATGTACGAGAAACACCACGGCGTTAACTATACCGAGGAAGCATTGCGGGCGTGCGTCACATTGACTGACCGCTATATCAGCGACCGTTTCTTCCCCGATAAAGCTATCGACGCGATGGACGAGGCCGGATCGCGTGTGCATATCACCAAGGTGGATACCCCCAAGGAAATCGAGGAGCTGGAGCAGCGCATCGCCGAGGCCCAGGAGAATAAGTTCAAAGCCGTCCAGGCACAGAACTTTGAGAGTGCTGCCGGCTACCGTGACCAGCAAGAGAAACTCAAGGAAGAACTTGCTATCGCCAAGGAGAAATGGGAAGCAGAGCTCGACAGCCGCCGTGTGACCGTCAACGAGGGCCACATCGCCGAGGTTGTCGCCATGATGACCGGCGTGCCCACACAACGCATCGCCCAGAGTGAGGGCATCCGCCTGTTGGGTATGACCGACGAGCTGAAGAAGCAGGTCATCGGTCAGGACGAGGCCATTGACAAGATTGCCCGTAGCATCCGCCGTAACCGTGCCGGCCTGCGTGACCCCAAACGCCCCATCGGTTCGTTCATGTTCCTGGGACCGACGGGCGTCGGCAAGACCTTGCTCGCCAAGAAACTCGCCCAGTTCCTGTTCAATAGCGATGAAGCCTTGATTCGTGTTGACATGAGTGAATATATGGAGAAATTCAATGTCTCCCGCCTTGTCGGTGCGCCTCCGGGCTATGTGGGCTATGAGGAGGGCGGACAGTTGACCGAAAAGGTTCGCCGTCACCCCTACAGCGTCGTGCTGCTCGATGAGATCGAGAAGGCCCACCCCGATGTGTTCAACATGCTGCTGCAGGTGCTCGACGAGGGTAACCTCACCGATGGCTTGGGCCGAAAGGTGGACTTCAAGAACACCATCATTATCATGACCTCTAACATCGGTACTAGGGAGCTGAAGGACTTTGGCGCAGGTGTCGGCTTCAATACCAACGAACTGACTAAGGAGCGCAGTGACTCGGTGATCCGCAAGGCCCTCAACCGCCAGTTCTCGCCCGAGTTCTTGAACCGTGTGGATGACATCGTGACCTTCTGTTCACTCAACCACGACTGCATCCTCAAGATTGTCGATATCGAGCTCGCCTCGTTCTACAAGCGTGTCGAGGAGAATGGTCTGAAACTGGAAATCACCGATGCCGCCAAGAGTCTGGTGGCCGACCGTGGCTTTGACATCCAGTACGGTGCCCGCCCGCTGAAGCGCGCCATCCAGAGCGAAATTGAAGACCCCCTGAGCGAGATGCTGCTGCGCGAGGAGGCCAAGACCGGCGACACCATCGTCATCGATGCCGAGGATGAGAAAATCACCACCCGCATCAAGAAAGCCCGCGCTTCAAAGATAAAGACGGAAACGGATACTACGGAATAAACGCCGATTACGAAGCCTAGCATCCAACTACGGATTACGCGAATTATACGATTTTGAGTCTGTATAATTCGCGTAATCCGTATTGTGTTTTAATGTTAGAAGGGGTAGCCGATGGCAAGGTGGAAAGCATAGCCTTTCTTGAAGCTGGGGATGTTGAAGTAGCCGCTCTTACCTGTGTCATAGGGGGCATGGATGGCGAGACCCAGGTCGGCGCGAACAACGATCATCGACATGTCGAAGCGCAGGCCGACACCTGTACCCAGCGCTAGATCCTTGAAGAAACGCTTCATCTTCAACTGACCGCCAGGACGATTCGGGTCATCCTTCAGCAGCCAGATATTGCCTGCATCAAGGAATACGGCACCCTTGAAATAGCCGAAAATGGGGAAACGGTATTCGGCATTAGCCTCGAACTTGAAGGTACCCGTCTGGTCATAGAAAGGTATACTCACACTATCATTCTCGTGGTGATAGCTACCAGGTCCCAAAGTGCGCACACTGAAGGCCCTTACCGAATTAGAACCACCCACATAGAACTGTTCCCTATAGGGCAACTCATCTCTATTACCATAGGCATGGGCAGCCCCCAGGAACACCCTTGTTGCCAGGTCTGATTGATGGCCGAAGTGACGCGTCCAAACCAGTTGTCCCTGTAGCTTGACGAATTGAGAGAACGGCGTTCCCAACAATTTCTTGGTTCCCTTGACACCACACAATGACCAGATGCCTGAAGCGATATTGCCTGCCTCGGTGAAGCTGGCGGTGAAATTGATGTGGTCACGTGGCGTGATGTCCCGGTCATAGGTATAGGTGTATTCAATCTTGGGGATGAACACGCTCATGAAACTCTGCCTCAGTGCCAGGTTCGTCGAGTCGTTCATGATTGAGTCAAACTTCTCGCTGGTACTTAACATGCGGTTATAGGTGAGTTTGAAGGGCGTGAGCATGTGACTGGAATAGCGGTTGGCATGCCATTCCCATGTGGCTGCCATGGACAGCTGCGACATCTTGAACCAGTGTGGACGGTTCATCAGGTCGGCGCTGAGCGAGAAACGGGTCCAGTTGGTGTAACGGCGCGAGGGGTACAGGAACTTGGGCGCCAATAATCGGGGAATATCCAGCTTGGACTCGATACCGAACTCATAGGAGTTGAAATCTGCTCCCCTCAAGCCGCTCGAGCCACCCGTCTGCCACTCATAGTCACCATAGATATCAACCGAGAATTTCTCGCCTGCCCCAAAAGCATTCTTGTGGCTGGCACCAATCTCTACACCCGGGCCTAAATAACTGTTGCTGGACTTGCCGCGCATCTCAAAGGTCACCTCCCATGGCTTGTCCAACTGGCAGTTGATGGCAAGGTCAAGCAGACCGTCACCCTCAGGCGTGACGCTGTCAAGCGGCGTGACCTGGATGTCCACGGTGCTGAAGATGCCCAGTCGCGACAGTGCCACCTGGGTGCGATCGATGCTGTTGATGCGGAACAGGCTTCCCTTGCGGGCACGGATACAGGACGGGATGACATTGTCCTTGATATAGACCGGCTCATACTTGATGAGGGTGCAACGCGGGAATTCAATGGTGTCGGGCTCTCCCACACCATCGTCATTGACTACCGTAGCCACGATATCATTGGTACGATAACGCATCATGGCGATATTGGGAATATCGTTGGCCTCAATCATGCGCATGTGTATGATGCCCTTGTCCTGAACGCTATCGGCTAGGAACTGGATATACTCTGGCCTGAAGAAATAGTATCCACGGTTGCGAACGAAGTTGGTGATGTCGATGCGCACGGCACTCAGCGAGTCCAGGCAGTAACGACTGCCCGTCTGCAGATAACGATTGGTCCGAGCCAGTGAGTCCACCATCTGAATCAAGGGGTCATTGTCACCGATATACTCCACGTTGCCGATGGTGTAAGGCTTGTGAACGTTGACATCATAGGATATCTTGGCCTTCTTGGGATTGCTGGCAGGATGAAGCGTATAGGATGCCGAAGATGTGAAATAGCCATTGTTGCGCAGGATGGTGTTGATCATGTCCACACGTGCCTGGGGATTCACGCGCCTGATAAGTACCGGTTTGGCGGCAAAATGCTTGTACAGCCAACCCTTGAAGCCTGTCGCATCCTCGTCGATATTGTTGTAGATCATCAGCCCGATGGGGAACGGCGTGCGGTAATAGGGCGAGTAGAGCGGGTTGTTGGGGCGGACATTGATGGCCGTGAAGATATCGGCTTTCACGCCCTCGTCAATCTTGACACTGTCCTCATGGTACTTGAGGCGCTTCACTCCCGTGTAGAGCACATCGCCCTCGCCCAATTTCTTGGTTGTCGAGCAAGAGGCAGCCAACAGTGCGAGCACCGCCGTCAGCACAAGGCTCATCAGGTATGTCCTATTCTTGGCTCTCATCATCTTTCTTTCGGGTTACAACGGGTTTATTGATATCCTCGCTGTCAAGGGGAACGTTGTAAGTGCGCTCCTCCTCCACTTGCTCGGAAATGGCATCGATGGCATTCTCCTGCATCCTCAACTCGGCCTTGCGAGCCTTCTCGAGCGAGTCACGCAGCAGATACTCGCGCGAATGCTTGAAGGTAAAGAGGTTCTTCAAGTTGGTGAGTTTGCGCTTGAGTACATAGGCGGCTCCGGTCTCGATCACCTTGTCTTCCATCACATTCTTGTTGCTCATGTGGCGGAAGAGTTTGAGGTAACGGCTTCCGACATCGTTGAGGTAATATTCCAGCGACACCTCGTTAAAGAGATTGCTGGCGATGCTCTCTTCCTGGGCAGCGGTCGGATTATACTCGCCGCCCACGACGATCCTGAATCGGTCGTTGAACAATGACTTGGCCAGACGGTAGCTATAGCTGGTCTGGGTGCTGGCGCCTTGGAATCCCACATACTGATTGATGCCGAAGGAGAGGTCAATGCCGGGCAAGGTCTGTGCGGCCCAGGCATTGAGCTTGGACTGCAGGAATGAGAAGAGTGCCGAACTTGCCGATGCCGTAAAGACATTATTGCCACTTTCGTTGGGATCCATGTAAGTGTTTGTCAACAGCAGATTGATAGCCCGCTCGGAGCGTTTGTTTTCACCCATGGTCTGCAGGTCGTTCTGCACGTAGGGGTTATTTTCGCAATTGAGGTCAAACTTCAGGTCGATGACGCTGAGCGTGCCACCCACATGGGCTTCAATTACGAAGTCCACAGGATCCTTCTGATCTCTCACACTGGCTTTAAGGCGCTCTGTTCCATTAAGGTCAAGTTGGGGATTGAGCATATCTCCAGTCCAGGTAATCGTGCTGCCAGGAGTTATGTTAAAGTTTTTCTGCGAAATCATCGGAGGCGTGTAACGCAGGTTGCCGCTGGCAATTGTGTAGGTGCCCGTCAAGTTGTCCTTTCCCGCAAAATCAAGGGTATATTTCAGTCGGCCACTACCATCGATAGTCGCACGATTCTGACCGTCCTCCGACAAGTATGCATTAATCTTGGCTCCCTGTTGCACATTGATGTTGGCCAAAATATTGGTCGCGCTGCTGCCTTTGCCGGTCACCAGGATGGCACTGGAAGCGGGATGGTTGAAGTCGGTGAAGGTCACCATATTCTCGTCAACTTTCTTGGACAGTTGCGAGATATCGTCCTTCATCACATAGGTGATATTGGAGCCCGGCAGCAACGTGGCATCGGCGCGCACGCTCATGAAGTCTCCACGGGCCTTGACGGTGGCGTTGATGTCGGCAAGACCTTTACCGAAGATCTGGGTCACCTCATCCTGTTTGCTGTCCATGAACTGCACCTCACGGCCGTCGGCACTCAGGTCAATGACCATATTGTCCAGATTGCGCAGGTCTACGGTGCCGTTAAGGATCACGGGACTACGGTTAGAACCGATGAGTCTGTAGTTATTGAAGGTAATGATGTTGTCATCGATGGGGATACGGTCGGCTGCGAACTTCAGCGAGCTGCCGTAGCGTGGCAGGTTGACCGTTGCCGAGTCGGCAGTGAAGTAGCCGTGGACATGAGGATTATCGGTAGAGCCGCTCAGTGCCAAAGTGCCCATGGCATAACCGGAAAGCCAGATGTAGTCACCGGGAATGAACGCATTGGCACGCGACAGCGGGAAGCGTTCAAAGTTTGCCTCAAGATTGAGCGGGGTCTCGGCGGTGGCATCGTTGAGCGAGCCGCGCAAGGTGGCTGACTGCTTGCCGTCAAGGATCAGGTCGGCAGTAAGTGTTGTGGCTGCGGTGGCGGGATCAAAGTCAAAGTCGGCATCGAGTGTCACGTCGCCCTCAGGTTTGCCGTTATAGACAAAGTCCTTGATGTCGATGACACCGTCACCATCGGCATTGGCGCCGTCCCAGTTGATATCGACGCTGGCATTGAGCGTGCCGCTGGTCTTGTCAAACATGGGCACGATGCGGGTCCATTCCTCAAGTCGTAGGTTGTCGATGTTGAGTTGGATGTTCTCGGTATTCTCGCCAGGCAGGCGCGTTGTCATCAGTTCCACACTGCTGCTGTCGCTCTGCAGGTGCAGGTCGGCATCAAGCATGCGGGTGCGGTAGTCAACATTCACATAGTTATCCTCGTTGACTGTCCAGTCGCGATAGCCGATGACCATCTTGTCCTTGCCGAACAGGCGCATTCTCACCTCATCATCGGTCAATCGTGCGTTGCAACCCAGACGGTAACCTGTCTCTTGCTTGATGTTCTGCTGGTGCAACATGAAGTCCACAGCGGGGCCCTTCAAGCCGCCCTCGATGTCCACCGTGGCAAACTCGTCCCACGTGCCGGGCCGATTGCCCATGTGGGCATTGAAGGCAAGGTATTGGTTCTGCAGCTCGTTGGCGTGGATGGTGATGGTGTCGATATTGGTCTCGGCAATGCTGATGCCATGGGCGCGGCCATCGATATAGATGCTGGTGTCGCGGCTCACCTCACAACTGATGTCACGGAAGTCAATTTCCTTTTGCTGCAGGTAGCGCTGTACCAGACCATCGGTTCCCATGTGCATGTCGAAGTCGAAGTAAGGTATCGGCTCCTTCAGACGTTCGACATCCAGCCAGCGCTCGTTGTATTGGCGCTTGAACTCATCGGCAGTCTCGCCAAGTTTTTTGGCTAGCTGTGTCATGCCCATTGGGGAATTCAGGTGAGCGTAGTTATCCTCGTTCTCGACCATGATGCAGGTGATCCACGGAGTACTGTGCAGCAAGGCGTGGGCCTCATCGGTCACCAGCTGGCTGCTGTCGAGCTGCCAGTCGATATCGCGCAATGTCAGGTCGGCGTCCCACTCCTGGGTTCGCAGGTTGATATCGCCCTTGGCATGCAGCTTGGTCTTGCCGTTGCAGGTACCCTCGGTAAAGCCCAGATGCTGGAGGTCTAGATCGTGCACGTCGCCATTGGCAGTGAAAACATAGTGGTCATTGCAGATGGTGCCGTGGGCATTGACGTCCAGGTCAGCACCCTTGTTGGCGCTGGAGGCATACACGTCGACATAGCCGCCACTCAGCTTGCCGCGTGCTTTGATGTTGCCATAGCGCTTGCCATTATAGCGCACACTGGCGAGATTGACGTTGGCGTCGGTCCATGTGGAGCCGCAGTCGGTGAAATCAAAGCCGTGTCCGCGTGCATCGATGCTGCCAGTCAGATTCTTGACATCATAGTCGGGCAAGAAGGACTTGACGGGGAAATTGTTGAAGGTGGCGTCCACATCGTAGTTCTCGTTGCACACGTCATAATAGCCATCGCCGCGCAAGGTGCCGCCTCCGGTCGAGACGCGCAGGTTGCGGGCAACCCACTTGCAGCCTTCCTTATTGAGTTTGCCGCTCATCTTCATGGGTGGCAATTTCACGTCTTTCAGACCCAGCATCTTGTTCAGGGCGCTCGGGTCGCGCAGGTCCACCTCGGTATCGAGGTCGGCCTTCATGCGGTCCATGTCGGTGGGATTGTAGATGGTACCCTTGCCCTTGACGCGGCCCAGTCCTGGCACATCGGCATCCAGCGAGTGGATGTCGACACGCTTGTCATTGCCGCGGGCTTTGGCCTTGATCTTGACAGGCTTGTTGTGCGGAATATCCTTGAGCGCCTTGCGGGCCTCGGGCACGAGTTTCTCTACCTCGTTGAGGTCGATTTTGCTGTCGGTGTCGATGGTTGCTTTTCCATTGGGCTTGCCGTCGAGCATATCCTGGTCCACATGGGCATCCAGCTTGATGTCGCTGCCCTTGGTCTTGAGCTTCACGTCATTGAGGTCCAGACCATTCTTGTTCTTATCGACCGTGCCGCTGGCATCCTTGACCTGCAAGCCGCTACGCTCCTTGCCACTCAGGTGCTTGACGGGCACCTTGAGGTTCTCGCCGTCATACTCCAGGTTGTCGATCTCGGCATTGACGTCCTCGACCTCGATATTGTCGGGATCCAGCGTAGTGCCAGGTTTATTGGGCTTCTTGCCTGTTTGTGAATATTTGCCCTTGCTGTCCTTGACGCGCACCTTGTCGGCCTTGACCTTCCAGGGCTTGTCGTCACCCTTGTCCTTCTTGGTGTCCTTGGGCATGGGATGATCCTTGCTATACTGCTTGGCATCTTTCGGGCTTGGGTGCTGATAGTTCACATCGGCTTTCTCGACATCGAGTTCACCCACATCGACAGTCTGTTCGCCGGTATCGACTTTCACATCCTTGGCCTCGGCATGACCGACCTTGGCATCGAGGTTGTCGATGGTGGGCTTCATGTCCATCTTGAAGTCCACATCGTCGGCAGTGACTTTTTTAGCATTGACTTTCCAGGGCTTGCTGGGCTCCTTATCGGGCTCGGTTTTCTTCTTCTCGGGTTTGGAGCTCATCTTGGCTTTGCCGCCCTTGAGTGCCGCGTTGCCCACGTCGACCTTATTGTTGTTCAGATCAACCGAGGCTTTGTCGATCGAGGCATCGTCAACATCCACGTCCAGGTCCATCGAGCCGTCATCAGTCTTGATTTGGCTCTTGGCACCCTTCAGCGAGGCGTTATCAACCTCCACTTTCTTGTCCAGCAGGGGACCGGGCTTGACGTTACCCTTCACCTCATCGGCCTTGAAGAGTGTGTCACCGTTCTCGTCGATGACCTGCACATCGGTGGCGGTCACGTCCAGCGGGAAGCGCACCCTGACGTCGCCCACGCTGATGTCCTTGCCCGTCTTCTTGCTGGCATATTCGGCGGCGATGTCGGCAGCCTTATTCTGGACCCAAGGGATATAGGCGGCAAACGGCAAAGCCGCTACCATGCCCACAATGCCCGCCGATACCCATCGGGCGAGCTTGGATAACATATTTCCCTTTTTGCCAAACATTTATACAGCCGTCAATGCAGACTTATCCATATTAAATGGCAAATTTACAAAAGAATTTGAATAAGCAAGAAAAAATGACTACGATTTTCCACAATTTTTCGCCGAGTGCTAACATTTTTTGCAGATACAGGATTGTTTACTATCTTTGTAGTCTGTATGATTAAAATGACGATAGATATGAGATACGGATTATTGACTTTGATTGCGATGCTTGTTTCGCTTGGAGTGCTTGCCGATAACAGTAAGGCTCCAGAACCTTGCTATCCCCTGCCCTCCCCGGGTCAGGTGGAATGGCAGAAACTTGAGACTTACGCTTTTATCCACTTTGGTCCCAACACGTTTACCGACAAGGAATGGGGCTATGGTGACACGCCGGCTAGTGCCTTCAATCCCACCCGTCTTGACTGCGAACAGTGGGTCCAGACCCTGATCAAAGCAGGCATGAAGGGCGTGATTCTCACCTGCAAGCATCACGACGGATTCTGCCTGTGGCCTACAAAATATACCGACTATAGCATCGCTCATTCGCCCTACAAGGGTGGCAAGGGCGATGTCGTCGCCGAACTGGCAGCCGCCTGCAAGAAATATGGCATCAAGTTTGGCGTTTATCTCTCGCCATGGGATAGGCACCAGGCCACTTATGGAACACCCCAATACGTTGAATACTACTATAAGCAGCTGGAAGAGCTGATGACCGGATACGGCGACGTGTTCGAGGTGTGGTTTGACGGCGCCAACGGTGGTGACGGCTGGTATGGCGGAGCTTGTGAGAAGCGTCAGATCGACCGCAGCACCTATTATAACTATCCCAAGGCCTGGGGCATCGTCAACCGCCTGCAGCCCAATGCTGTTATCTTCTCGGACGGCGGACCTGGATGCCGCTGGGTGGGCAATGAGAAAGGCTATGCTAACCCGACTAATTGGGCCTTCCTGCGTGACGGCGTGGTCTATCCCGGCTATCCCGACTACGAGGAATTGCAGTCGGGCCATGCCGACGGTGACGTGTGGTGTGCGAGCGAGTGCAATACCAGCATCCGCCCGGGATGGTTCTACCATGAGAACGAGGATGACAAAGTCAAGACCGTAGAGCAGTTGACCGACCTGTACAATCGCAGCGTGGGCCATAACGGCACCTTCCTGCTGAACTTCCCCGTCGACCGTGAGGGACTCATTCACCCCACCGACTCGGCAAACGCCGCTCAATGGCATGAGCGCATCTGTCGTGAACTGGGCAACAACTTGCTCAAGGGTGCAAAATTCAGTGCCAGCGACACGCGAAACAAGGCGTTTGCCCCCCAAAAGATGGGAGACGGCATTTGGGAAACCTACTGGGCACCCAAGGATGAGACTACTGCCGCCGACATCGTGATCAAGACCAAAAAAGATGTGACACTCAACCGGATGATGCTTCAGGAATATATCCCGCTGGGCCAACGTGTCAAGGAGTTTGTCATCGAGTACAAGACCTGTTGTGGCAAGTGGGTACCAGTCATCGTTGATGAGGAGACGACGACCATCGGCTACAAGCGTATTGTACGCTTCCACGAGAAAACCGCTAAGGAGTGGCGCATCCGCATCCTTGACAGCCGTGCGTGCCCCTGTATCAACAATGTTGAGGGCTATTATGCTGAGTAGACGTTAGACATTAGACGTTAGACTTTAGACGTTAGACTTTAGACGTTAGACATTAGTGTTTTTTTAACAACTGAAATGTCTGGAATATCTGGGGCATCCGCATTTGACCTGCGGGACTAATGCGAATTATACGGATAACACGAAAGATTATTTTATGGAACAAGTGAGTGAGCGCGCCATGCGCATAGCTGAGGAGGTCGCCAAGCGAACGTCTACCGGGCATTACCGTCTTGTACTCAATGAGAACCGTGAGCCATCTATCACGGGCAGTAAGGTCGGGGGATTGCCCTATTGGCCAGCAGGGAAGGATTTCCCCGTTGACGAACAAGGCAAGAAAATGCTCATGCTCATGCAATTGAACTGCGAAGAGGCGGGACTGGCTTCTCCCCTGCCCGACCATGGATTGATACAATGGTTCATCAGCGTTAACCCCGAGCGTATGTATGGCTGCATGGGTAACTATGATGAAGCGGGTGCCGGGTTCCGAATCGTCTATCATGAGGAAATCGGCGAGAACGCTACTCCAGCCGATGTTCTCACCCATGACAACGTCGAAGATATGGTGACACCTGTCAAGCGCGAGACAGCTATCGACGTGGTAAAGGAAGAAACCTCGATGGGTGTGACCGACGGCCATTTCAACCGGTTGTTCTTTGACATCGTCAAGGAAATCACCGGTGCCGAGCCCACGGCCAAGATGTGGTACGAATACCTGGACAATGACGATTGCCTGTACTTTGAAAAACACTTGGGTATGAAGCGCCCACGTCATCAGATGCTGGGCTATCCGGTCTTTACCCAAGATGATGCCCGCCGCGACATGGACAGTCAGAACACCCTATTGTTCCAGCTCGATTCCCAATTCTCCACCATTGACAACAAGGAATTGGTCATGTGGGGAGATATGGGTAGCGGCTTTATCTTTATCGACAGTGAAGCCCTCGTTGCCCGCAATTTCTCGCTTGCCTATTACTGCTGGGACTGCGGGTAATCGTTCCCTTAATAATAAGTGAATGAGGGCTGTGTCATAATTGCGACACGGTAATATAACCGTGCTTGCGCACGGGAAATTAAATAAATTTTTAAATTAAAATTAATATTATCATTTGTTTAATTTCCCGCCTGCAGGGCGGTTATAATTCTAGCAATTGAATTATGACACAGTCTCGTTTTTGGACTAGTTGTTGCCGCTGAGGAGAATATTGATGAGTGCGGTCACGTCGGCAATATTGAGTTGGCCGTCATCATCGACATCACTAGCTGGATTCCCTAATGACGACTGAGTGAGCAGGGCGTTGATCAAGGAAGTGACATCGGCAATAGTCAATCTGCCGTCACCGTCGACATCGCCCCTGATGAATTGAGGTTCCTTGGGATAAAGCCCGACATACATCGCTTGCCAGTCATCATAGGTGTACTCCCTCACAGCAAGAGTGGCCAGGTCAAAGTATCCATTCTCGATACCATACCATCCCCAGTTGACGTGAACCAGACCATTCTCGTCATATCCATCAAGGATGAAATTGTGACCCGCGATAATGCCTGCTTCTAGATTGATATCCTTAGCCGAATAGAAGATGGGATGCCCTGACGAGAGTTCGGTGTAAACCATCTCCATCCAGGTAGGCTCGTCATAGCGAGAACGAGGCACAAAATGCGCCGTATCATTGTAGCCGAAGTGGTCGATGAATGCCCTGATAATGTTTGTGTCGACCGTTCCACCACCCAGGTTGTTCCAGGTGGTCTTGGCAGCCACCCCGCAATGATAACACAACTGTGCCACCGCCATGCCCTGCTCTACCGTGTACTCACCCTGGTAGTCGTCAATCATGTTAGCCCAATCGTAATTGACTGTGCTGAAATCCTCGGTGAGGTTTACTGTGGCCTGGTCGTACTTGACATTGACCGAACCAGTGCCGATGCCATGTTTTGGATATTTATAATAGTTTAGGTATTGGGCCATTGCAGCAGCTCCACATCCCACGGAATAGTGCCCAGAGTCAGGCTGATAGGTGCCATAAAGACTCTGGTCTGCCACATAATGGTCAAATGGGCACTTGAACTTGAAAGGTTCTCGCTGCCCCCACATTGTAGTGATGAGAGAATCCACGTGTGACGGGAAACGGTTTGGGTCGGGCTTGGTGGTTTCACGCTTGGGAGCAGACCGGAGCATCGCCCTCCTGATCGCATTCAGCCACCAGTTAAAACCGGGATTGTCACTACTGGAAGAGAAGTGCCCATCAGGAGAATAGGCCAACAGTGCAGGAAGACGGTCATCATTAGCCATGATGACAAAACCACCATCAGAGCGACTGTAGACATCCAGACCATCGCAAGGCGAAAGATGCTTCAGTTTCTCGGATGATTTCACTTTCAATAAAACGCCAGCCTGGGAACGTAACTGCACCTCAGGGCGCACACCAGCAATTGACAACAATGCAATTGATGCCAAGCACAATAATAGAATACTTTTACACATTTTGGTAGGTAATTAAATAAACAACAAACAATATTAAACATGAGTCCTGCAAATATAATCACAAGGAAAGTAATTCAAAGAGTAATCCTAGAAAAATTTGCAAAAAAAATGTGTCCTACCGATTATCATCAGTAGGACACACCACAGTCAGACTATCTTGCCGTCACATAGATTAAATCATTTTATCCGCAGCGCGAAGTGCCGCAGTTGGTGCAGATGAGGCAGCCCTCCTGATAGACCAGGGTGTCCTGACCACAGTTGGGGCAACGCTCGGCAGCTGCCTCTCCGTTATGGATATAACGCTTGAGGGCGCGCTCAACACCCATCTTCCAGGTGTTGATGGACTGGCTGTCAAGCTCCAGGCTGCTGACGAGCTTGAGCACTTGCGGAATGGGCATACCGTAACGCAGCACACCCGAGATGAGCTTGGCATAGTTCCAGAACTCGGGGTTGAACTTCTCGCTCAAGCCCTCGATAGTGGTCTTGAAACCGCGCTTGTTGATGAACTGGAAGTCATAACGCTTCACGCCATCCTCGCCGACAGCCTTGATGATCTTGCCCTTGGTCACCGACTTGGGGCAGAAGATACCCTCGTCATCGTCGGCAATACCGGTGAAGATCTCGTAAGGACGTCCGTCGATCAGACCGATAAAGGCGATCCACTTCTCCTTCTTATTCTGGAAACGCACCACGTCGGCCTCGAGTTCGACTGGACGCTTGAGAATGTGCTCTTCCTGGGCAATGTAACGTGCTGCCTGCTCCTCGCTTGAGCCATTCTCCTTCTCTTTCTCCTTTTTCTTGTCGTTGTCGCTCAGTGCCACGAGCACGCCGGTGCGTGATCCGTCACGATAGACGGTACAACCCTTGCAGCCGCTGCGCCATGCCTCGACATAGAGTTTGCCTACCATCTCCTCGCTGATGTCGTTAGGCAGGTTGATGGTCACACTGATGCTGTGGTCTACCCACTTCTGCACTTCGCCCTGCATGCGGACCTTGTTGACCCAGTCCACATCGTTGGCGGTAGCCTTGTAGTAGGGCGACTTGGCAACGATGGCATTGAGTTCCTCCTGGGTGTAGTCGCGACGCACGGGGATATTGTTGATGTTCATCCAGGTCACCAGTTTGTGGTGATAGACGATGAATTCCTCAAACGAATCTCCATTCTCGTCAACCAAGTCGACATGCACGTCCTTGTCACTGGGGTTGACCTTGCGGCGGCGCTTGTAAACAGGCATAAAGACGGGCTCGATACCAGAAGTCGTCTGGGTCAGCAGACTGGTGGTGCCCGTGGGAGCGATGGTCAGGCAAGCGATGTTGCGACGACCATACTTCTTCATTTCCTCATAGAGTTTCGGATCAGCTTCGCGCAAGCGGTTGATGTAGGGGTTGTTCTCCTCACGCTTGGCATCATAGATTTCAAAAGCGCCACGCTCCTTGGCCATCTGTACCGACGAGCCATAGGCAGCCAGTGCCAGAGCGCGATGCACGCTCACCGAGAACTCGGTAGCCTCGGGGGTGCCATAACGCAAGCCCATGGCAGCAATCATATCGCCCTCGCCAGTGGTGCCCACACCTGTTCGGCGACCCTTGAGGGTCTTGGTGCGGATTTTATTCCACAGATTAGTCTCGGTGGTCTTCACTTCAGGAGTCTCGGGGTCGGACTTGATCTTATCAAGAATCTTCTCGATCTTCTCCATCTCCAGGTCGATGATGTCATCCATCATGCGCTGGGCACAAGCCACATGCTCGGCAAAGAGGTCAAAGTCAAAGTAAGCCTCGGGAGTGAAAGGATTCTTCACATAGCTGTAGAGGTTGATGGCGATGAGGCGGCAGCTGTCGTAGGGGCACAGGGGAATCTCACCACACGGGTTGGTCGAGATGGTCTTGAAGCCCAGGTCGGCATAGCAGTCGGGCACTGACTCACGAGTAATCGTGTCCCAGAAGAGAATGCCCGGCTCGGCACTGCGCCATGCATTATGGACAATCTTGGCCCATAGCCTGGCAGCGTCGGTCTCCTTCTCATAGATGGGCTTGTCGCTGTCAACGGGATACTGCTGGTGGTAGGGTTTGCCATCAACGGCTGCCTGCATGAATGCGTCGTCGATGCGTACCGACACGTTAGCGCCGGTCACCTTGCCCTCTTCCATCTTGGCATCGATGAATGATTCGGCATCGGGATGCTTGATGCTCACGGTCAGCATCAGGGCACCACGGCGACCATCCTGTGCCACCTCGCGTGTACTGTTGCTGTAACGCACCATAAAGGGCACGAGACCAGTCGAGGTCAAGGCACTGTTCTTCACGGGCGAGCCCTTGGGACGGATGTGTGACAGGTCATGACCCACTCCACCACGGCGTTTCATGAGCTGTACCTGCTCCTCGTCAATCTTGAGGATGCCGCCATAGCTATCGGGCTCACCTTCGAGTCCAATGACAAAGCAGTTGCTCAAAGAGCCCACTTGGAAATTGTTGCCGATTCCTGCCATGGGACTACCCTGGGGAACAATATAGCGGAAGTGACTCATCAGCTCAAACAGACGATCTTCACTCAGGGGGTTAGGATACTTATTCTCAATACGGGCGATCTCGCGAGCGATGCGACGATGCATGTCGTCGGGGGTCAACTCGTAGAGGTTGCCAAATGAATCCTTCAAGGCATACTTCGTTGCCCATACCCTGGCAGCAAGTTCATCGCCGTCAAAGTACTTCAACGAAGCCTCGTAGGCTTGTTGATAATTGTAGGTTTTCTTTTCCATTGCTATCTTGTTGTGATACTGTTGTTTTTAAGGATTAAAAAGAAAGGGGTTTTGTCATCGCGGCAAAATCCTCGCAAAGGTAATACGATATTTTTGAATAACAAAATTTATCGCCACTTTTCTAAAGTTTTTTAAAACAAAAATTAGTT
>Ga0310697_10000899_pt1 | contig 37289 bp, 31 predicted proteins | sample 172DNAGHGlowgp2_FD_203883 | JGI IMG/M metagenome (GOLD analysis project Ga0310697, IMG submission 203883) | Sheep rumen microbial communities from Palmerston North, Manawatu-Wanganui, New Zealand - 1728 DNA GHGlow gp2 (v2) (version 2) | ecosystem: Host-associated > Mammals > Digestive system >... | reverse complement strand
TCAACAAGATTTCCCCGCACGACCTCAGGTTCAGGAGGTGGCATATTTGGCTGCTGCTCTTCCAGGCGGTGATGTTCATCATCCCGGCCTTGATCTGCACGAACATCCCCCATGGCAACCTCAGGATACTCATCGAGTGCGCCATGCTCTGCTTCGTATGCCCTACCGCGGCAGCCGCCGGAGTCATCACTGATAAACTCGGAGGAAGCCTCTCTGACACAGTTACTTATGTCGTATTGATCAACATCCTGGCAGCCTTTATCATCCCACTCATCATCCCGGTCGTCCACCCGGCCGCGGACGTTACGTTCTGGGGCAGTTTCTTCGCCATCTGCATGAGGGTGTTCCCGCTACTGGTATTCCCCCTCCTGCTGGCATGGTTGATACGCTACACCGTACGGCCACTTCAGATATTCCTGATGCGCTACGCCCACTGGGCGTTCTATATCTGGGGCATCACCCTCTGCCTGTCCATATACCTGGCTACCAAAGCATTGATCACCAGTGGGATACCGGTTTGGATCGCCTTGCTCATCTGCCTCATGTCCCTGGTCTGCTGCCTGGTCCAGTTCATCGTCGGCCGGAAAGCCGGAGGCAAAGAGGATTCCATCACCGCCGGCCAGGCACTCGGCCAGAAGAACTCAGGCTTCCTGATCTGGCTCGGATTCACTTACATGACCCCTGTCACATCCGTGGCGGGAGGCCTCTACAGCATCTGGCAGAACATAGTCAATTCATTGGAACTCTACCAGCAACGCCACCATAAGGAAATAAACTGATACCCGAATATGAGAACAAAAGCCACATTCATCTGCGCCGTGGCAGCCTTCCTGCTCAGCGCCTGCAATTCCGCAAACGTAAAAGAAAGCATCCCGCTGCCGGAGCATCCGCGCCCTGATTTCGAAAGGACGGCATGGGTGAACCTCAACGGCCACTGGGCATTCACCTTCGATGAAGCCGCAGCCCAGGCCGCAATCACAGGGAACGACCTCGCTCAGATGGACAAGGAAATCCTGGTCCCGTTCCCTTGGGGGTCGAAGCTCTCCGAAGTCGAAGACGAAGGAGACGTAGCATGGTACGGACGGGAAATCACCGTACCGAAGTCCTGGAAAGGCAAAAGGGTATTCCTCGTAGTGGGAGCATCCGACTGGGAGACCACTGCCTGGATTGACGGGAAGGAGATCGGCAGCCACCAGGGAGGCTATATCCCGTTCGAGTTCGAGCTTGAGGGAGCAGCACCCGGCAGCACGCACCGCATTGTCCTGAAAGCCGACGACACCTACAGTAAAGCCCATCTCTACGGCAAGCAGGGCTACGGCAATGCCAGGGGAATATGGCAGACCGTGTATCTCGAAGCCCGCGGAGAGAACTTCATCAAGTCCATCCACTTCACTCCGGACATCGACGCTTCAACCGTCAAGGTGGACGTCGTCCTCGACTCCCCGGCCGCCGAGGGCGAAACCTTCGAGCTTGAATTCAAGACCGGCGGGCAGAAGACCTTTACCGGCGACATCGGCGGAAAGGACTGCGCCTCATTCACTGTTCCTCTGGATGGCCAGCACCTCTGGGACCTCGACGACCCGTTCCTGTACGAAGTCAAGGCCAGGGTCGGCAAGCAGGATGAAGTCAGCACCTATTTCGGCCAGCGCAAGATCGGCGTTGAGAAACTGCCTGGTACCGAGTATCCTTATGTAGCCCTCAACGGCAAACCGGTCTATCTCCAGCTCTGCCTGGACCAGAGCTACCATCCGGAAGGCTTCTACACCTTCCCGAGCGACGAGTTCATGAAGAACGAGATCCTCCTCTCCAAGAATCTCGGACTCAACGGCAACCGCATCCACATCAAGGTCGAAGTCCCGAGGAAACTCTACTGGGCGGACAAGCTCGGACTCCTGATAATGGCCGACACCCCTAATTTCTGGGGAGAGCCGGTACCTGAGGCCAGGGAAGACTGGGAAAGGTGCTTGAGAGGCCAGGTTGAACGCGACTACAACCACCCTTCGATCTTCGCCTGGGTCAACTTCAACGAGACATGGGGCCTGAAGACCGGCGGAGAATACCTGACCGAAACCCAGGAATGGGTCAGGGGGATGTACAAGCTCACAAAGAGCCTCGACCCGTCCCGCCTCGTGGAGGACAATTCCCCTTGCAACAACGACCACGTGGAAAGTGACATCAATTCCTGGCATGCTTACAGGCGCGGCTACGTTTGGGAAGAAACCATCAAGGAATATTGCGACAACACCTATCCGGGAAGCGCTTTCAACTACATCGGCGGCAACCTGCAGAACGGTGTTCCGATGATCAACAGCGAATGCGGCAACGTCTGGGGCTATCAGGGTAGTGCCGGCGACTGCGACTTCACCTGGGACTACCACATCATGGTCGATGCCTTCAGGCGCAACCCTGAGTGTGCCGGATGGCTCTATACCGAACACCACGACGTGATCAACGAGTGGAACGGCTACGTCAAGTTCGACCGCACCGCCAAGATCGACGGTCTGGATGAACTGCTGCCGGGAATGACCATCTCCGACTTCCAGAGTCCATATTACATCGCTCCGGAGTGCTACCTCTACACAGAGCGCAATGCCGGCGGCAAGGTCTCCATTCCTTTCATCGCATCGTTCATGACCGACAAGGATCCCGGCGAGTTGAGCCTGGAGACCGGACTGGTCGGCTGGAACAGCCTCGGAGAGTTCAAGGAACTGGCAAAGGGAAGCGTTCCGGTAGCATTCAAGCCTTACCTGAACGAGGAGGCCGGCAGCGTCGCAGTCGATATTCCTGAAGAAAACGGCTTGTACATCCTCCGCCTGGTCCTGAAAGCCGGCGACAAGGTCCTCCACCGCAACTTCACGACATTCCGGGTGAAGGACGGCAAGGATGCGGTTCCGGAAGGCTCCAGCCTGGTGGCCTTCGCCCCATCCTCGTTCACGGCTCAGGAATGGTCCGTCAAGCAGACATCGGTTTATTCCGGCCTCAAGGAGGACGGCTTCGGCCACGGCTTCTTCGAATATACCGTTGAAATCCCTCAGGACATCGATCCGGAGCAGGTCGCATCGGCCGAGTTCCTGTTCGAAGCCTCCGCGAAGGAACTGTTCGGAAAGGACAAGGAGGGTGACGATATCCAGGGAGACTATATGCTCGGTGGCGGCACTTTCGACCACTGCAAGTCCCCGAACTCCTATGCTATGACTGACGGAATATTCCATCCTTCCAAGGTAGAGGTCACAGTCAACGGCATTCTTGCCGGCAAGCAGGACCTCAAGGACGACCCGGCCGACCACAGGGGCATCCTTTCATGGGCAGCCCAGCCGAACGAAAGGCATATGTGCGAAGCTGGTTCATACGGAGAACTCATCCGCGTTCAGATTCCTGTCGAGGCAATCTCGAAGGACCGCATCCTCGTAATCAGGCTCACCGTTCCTGAAGACACTCCGGACGGAGGACTCGCCATCTACGGCAAGGACTTCGGCCGATATCCGCTCGACCCGACCCTGATCATCCGTACCAAGTGATGAAACGGCTCCTCCAAGCCGTTCTCCTCGCTTTAGCGTTTCCGGCTTTCCTGCATTGCCAGGAAATGCCGGAAATGGTATATATCCCCCAGGGAACCTTTATGATGGGCAGCGACGGAACCGGTTTCAACCAGGACGAAGCTCCTAAGCACAAGGTCACTATATCCAAGGGTTTCCGGATGAGCGCCACGGAGATCACCAACCTCCAGTACGAACAGTTCCGCCCTTCCCATAAGGAGCTCAGGGGCAAGGGAGGCTTCTCTTCGGGCGATGACGAAGCAGTGGTCTTCGTCTCATGGTATGATGCCTGTTCCTACTGCAAGTGGCTTTCCGAAAAGACAGGGAAACGATACCGACTCCCGACCGAAGCGGAATGGGAATATGCCTGCAGGGCAGGATCCACTACTGAATACAATACCGGGGACTCTCTTCCGCCATCAGCCCTGAAACATCAGAAGACCGAGAGGAACCTGGTCCCGGTGTCGCTGGAAGTAGCTCAGGGAGAACCGAATGCCTTCGGACTATACGACATGCACGGGAATGTCGAGGAATGGTGCATGGACTTCTATGGACCATATTCCGGCAAAGCCGCCAAGAACCCTGCCGGTCCGAAAGACGGACTATACCGGGTCACCAGGGGCGGAAGCCACAACACTCCTGTGGAATACCTGCGCAGCGCCAACCGCTCAGCAGCCATCGGCGGGGATATGCACAGCCAGATCGGATTCAGGATCGTGGAATCGGACATCATCCCGAAAGAAAGCCGGTCCAGGGAAGAGAAACCATTGAATGCCAGGAATGTAAGCCGGAAAGCCTGCCATTGGCCCAAGGCTGCTTCCGATCCATTCTGGCTCGAACCGATCCCTTTCGTCATCCCGCCTTCCGACGGTACACCATTCTACAAGCACAACCACCAGCCGGCCGTCACATGGTGCCGGAACGGAGACCTTCTAGCAATCTGGTTCTCCTGCGACAACGAACACGGGCGCGAAATGGTGGTACTCGGCTCAAGGCTTCGCCTGGGCGCCTCTGAGTGGGACCCTGCCTCCCTCTTCTTCTCCGTACCGGACAGGAACATGACCGGCAGTTCCCTGCTGACCCTCCCGGGAGGGACCATCCTCCACATGAACGGAGTCTCCACCTCGGGAGACTGGCAGGACCTTGCTCTCGTGACACGCTTCTGTGATGATGGTAACGGGGCTTCCTGGTCCCGTCCGTTGATTACCGGCCCGGAACACGCCAGACGGCACCAGGTGATTGCAGGACCGATAGTCCTTTCCGACGGCACACTGGTCCAATGCTGCGATGCCGGCGCAGGCGGCCAGGATGGTACGGCCATGCTCCTCAGTGAAGATGGCGGGCTGATCTGGAAAGACACCGGAACGACAATACCAGGCATCCATGCCGGGATTGCGGAACTCGGTGACAGCACCCTGATCGCCTTCGGGAGAGGCAATTCCATCGACGGGATGATGCCGGTCAGCCGCTCATCCGACCGGGGGAAGTCCTGGCAGAGCGAAGCAAGCATATTCCCACCTATAGGAAGCGGGCAGAGGCTTGTTCTCAAAAGGCTGCAGGAAGGCCCCCTGATGCTTGTTTCGTTCGAAGAGAACGGCATGTTCGCCACCCTGTCCTTCGATGACGGAAAGACTTGGAGCGGAAGGGTGCTGATGACAGACGGCAAGACCAGGACCCTGGACGGAGGGGCCTGGACTGGGATGTTCACCATGGATTCCGGGAATGCCGAGCCAAAAGGATACCTTTGCTGCACCCAGACCCCGGACGGCACGATCCACCTGCTCTCCAGCCGCCTCCACTACCGGTTCAACCTCGCCTGGCTCCAGGAAAGGATCAGAGAACAAGGGTGAGGACGAGGGCGATCAAGGCTGAATAATACAGGAACGTAGGGATTGAATACCAGTCCAGGCGGTAAGCCAGGGGATATTCGAAACGGTTCCAGCGGGCGGCCGTCATCTCCCGACCGTGCTTCACATGGTACCTGTATGACAGGCGGTTGGCCCATACTTCATACCACTCGCAGCGGTGGTCGTGCAAAGGCAGGCGGCATCCTATCAAACTTGGGAAACCTACCACCAGAAGATAGAACGGTCCCAGTATCCGGCTCTGCAGGGTATGCCCGAATTCGTGTGCGAGGACTGACGGGAGGCGGAAATCGTCCGCATTGCCTCCCACGTTTATGAATGAACCCAGTGAAACGCCCCAGTAGAAAGGCACCCTTTCCCTCCTGAGCACCACGGTAGTCCCACGGTAGGAGGAGACTTCAGAGCCACGCCTCCTGAACAAGGAAAACAGACCGCCGATGATGTTCTGCGGGAGTTCCCAGACAAATCCTGAGACTATTGAAAGAAGTGTCACTATAATGATTTGAGACGGGCCTCGGCCTGCAGTTTCTCGGTTTCGTCAGGAGTTACCTTGGCCAGCATGGCAAGATACTTCTTTTCGAGCTTCTTGTTCTTGTCGTTGCGGGCAAGGAGCACGCAGTTCTTGATGGCGGTGTAATCGCCCGGATCCTTCTTCAGCACCTTGTTGTACATCTTGAGGGCATTCTTGCTGTCATGCTTGTACACCAGGTAATAGGATCCGATGTTGGTCAGGAACACGGTATTCTTCGGATAGTATCCCGCCATCTTCTCGGAAACCTCCTTGAAAGCCTCGTATGAAGCCGGAGTAGCCTGCCTGAAGAAAGTGTAGCAATATTCCTGGACCAGGGACGGGAAAAGGTCCGGACCAGGCTCGAATCCTGGATATATCCACGTCGGATGGCTGTGTCCGTCATAGTCGATAAGTTCCTTCAAGCCGGAGAGAGCCATGTCCGGGCTGCCTTTCTCGTAACCGATCAGGGCAGCGATCTTGTAAAGACGCAGGTCCAGGCGGTCCTGGGCCAGTCCGATGGCCTTGTCGATAGCCTGGGTGGCCTGTCCGAACAGTTCGTCGTCGTAGTTGGTGACCTGGAAATAGTTCACGTCATTGCCCAGCGAATCCTTCAGAGTGAGGGTAGGTACTTCCCCCAGGTACTTCGAGGCATCTATCTTCTCCATGGAATTGGACTGGCTCTTGGAAAGGTAGTAAGTGAACTTCCCGAGCAGCATGTCCATGTCATCCGGATAGTCCTTTCCCCAGCGCTGGAGAAGGGTTTCCACTCCCACGCCTTCGACTCCCAGCTTGTTGACCAGGAGGGTGTAACGGTCCAGATAGTCTGCCTGAGAAGGCTTCTGGGCATGTGCAGGGAACTGTATTGAAACCAGGACGGCAACCAATGCCGGAATCAAAAACTTTTTCATATATCCATTCTTATCCTTCTGTTCTGCGGGTGGAGGTTGTTCCACCTCCTTCCAAGGTTCTTCACGAATCCCAGCGGATGGCCATCGTAACGCACCATCAGGAATCCCTCGGGTTGACCTTCAATGAATATGCCATCGCGGTGGAGGAACTTCAGTGCGGTCTCGCGGTCGAGTTCCACCGAAGGATATCCGTCCACCGGAGGCTCGATGCTCAGCGCCCAGTCGGCCGAAGGGATGAAATCCTGCCCCTTCCTGACGCCCCTGACCAGTCCGCTGCGCAGAGGCCTGAGCGCTTCCGGAGTAAGACGGGTCTTCCCCGAAGGAGCCGTTTTCCTCAACGCGGCGACGAACTGCCCCTCCCCTTCCACGAAGCCGGGAACCAGCAGTCCTCCGGTACGGGAAGGAATCACGCCTGGAAGGGTATCATATTCATAATCAACTATTTCTCCGCCTAGTTCCGAAGCAGCCCACTCGACGGCCGAATCGTTCTCAGCCTCTTCGAAAGTGCATGTGGAATAGACAAGCAATCCCCCCTTCTTCAGCGCCGGCCATACATCGGCAAGGATGCGTCTCTGGCGGGCGGCGCATAGTTTAACCGTCTCCTCCGACCAGTCTTCAACGGCCTTGGCGTCCTTGCGGAACATCCCCTCCCCCGAGCAAGGCACATCAGACAGGATGATATCGAAATATCCCTCCAGCCTGCCGGCTTCACGGGGATCCACGCTTGTAACGATAACGTTGGGGTCGCCCCACACTGCCACATTGTCAGCCAGGACGGATGCCCTGGAACGTATCACTTCATTGGCTGTGAGTTCGAAGCCGTTCCCGTACGCAATCCTCAGCGAAGCGGCCAGGTCCGTGGTCTTACCGCCCGGTGCGGCACACAGGTCCAGCACCCTGACAGCCCTGCCGGAAACCTCGCACTCCTTCAGCAGGTCACGGAAGACCCGGCCCACTGCCATCGCGGAAGAATCCTGGACATAATAGCATCCTGCATGGAACAGAGGATCCAGGGTGAATACCGGCCTTTCCGGAAGCATCCGTCCCCACTCGCACCACGGCACCTCACGGCTTCCCGGGAAAGCGGCCGGCTTGAAAGGATTGATCCTGACCGACACCGACGACGGCTTCCGGAAGGCCTCCAGCGCGACCGCAGCCCTTCCGGCTCCGACCGCACGTTCGAGGATATCCTTCAACTGCTTCTCGTCCAGACCCTGCATTACTGATGCTTGCTCATCTCTTCCTGCATCCTGCGGAGGGTCTCTTCGTCCACCCCTTCAGGAATCTTTCCTTCGGACATGGCCACGAGGCCGTCCACAACCTTGTCGAGGGCATCCTTGATCTTCCCGCCGAGCATCACCTTCATCATGAGGTTCAGGTCGGCGTGGAACTCGATGTGGAAATCGGTCTTCGACGGCTCCGACGGGACAGCGTCGAAATGAAGGGAGCCTCCGAAACTGAACGGAGCCCCGTTGTCTATGAACTCTATCTTCGAATACGGCGTACGCTCCTTGACCATTATCCCGATCTTGAAGCCCTGGACGGTCGCGCTGATGGTGTCATAATCGGCGACCACTCCTTCCCTCTTCTCCTCGGGGAGGAACTGGAGGAAGTTGCGCATGTCCACGAAAGCCATGTACAGTTCGAAAGGTTGCTTTGAAACCTGTCCGTGCTTGCTTGTTATCTGAGTTGTCATATCCTTATCTATTTTTAATCTACCGTAGGATTCCAGCCTGCGGGATCGAGGCGCCAGCGGCGGAGGACTTCCGCCTCCGAGGCTCCGACATACCCGGTAGCCGTCGCCTCTTCAATAAGCGCACCATAATCGGAAACGGTGACAAGTTTCACCCCGGCTTCTTCGAAGCGCTTCCCGGCGATTTCGAACCCGTATGTGAATATCGCCACCATCCCAAGTACTTCGGCTCCAGCCTCCCGAAGGGCCGCTACCGCAGCCAGGCTGCTCATACCGGTAGATACAAGGTCCTCTATCACAACTACTTTCGAACCGGCAGGGATAACTCCTTCGATTTGGGAACCTGTACCATGGTCCTTCTTGGCGGGGCGGACGTAGGCGAACGGCTTGCCCATCTTTTCGGCAGCCAGAACTCCGTGGGCGATGGCCCCGGTAGCGACACCCGCGACCACATCGGCCCCTGGGAATTCCCGGGTTGCGGCCTCGGAGAGCCAAAGCGCGACCTTGGCACGGAGTTCAGGATCGGAAAGGATCCTCCGGTTGTCACAGTATATCGGGGAATGCCAGCCTGAGGCCCAGGTGAAAGGTTCGTCCGGCCTGAGCAGGACGGCTTTGATCCTGAGGAGTTCGCCGGCAAGTTTTCTGTCTGTGGAGTCCATATTCTTGGAAATGATTTATAACTTTGCAGCCTGCGGCAAATATAGCAATTTTTACGGATGCACAGGATTTACCTTGAAAACAGATGCATGGTCATCTGCTCCCCCGACGAACAGGCATTGTCGGATCCGAACTCCGTGGAATTCCATCCTGAAGGCCCTGAGGGCATCGCTGCTCTGGTGGACATGTTCGAGACATCGTCTTCCCTGGCCAGGATCTACATCCCTGCCGATGACATCGAAGGCACCTACAGGGATTTCCTGTCGCAGTTCAAGGAAGTAAACGCAGCCGGCGGACTGGTTTCGAACCGCAGGGGCGACGTGCTGCTCATCAAGAGGAACGGGCTCTGGGACCTCCCCAAGGGCCACCAGGAGGAAGGAGAGGACATCCGTGTGACCGCCCTGCGCGAAGTGCAGGAGGAGACCGGAGTGGACCAGCTGGAACTGCGGGACCTGATCTGCGTCACCGACCACTGCTACCGCCGCGGCGGAATATGGCACCTGAAGCATTCCTGGTGGTACGACATGCTGTACACCGATCCTTGGGACCTGACCCCTCAGCGGGAAGAAGACATAACCAAGGCCGCCTGGGTGCCCCGGTCCGGGCTCTCCCCCTACCTGAAGAACACCTATCCTTCCATCGTGGAAGTGTTCAGGGAAGCAAGGATATGATGCCGCTTCGGCCTGAAACAATATGGCGGAACATTCCGTATATATTAAGTATCAATCATTCCGATCTTAACAATATTTATGAAATTATCGCAATTCCAATTCCTCCTGCCCAAGGACCGCGTGGCACAGGAGCCGACAAGATGGCGCGACGAATGCAAGCTCATGGTTGTCCACAAAGACACCGGCGAGATCGAGCACAGACTATTCAAGGACATCATAGATTATTTCGGGAAGGGTGACACCTTCGTATTCAACGACACGAAGGTCTTTCCTGCAAGGCTCTACGGCAAGAAGGAGAAGACCGGGGCTGACATAATGGTATTCCTCCTGAGGGAGCTCAACCGCGAGCAGCATCTGTGGGACGTGATCGTGGATCCGGCGAGGAAGATCAGGATCGGCAACAAGCTTTATTTCGGAGACGACCAGAGCCTCGTGGCGGAAGTGATCGACAACACTACGTCCCGCGGGCGTACCCTCCGCTTCCTATACGACGGTCCGTACGATGATTTCAAGAATTCCCTTTTCGCACTCGGCGAACTGCCGGTTCCTAAATGGGTGAAGAACAAGGTGACTCCGGAAGACAACGAGAATTACCAGACCATATTCGCCAAGCACGAAGGGGCTGTGGCGGTCCCGGCCGCCGGCACACATTTCAGCCGCGAGTTGTTCAACAGGATGATCCTCAAGGACATCAACAAGGCTTTCATCACGGAGCATATGGGCATAGGTCAGTTCCGCAGGGTGGATGTCGAAGACCTGTCCAAGCACAGGATGGATTCCGAGAGACTCATCATCACCGACGAGGCCTGCAAGGTGATCAACAAGTCCAAGAACTCCGGCCACAAGGTCGTGGCCATCGGAACCACCGTCCTCAGGGGACTGGAAACCTATGTGACAACGACCCACGAGGTCAAGCCATACGACGGATGGACCAACAAGTTCATATTCCCTCCTTACGATTTCTCGGTTCCTGACGCTGTTGTTTCCGGACTGCACCTTCCGGAATCCACGATGCTGATGGCTGTCGCCGCCTTCGGTGGTTTCGAGCACATCATGAACGCCTACAAGGTCGCCCTCGAGGGTGACTACCGCTTCGGCCCATACGGCGACGCGATGCTGGTGCTCTGATCCACGCTATCAGACAGCCGGCCCCTGCAAGGCCCGGCTGCATCCATCCTCGCTTCGCTGCGGCTGAGCAACGCCGGGTCTTCAGGAGTCCGGCTGCTGGACAAAGCGAAACAGCAAAAACAGAAAGAAACAGATAAACCTGCAGCGGATTCACGTCCGGACTGCAGGTTTATTGTTTTATTGCGACGGACAAACTATGGAAAAATGGACAGGATCATTGAAGATAGGATCGGCCTGTGCGCATTGAACAGGATATTCGGTTTCGAGCCGAGGGTGGGGGCGGCGCTGGTGGAGGCTTTCGGGGGTGCGGCGGAAGTATTCAGGCATCCGCAGGAGGAAATCGTGGAAGCCCTGATAGGGTTCGGCAGGGTGAAATATGCCTCGCAGATAGCCTGGAGCGCATTCGAGAGCGCCGCCATCGAACTGGAAGGCCTGCAGGCGGCCGGCTGCTGCTTCGTGGGGATCGGAGAGAGCGGCTATCCGAGCCTCCTGAAGGAGTGTGAGGACCCGCCGCTGGGATTGTATTTCCGCGGAACGTCCCCTCCTGAGCAAGTGTTCGGCGGCATCCCGCACATAGCCGTCATCGGCACAAGAGACTTGACATCCTACGGCCGGGAATGGTGCAGGATGATTGTGGAAGCCCTGTCCAAATCTGCGGTCAAACCACTGATAGTCAGCGGACTGGCTATTGGGGTAGACATCACCGCCCATACAGCCGCACTGGATTCCGGCCTCCCCACGGTCGCGGTGATGGCCACCGGAATAGACAGGATCTACCCACCCCGTAACAAGCAGGCCGGGGAAAGGATCGCGACCACAGAAGGCTGCGCCCTCGTGACCGACTATCCTCCGGGAACCGTGGCCGCACGCATCAACTTCCTCAGGAGGAACAGGATCATAGCGGGAATATGCCGTGCCACCATCCTGGTCGAATCCAGGATAAAGGGAGGAGGCATGATGACGGCCAGGCTGGCATCTTCGTACGACAGGGATGTGTTCGCCCTCCCGGGGAGGCTGGACGATCCAGCTTCGCAGGGCTGCAACCTCTTGATACGTCAAAACATAGCCGAGCCGGTAGGAGACCTGGAAGAACTGATGGCGAAACTCGGCGCAGGCAGGCCGGGCACGGCCCTGAAAACGGATTTCAAGGCGGAGGTGGAAGAAGCGTACAAAGGCAGCGTGGACGAGGCCGACTTCGCCGCCCTGCTCAAGGTCGCCCTGACCGTCAAGGCCAACAGAGGAATATCGATCGATGAAATATGCCTGAAAATGGATATCCCCTACAGCCGCGCGAGGGAACTGACAACCATCCTGGAATGCGACGGATTCATATCCATCGACCTTCTCCAGCACTGTTCCGCAAAGGTAAGGTTACGGGGAGACTGAAAAAATTCCTATCTTTGAGGAAATGTATTTCATAGACACACACTGCCACATCACCGACGAGGCCTTTTCGGGCGAAGAGGATGAGTACATCTCCCGCGCCCTGGAGGCAGGCGTCGGGATGATGCTCCAGCCGGACGTGGACAGCAGCGAGAGGGCGGCCATGTTCGCCCTGACGGAACGCCACCCTGACGTCCTGCGCCCGATGATCGGCCTGTATCCCGGCTCGGTAACGGACCGGTGGAGGGAGGAGATAGACCGGATGATGGAATATTCCCACCGCCCGGTGGTCGCGGTGGGTGAGATCGGCCTTGACTACCACGAAGGCAAAGAGTTCGCAAAGGAGCAGCAGGAAGCCCTGGAGTGGCAGTTCGATTGGGCAGCCGGACGAGACCTTCCCGTCAACATCCACCTCCGCGATGCGATGGGCGATTTCCTGGACGTCGTGCGCAGGCACAAGGGCCTCAGGGGGAACATGCATGCCTACAGCGGAAGCTACGAGTCCTTCCTGGAGCTCCAGAAACTCGGAGACTGGTACATAGGAGTGGGAGGAGTCGTGACTTTCAAGAACGCTTCCCTGGCGGAAGTGGTGAAGAGGGTCCCGCTGGAAAGGATAGTGCTGGAAACCGACGCTCCGTACCTGACTCCGGTACCGTACAGAGGAAGGCGCAACGAAAGCTCCTATATCCCTTACATTGCAGCCATGATAGCACAACTCAAGGGCGTCTCCGTCGAGGAAGTCGCCGAAACGACCACGAATAACGCCAAAACACTTTTCGGAATATGAAAAAATCATCCATCCTGCTGATCTACACCGGCGGTACGATAGGAATGAGGCAGGACCCCGGGGACCTGACCCTCAAGCCTTTCGACTTCAGTCAGATCCTGGAGGAAGTCCCCGAACTGCAGAAATTCGCCTTCCGCATCGATTCCTATACCTTCGAACCGCTGATAGATTCTTCAGACGTCCAGCCTTCCCTCTGGAAGGAACTTGCCACCCTCATCCGCGACAGGTATGAGGAATATGACGGATTCGTGGTCCTACACGGGACAGACACCATGGCATATTCCGCCTCAGCCCTGAGTTTCATGCTGGAGAACCTCGCCAAACCGGTGGTTTTCACCGGAAGCCAGCTTCCGATCGGCGTGGCCAGGACCGATGGCAAGGAGAACCTGATCTCTGCGGTCGAAATCGCGTCCGCGAAGGATGCACAGGGCCACCCGATCGTTCCGGAAGTGAGCATATTCTTCAACTCGAAGCTGCTCAGGGGGAACCGCAGCACAAAGGTCAGCTCTGAGGATTTCAGCGCGTTCCGGTCTCCGAACTATCCTCCGCTCGCCGAAGCCGGGATCAGCATTAAATACAACAAAGCAGCCATCCGGAAACCTGCCGCATGGGACGAGCCGCTGGAGATCAGCACCGCCCTGGATACGAGCGTCTCCATACTGAAGGTCCACCCCGGCATCACCCCCCAGGTCATGAAATATTTCATGTGCGGTGACGCGACCAGGGCCGTGATCATCGAAACCTATGGTTCCGGGAACGCCCCTTCAAGGCAGTGGTTCCTGGATATAGTCCAGGAAGCGGCAGCCATGGGAAAAGTGCTGATGAACGTCACCCAGTGCATGTCCGGAACGGTCAACATGGACCTTTATGCGACCGGGAAGGCTCTCGAGAAAGCGGGTGTGGTTTCCGGCCGGGACATTACCACGGAGGGCGCGCTGGCCAAGCTTTTCTACCTACTCGGCAAGGGCCGCGACAACACCTGGGTGAAGGCTCATCTGGGCGAAAATATCATGGGAGAAATTTCCTTATAGATATTGCCTTTTGAAAATAATTTAGTAAATTGCACACGATTTTTAGATGGTTCACAACCACATAATCAAGACTTGGAAAATATAACTATTTAATACTTTATTAATTAAAACACACGAAAACAGTATGAAAAAGTTTTTCATGTTCTTGGCAGTAGCTGGTGCTCTCACCTTTACTGCAAGCATTGCATCCGCTCAGGACCAGCCTGCCGCTGAAGGCGAAGCTACCGAGCAAGTTCAGGAAGCAGCTCCGGCAGAAGAGGCTCCGGCCCAGTTGACTGCAGAAGACCTTCTCAAGGGAACCGGTGAGGATGTTCCGTTCCACCAGCAGCTCAAGTCCTACTTCATCCAGGGAGGTCCTGGCTTCATGTCAATGATCCTCCTCTGCTTGATCATCGGTCTCGCACTCGCTATCGAAAGGATCCTCTACCTCTCCTTCGCCAAGACCAACACCAAGAAGCTCGTCAAGAAAGTTGAAGATGCTCTTGCTGAAGGTGGTGTCGAGAAGGCAAAGGAAGTCTGCCGCAACACCAAGGGCCCAGTCGCCAGCATTTTCTACGATGGTCTCCTTCACTATGACGAAGGCCTCGACGTGGTTGAAAAGAGAATCGCTTCTTCCGGTGGTGTCCAGATGAGCCTTATGGAGAACAACCTCTCCTGGATCTCCCTCTTCATCGCAATCGCTCCTTCACTCGGATTCTTGGGAACCGTCATCGGTATGGTCAAGGCATTCGATGCTATCGAGGCTGCAGGTGACATCTCCCCTAACATCGTCGCTGGTGGTATGAAGGTCGCCCTTATCACAACCGTCGGCGGTCTCATCGTCGCTATGATTCTCCAGGTGTTCTACAACTATATTCTTTCCAGGATCGACGCTCTGTCAATTGACATGGAAGAGGCTTCCATCGACCTCGTCGACACTCTCGCCAAGTACGAGAAGAAGAAATAATTTGTAGTTCGTCCAACTTTTAGAATCAGATAACATAATGAGCAAGATATTCAAAATAGTCGGTTGGGTATTGGGAATCCTGGGAATCATCCTCGGAATCATCTGCTTGTCGACAAGCGGTGGCAACGTGGATGTCCTCCTCCGATATACCTACTTCCTGCTTATCGCAGCGGTAGTCATATTGGTTGGATTGGTAATACTCATGGCCGCGAAAAACAATCCGAAGAGCCTCATCAAGGGTCTGCTCGTACTGGTCGGCATCGTTGCACTGGTGCTGATCTGCTACGCAGTGTCCAAGGGCGCTCCGGCTCTCAGCCTTAAGAGCCAGCCAAGCGCATCGATGCTCAAGCTGACTGACACCATACTTCTGCTTACGGAAATCCTCGGAATTGCAGCCATTGCAGCAATCATCTTTGCAGTAATCAGAAACGTTATCACCAAATAAACCACATCAGCTATGTCTAAAAGAAAAACACCAGGTCTGAATACTCAGTCGACAGCTGATATCGCATTCCTTCTCCTCTGCTACTTCCTGATGGTGTCCACCATGGACCAGCAGTCCGGTCTGCAGCGCCGTCTCCCTCCTATGCCAACCAACGAGCAGAAGCAGGAAGACACGAAGGTCAACAAGCGTAATATCATCATCGTGAAGATCAATTCTTCAGACAGACTGTTTGCCGGTGACCAGCTTTTGGACGTTAGCCAGCTCAAGGACAAGATCAAGGAATTCATCACGAACCCTAACGACGATCCTAACCTTCCTGAAAGGGAGAAGAAGGTCATCGAAGGTTTCGGTGAGTATCCTGTATCCAAAGGAATCATTTCCCTCCAGAATGACCGAGGAACAAGTTACAAGGCATACATCGCTGTACAGAACGAGCTCGTGAAGGCTGTCAACGAAGTCCGCAACGACTTCTGCCGCCAGCATTTCGGCAGGCCGTTCAACTCCTGCGACGAGGCACAGCAGAAGATTGCCAAGGACGCCATTCCTCAGAATATTTCCGAGGCTGAACCTAAGGATGTAACCAAAAAGTAATACGGGAGGACGACAAAATGCCTATTTTCAAAAGAAGCGGTAAAAAAGAAATGCCTGAGTTGGGAACCAGCTCCGACATCGTGTTCATGTTCCTGTTCTTCTTCATGGTTACCACCCAGATGCGTTCCAGCGAGGTCAAGGTAAGGGTAAAGCTTCCTGAGGCTACGGAGATCGCAAAGCTTGAGAGGAAGGACTTGGCTTCATACATCTACATCGGTTCCCCTACCGCCCAGTATCAGGGCCAGTACGGTACCGAGACCCGTATCCAGCTCAATGACTCTTTCAAGACCACAAGCGACATCCGCGACTTCATCGCCGCCGAGCGCGACGCAATGAGCGAGGCTGACCGCCAGTTGATGCAGGTTTCACTGAAGGCAGACGAAGATGCCAGAATGGGTATCATAACGGACGTGAAGCAGGAGCTTAGACGCTGCTCCGCCCTTAAGATCATGTACGCAGCCCGCAGGGCCGTCGAATAAACCCACAGCATCGATATTATAGAAAAATGACCTCAAGTTTTTGGGGTCATTTTTTTATATTTGTACAGATAAACGGATATTCTATGAAACTCAGCAGAACCGCGTTATTCTTCTTATTCTTTGCGACTTCCCTGCTGGCATCCTGCGGCAGGCGGAGCCAAATGACGCAGCTTTCCGACATCGAGTCCTACATCGATGCACGACCGGACAGCGATAGTACCTGTCACCGGAGGACCCGGCCACTACATCATTACATTCACCTTACCATCAGGGCAGCAATACCAAGGAGAGTTTGATGTTTGATTCAAGGACAAATAATCCTAGGCATCCCATGCAAGATTCGATATAAACGTCATTTAGATTATAGACTGAAGTATACAATTACAATATCAAAATCTATCATAGCTTCAATTAATCAAACTTTTAACCTGACATTATTATGAAACATCATGCCCTATTGGCAATCGCCGCTATACTCTTGTTTGTCGCATGCGACAAGGATGATCCTAACGATATACCCAAGAGGAAATCCATTATCCTGACAAGGGCCGAGGCCGAGATAATTGATGCCGGCCAGGACTTCTCTTTCAATTTGTTCCGGGAAATTGCAAAAGACAAAGGGTACCGAAGTATTATAATGTCTCCGTTCAGCGCACTCATCGCAAACTGTATGCTGGCCAATGGTGCTGAAGGAGAAACTTATGAACAGATCATCAAGACTATCGGTTATGACGGGTATTCATTGGATGACATCAACAACACTTATAAGACCGTAGTAACTGGCCTGGCCAGTGTGGACAGGTCAACTAAACTGAATATTGCCAACTCGTTGTGGATTTCAAAGGTGTTACCGGTGAATGACCAGTTCAAGAACAGCATAGCAGAGAACTATGATGGTTATATAGGGATGGTGGATTTCTCCAAGGAGAATACCTTGAAAGAAATGAACGGATGGGTCTCCAAAAAGACGGAAGGACATATCTCAGGGATCCTTGACTTTCTATCGCCCGATACCGACGTTATCCTTGCCAATGCTCTGTATTTCAAAGGGAAATGGAAAGAAAAGTTCAAAGCACAAAACACCAGGCAGGATAATTTCTACAAGCTGGACGGGGAGATTGCCGATAAATGGTTCATGAGAACATCCCAGGACTTGATATACGCTGAATCTGAAGACGGGAAGATAAGGATGTGCGAGATTCCTTATGGGAACGGGGCTTTCGTTTTGGACATAGTTCTTCCTGACAAAGACATGGACTTCAAAAGTTTCATTGATGAATTCTCCGGAGAAACATGGGAGACTGTGTTCACATATAAAAACACTCACAAAGTCAATCTATTCCTGCCAAAATTCAAAATAGAGTCCGGCTTGAATCTGAAGAAGGCACTTGTCGAAATGGGTATGGACCTTCCATATAACTACAAGTATTCAAACTTTTCACGGATATCTGAATCATTGCCATTTGAGGTTAAAGAAACAAGGCAGATCGCAATCATTGAGGTTGACGAGAATGGTACAACTGCAGTTGCTTCATCTCATCATAAAGGTAGTTACTATACATCCAATGGACCTAAGCCAGAAGATGTCATCGTTTTCAAGGCAGACCATCCTTTCATGTTCCTTATAAGAGAGAACACTTCCAACACAATTTTGTTCATGGGAACCTTAACCGAATGATTAATGATTACACCTTACTAACCAGAACGATTTGGTATGACTTCAGATAGAATCACTAAACAAGTAATCAGGGTTATTTGTTTCGCTTATTTTGCCTGTATTCTCCTTTCTTGTCAAAAAGAATTGTCGGCTGGACCGGGGCAGGAAATAGTTCTCTCTGCAAAAGAATTCCAGGTTGGCCCTGACGGAGGACATTACGAGGTTACCGTTCTTAATAGGAATAATATTGATATTGATTATATTATCGATGGAATAAGTCACAAAATAAAACACTGGGGTAGTAATAGGACCTACTTCCAGATGGATGAACTTAGTGTCAGGCATCAGAAGAATGAGAACACTATAGAAATTGATGTCGCTCCTTCAGACACACTGAATAAATGGAGGATAGATGTCCATTGCCTGAATATTTCTGATAGTATTAATATTATCCAAAACGGCGAATAAGCAGGTTTCGATTCTATTTGAAAGTATTATAATTTATCGCAAATGAAAAAGTATATTACGATAATCAGTCTTTTGGCTGCTTTTACTCTCTCCAATACGGCTTGGGCTCAGGAGAAGGGTCAATGGAACAGTAAGAGATTCGAAAACATTGTACAGATAGGAAGTGGGTTATACCTGCAAAATGGCTATTATGGCGAAATGAACAATCCCGGGGGCGCTATGAGATTGTCCTACGGATTGGATACAAGGTTGAATGAAACTTGGTCAGTAATGCCAGGAATCGGATTGACGTATATGATTGGGGAGATTTCTCATCACCACTGGAAAAGTGGAGTCCTTCTTCCAGAGTATGGAGCTGACCCGGACAACTATGCGTGCATTGATGTATTCAGCGACATAAGATATCACTTTAAAGCTGACCGCCTCAGAATGGTAATTGGACTTGGCCCTGCCCTGTCCTACGGTGATGGAGGCACCTATTATATCGATGCTGATCCATCCGACCCTTTGAACCAATGCGATAAATTCAAGCATTTTGGAGTTTGGCTTCGTCCAAGTGTGATGTTCGAGTTCGGCAGACACTTCAAGTTGGGATTCGAAGGGAACCTCGGGTTAAATAATATGCGTATCTTATACCCTGAATACCACGTTGTAAATACAAATCGCTTCGCCAATCTTATGGTAGTAGCAGGATTCGGATTCTGATAGTCATCATACATAATAATAGTCATAGTACCTGTCACCGGAGGACCCGGCCACTACATCATTGCATTCACCTTACCATCAGGGCAGCAATACCAAGGAGAGTTTGATGTTTGATTCAAGGACAAATATTATTATTTAGGGGATCAATTAATCTCAACCGAATATGAAAACCAATACTATATTCTTTGTAAATTTGGCCAGGAGAATGGCGATAGAGACGGGTATTATCTTTCCGGAATCTTCAATTATCATTTCGGGCCGGCTTACTTGGAGAACTATCATACCAGGTCGACGACAGTAACAACTGAAGGTACAGATGAATACTATCGGTTCATGATGCATATGGTTACGGGAATACGCCGATAATTATAAACATTAGATTATGAAGAAGTTCATATTGTTGTCTCTGCTTTTCGGGATATGTTGTGCTGCAGTTTCATGCCACACTTATTCGGAGGAATATGTACCCTCAAAAGAGATTGAACTCTCCCAGGAGGAAGTGCACTTCAAGGAGGGTGGTGGAGACATTTCCATCAAGTGCCTGAATTATTCCTTTTGGATGATTGCAGTACTGCTAGAATGGGGTCAGGATGGGGCAGACAATATTTATTATCCTGTTGAGTACAGTGATAACGGCAACCATCAGGAAGCAGTCGGAGATGGGATCAAAGTGATGGTTGATGATAATAACCGCGAGGATGGTGTTTCATCGGTACGGATTATCGTAGATCCTTGTACCAAACATCGGAGCTGGAAGTTGAGCATGCATTGTGTCGACGTTTATACCACCATCAGGATCTCACAGAATTAACAAGTGCGTCCCGACTTTCGGAAATATTTGATTTCGCTGCTTTTGGCTTCTTTCTCGATAGGAATGGAAGCCCAGGATGTCGTGGTGAACGGCTTTGTCCGTGAGGCTGGCTCCAAGGAACCCGTAATAGGGGCGATGGTTGCCGGTGCAGGCAAGTCTACTATAACGAATGAGCATGGTTATTACTCCTTGGAAATAACCACCGGTTCACAGTTGACCTTCTCCAATCCCGGATATGATATCCAGGAGGTTGAGATAACCGCCATAAGGGACACGACAGTGAATGTCGTCTTGGTCAAGAATGAGGTTCTGAACAGTTCGCTTGTCTCGGCTGAAGTCTCAATTATGAAACGGGGAACAACCAGTTCTCTTGATGTCCCCATCCGGGCAATCAAGGCTGCACCTTCCCTATTGAGTGAAACCGACCTTGTCAAAACTTTGATGCTGCTCCCCGGGGTCCAGAGTTCGGCGACAGGATTGAGCAGGTTGTATGTGCGAGGAGGAGGGCCGGATGAAAATCTGCTTCTCCTTGACGGCTTCCCGTTGTATAATGCCGAGCATATGCTTGGATTGTATTCGGTATTCCAGACAGAAGCAGTCAAGAAGGTTTCATTCTTTACGGGAGCCTACCCGGCAAGATATGGCGGAAGGGTTTCGAGTGTCTTGGACGTGCGCACGAAAGACGGAGACTTGCAGTCGCATCACGGCTCTTTCGGAATCAGTCTGTTATCCACGAAACTCCATCTGGAGGGTCCTCTGGGGGATGGGAAGACATCATATATGTTGAGTGCACGCGCGATGCCTTCTATAATCCCTATATCAATGGGAATCAAGATCGGAGACGAGGATAAATTCGGCTATGGTTTCTATGATCTGAACGCCAAGGTCACCCACGTATTAAGCGACAAGGACAAGCTGTCTTTGAGCTTTTATAGCGGAAAGGATATCCTTGGTGTCTATACTGTCAATAGATTCCAGTTCCAATCTCCTCTCAGGAAAACTACCCAAACATCCGATACCGACATTGTCTGGGGGAACGACAATATCGCAGTCGGATGGACCCACGTCCTTTCTTCAAGGATGTTCTGTACCACCGTCCTCGGAATGAGCCACTACAGGATGAATACGGATGCTTTTTCAGAGAGTACCCAGATAAATGTCGACGCAAAGAGTAAGGAAATCCAAGAATCCGATGTCGATTACCATTCCGGGATTTACGACTTGGACTTGAGCACCGCCGTTGAATACTCCGTATCTTCGAACCAGATGGTTCGGTTCGGACTTGAAGTCATCGCACATTCGTTCAAGCCGGAGTCTTTTTCGCAGAAATACAGGCTCATCGAGAGTGATGATGACGCCCGTGACACTTTGGATATCATCAGGGATCACGGGAATAAATCCGTCACCCGTGGCTTTGAAAGTTCTGTATTCATCGAAGACGAGATTTCCTTCGGCCGATTCCAGGTCAATCCAGGGCTGAGAATCAATCTGTTTACTGTAAGGGGGAAAACATATTTCCGCCCTCAGCCCAGATTCTCCATATCGTTTGACTTGAGCGATTGTCTTTCTGCCAAGGCCTCATATGCGAGGATGTCTCAAAATATCCATTTGCTCTCATCGACCCAGATAACATTGCCTATGGATCTCTGGGTGCCGGTTACAGACCGGATAAAACCGATGGTTTCGGACCAGTTCGTCGCAGGGCTGGCGTACCGCAGCCGGAAGGGTTGGGAACTCTCAGTTGAAGCATATTACAAGAAAACTGACAATGTCGTCGAATACAGGGACGGAGTTGCAGTGATTGGGAACACTTCCGACTGGGAGGACAGGGTTGTCCAGGGGGAAGGCCGGTCCAGAGGGGTTGAGATATTCGCCAACAAATACTACGGAAAGACCACGGGATGGTTGTCATATACTTTGTCAAAGACTGAAAGACGTTTCCAGGAAGCGGGGATCAGCGGAGGAGATTGGTTCCCATTCAAATATGACAGAAGGCATATTCTGAATCTGCTGATAATGCATTCTTTCAGCAAGAAGTTGGATATATCGGGATCCTGGTCATTGTGTACCGGCGGAGTGACCACTGTTCCGACAATGATGACAACCGTACTTTCTCCCGACGGCAAGACCTTGTACGAAACGGAGTATGTCCCGGTGAGAGGTAACTACAGACTCCCTTCTTCGCACAGCCTGAACTTGGGAGTGAACCTTCACCGTCAGAAAAGACGTGGTGAAGCAACCTGGTCATTCAATGTCTTCAACCTGTACAATAACCTCAACCCTGACTTGCTGTATGACTACCGTGCTGACATCAAGGGTGGCCCATCCGGAACGAGCGTACAATTGAAGATGAAGATCCTGACGTTGATTCCGGTATTGCCGAGTATCGGATATTCATTCAAGTTTTGATATGAGGAACGGAATTGGAATAATTTTGATGCTCCTTCTGACCACGTCCTGCTACAGGGAGGTGACGCTCGAAGTACCCGGTGCAAAGGGTGGCCTATTGATCAATGCCCAGCTTTCAACCGCCGGCAAAAACCATTCTATATTTGTAGGAACTTGTTCTCCTTCAAAGGTTTCCCCTCTACATTCAGCTGAAGTCCTTTGTTCTGTCAACGGCGGCGAAAGAATCAAGGCCGAAGAAGTAATGGTCGGTGGTAAACCACAAGTGGAGTACCGCTTCGATGCGGTTTTGAATCCCGGGGACAAGGTATCCATCGATGTCAGTGATGACGATGGCCGGACAGCCAGCGCAGAAGTGGAAGTACCGGAACAGACCGGAGAAATAGTATCCATTGATACCTCCAGCGTGGAAGGAAAGGTCTGTTTCAGCATCAAAATCCGCGACAACCGGAATGGCCGTAATCACTATATGCTGACCCTTGACCATAATTATAAGGCTGTATTGCAGGACATCGTTCCGTATGAAGGAACCGTTTTTGATTTCGAGGTGACAGGCAGCAGGAAAGGCATAAGGCTTTTCAATGATAATGATCCGATCCTCAGCGGCGGCCACGTGGGAGGGTTCGGAGCAGACGATATCATAGGTTCTGGAGTTGAGAATGTCAACTGCGTGTTCACGAACCTTCATTTCAATGATGGTGTTGCGACGGTCAATGTTTATGCCGACTCCACTATGCTGTATGATGATGATATCATAGATTATTACATCAGTGGAGTCAAGGACAATACGGCGACAATATCTCTCCATTGCATTTCCAAGATGGAATTCGATTACCTCTGGACCCTGAACACATTCCAGGTTTCTGGATTCCATATGTCTGAGATGATGGAACCGGCATCAATCCCGATGAACGTTTCGGGAGGCTACGGCTTCGTCTCGGTTTCAAGTTGCGATTCTAAGACTATCGGACTCAAGAGACAGTACCTGAGACTTTGAAAGACTGTCGAACGAGGAATACCGCCTTGCCAGTTTGATATTCGCCGGCTTTGACAATACTACTTTGATGCTCGTCCTGGGAATCACCACCCTTGAGCATACCAGAGTGATAAAAAGCATGATATATCAAATTGGATATCGCCGCTAGTTTCCCCTTCTGCGATATATACAAATAGCCATACTTATATTCGAAAAACTGTTACGCCTTAATGTTATGAAAAAATTTCTTTTTGTATTCTTCTTTGTCCTCGTTGCAGGATGGTCCGTGTGCGCGCAGACACCTCATCAAGATTCTCTCATGGTCAATTCTTCGGTAAAGGAATACCATTCTCCTTCATTCTATGCTACGGCATCTATTATTCCGGGATTGGGGCAGTATCTACTTGGAGAACCGAAGAAGGGAACAACTCTTGTGCTTTTGAATGTAGCCTCAATTGCCGCCTCCGCCGGAGGATATACAGCTGTCGCTATGCGTCAGCGGCCCAATGACCAGCCACAACTCAATCAGACCGTCACCGCTCTTTGGGGAATCCTGGCCATTGCTGGGAACGCAGGGTGGGTGGCTACTGAGATATATTCCGTCACCGATGCCTATAAGACAGCCAAACGCAAGACGAATGAAATCAGTTTGCGTCCTGTTTTGCTTTATAACCCTTCATACAAAAGTGGCAGTGATGCTCTTGCGCCTGGGATCGGGCTGGCTATTCGTTTCTGATAGAATGAAATCGTAAGATTCTTCACTTCGTAGAGATTCTTCACTTCGTTCAGAATGACATGTGTGTGTCAGAATGACCTGTGTGTGTCATTCTGAGGCAGATTCATCTGCCGAAGAATCTGCCTCTTGGTCCCCCTCATTTTGTTCCGCCGTTTCCATTGAGAAGCGGCGATTTTATGCTATCTTTGTGAGATTATAGGTTTTTTTGAAATACATCGACACAAATGAGCACTATTGCAAGGACTAAAGTGAAGGAGCTTCTCAAGGCTGAACCGGGCCGGGAAGTTCTGGCAAAGGGTTGGGTAAGGACAAAAAGAGGCAACAAACAGATCAAGTTCATCGCCCTCAACGATGGATCCACAGTCAATAATATCCAGGTCGTTGCAGATACATCCAAGTTCGAAGACTCGCTGCTCGCCAAGATCACCACGGGAGCCAGCATTAGCGTAAAAGGCAACCTGGTCGAATCCGTAGGAAGCGGACAGGCCGTTGAGATCCAGGCCAGCAACATCGAGGTGCTCGGCGAATGCGACCCGATGAGGTTCCCTCTCCAGAAGAAGGACACTTCCCTGGAGTATCTCCGCACGGTTGCACATATGCGCCTGCGCACGAACACCTTCGGAGCTGTGCTCAGGATCCGCCACGCAATGGCCTTCGCCATACACAAGTTCTTCAATGACAAAGGCTTCGTGTATCTGAACACCCCTCTGATCACAGAATCCGACGCAGAAGGTGCCGGCGATATGTTCCAGGTCACCACGATGAACCTTGAGAATGTCCCGAAGAAGGAGAACGGCAAGGTTGACTTCAGCAAGGATTTCTTCGGGAAGAAGACAAGCCTCACCGTGAGCGGCCAGCTTGAAGGAGAACTCGGAGCTACCGCTGTAGGAGAAATATACACATTCGGACCTACTTTCAGGGCAGAGAATTCCAACACTCCGAGACACCTCGCCGAGTTCTGGATGATCGAGCCTGAGATGGCCTTCTACGACATTGACGACAATATGGTCCTCGCAGAGGAATTCGTGAAATACCTGGTCCAGTACGCCCTCGACAACTGTATGGACGACCTCAGGTTCCTCAACGACAAATACGACGACGGACTTATCGAAAGGCTCCGCAGCGTGCTCGGAATCGATTTCCAGAGAGTGACTTACACCGAAGCCATAGATATCCTCGAGGCCGCCGTGAAGAACGGAACCACGTTCGAGTTCCCGGTTCACTGGGGTTCCGACCTGCAGAGTGAGCACGAGCGTTACCTCGTCGAGAAGCATTTCGGCAAGCCGGTGATCCTCACGGACTTCCCTATGGCCATCAAGGCATTCTACATGAAGCAGAACGAGGGATGCGCTCCTGGACGCGAAACCGTCCGTGGAATGGATATACTCTTCCCTAAGATCGGAGAGATAATCGGTGGTTCCGAGAGGGAGGCCTCCCTGGAGAAGCTTGAAAGAAGGATCGACGAGCTGGGGATGAGCCGGAAGAACCTCGAGTGGTACATCGACACCCGCCGTTACGGCACAGTGCCTCACAGCGGTTTCGGACTCGGTTTCGAAAGGTTGCTCCTGTTCGTTACCGGAATGTCCAATATCCGTGACGTCATCCCGTTCCCGAGGACTCCGAAGAACGCCGAATTCTAATCTGAAAACCATTAACAACACAAGGATATGCTGGTAATTGGAATAGCCGGAGGTTCCGGTTCCGGAAAAACTACAGTCGTCAACTCCATCACCGAAAAGCTCAAGGAGAAGGTGGTGGTAATACCGCAAGACTCTTATTACAAGGATTCCAGCCATCTTCCGATGGAAGAGAGGCAGCAGATCAATTTCGACCATCCGGAAGCGATCGATTTCAAGTTGCTCTGCGAGCAGCTGAAGGAGCTGAAGAGCGGGAAATCCATCGAGCAGCCTGTCTATTCATATATCACCTGCTCCAGGTCGAAGACCGAAACGGTAACGGTGGAGCCGGCGGAAGTTATAATCATAGAAGGCATCCTGGTGTTTACCTGCAAGCCGCTCAGGGACCAGATGGACATCAAGATATTCGTAGATGCGGATGACGACGACCGTCTGATGCGAGTGATGGCAAGGGATATACTCGAGAGGGGCAAGACCGTAGAGACCGTAATCGAAAGATATACCAAGACCGTCAAGCCGATGTACCTCCAGTTCATAGAGCCGAGCAAGCGCTATGCGGACATCATAATCCCTCAGGGCGGCCATAACAAAGTCGCCATCGACATCATTTCGGCGACGATTGAGAAATCTCTCAGCGAAAAACAGCTTGAAGCAACCAAATAGCGACGACTATGACCGGCGAAGACAGGGCAGGACTTTATATCACGGTGATCTTCCATCTGTTGGTGATCATCGTGCTGCTCGCCAGTCAGATCAGTTCAGCTCTCAGGAAGGGTGAGTCCTTTTTGATCGATTTCTCCAAGCAGGAGATAATCGAGGAAAAGAAGAAGGAGGAGAACCTCAAGGAAGAGGTCAAGCAGAAACTCGACCGGATGCTCGATTCCTATGCCGGAGTGCCAATCAGGAATATCGCCGTGGACAGGAGTTCGACCCTCAAGGACGACCGCAACACCAATGCGGAGGAGCTCTACAAGGAAGCAGAAAGGCTTGCCAGGGAACTGGAAAACGGCTACGAAATAGATGAACCGGACGATTACATCCCGATCAGCAAACCTGTCTCGCAGAAGAAAGAACCCCAGAAGAAGCAGCAGTACAGCGGACCTTCCGTGGTATCTTACGACCTCGCAGGCAGGAAGGCCAGCAGGCTCTCGATCCCTGCGTACAGGTGTTTCGGAGCCGGACATGTCACCGTCATCATCACGGTGGATCCTTCGGGCAACGTCGTGAACGCCAAGATCCAGGAAGATGTGTCTTCGAATGACAAGTGCCTCAGGGACTTTGCGATACGCGCCGCACGTACTTCAAAATTCTCGGCATCAAGTTCGGCCCCTCCAAGGCAGATCGGGAACATAGTCTATATGTTCATCGCTCAATGATTTGTGTTATATTTGCAATATGAGCAAGAAGACGCTGGTCATAATGATCGTAGCTGCATTGGTACTCCTCGGAGGCATTGCGGCCGGAATCTCATTTCTATACAAATCGGACAGTCCTGGAAGTGGAACGGCAGCAGGGGCCGGCCAGTTCATCGAGAACCACAGCCTGGTCACTGCGATCCCTTCCGATGCAGCCCTTGTGCTGTGTGTCAAGGACTTCGGCAAGGCCTGCGAGATGCTTTCCGATACGGCCGCCGTATTCAGGGAACTCACTTCCGGTAAATTCGACAAGCTCCTTTCCGAGGATTATCCCGGACTGAAGAGGAACCAGGCCATCCTCTCCGTCCATTATACCAAGGATATGCCCCCGCTTCTGGTCATCGAGGCGGCGAAGGCCATCGCCGACACACTTCCGGACTGTACCAGGCTCATGGCCACGGCCGATTCCGCAGGCCTGTTCTGCAAGACAAGTGGAGGCTTGATACTCATCTCCCCTTCGGAAACGATAGTGAATTCCTCGCTCAGGCACATCTCCGAAGGGCATTCCGTCCTTGAATCAAGCGGGTTCTCCGAACTCTCCTCGAATATTTCCGGCGACAACATACTCTTTGCCTCGAATGCATATACCGACAACATCCTGGACGCGTATTTCGCGAAAAGGCACCGCAAATGCGCACCTTTCCTGAAGGAGATGTCCGACTGGGTGGCGTTCAGCATCAACAAATATTCAAGCGAAGGGATTGCGGCGCATGGTGAACTGCTTTACGGAAGCGATCCGGCCTATTACATGAACGTGCTCCGGCACGCCGGCACAGGACCTGTCACCGTCACCGAGGCGCTCCCGTCATGGACTGACTTCGTAATCGACATCCCGGTAGGAAATATCACCGCATATCTCAAGGCTTACAGAAGCTACCTCGACGCCAAGACCAAACTCGACAAGTATGAATATACCCTCTCAAGGCAGAAGAAGGAGCACGGAATATCCGCTGAAGACTGGGCGAAGAACCTTGACATCAAGGAGGTTGCCCTCGCAGACATCCACTTCGAGAGCAAGCTCCGGCACGTGATACTCATCAAGCCTGGAGTCAAGCACCCTGAAAACGCCGTCAAGGATTTCGGGGCCACAGCAGGCTTCCTGAAGACCCTGTTCGGAGGGATATTCACTGGAGAAAGCGAGACTTCGGCCACTTTCGTCAACGGCTGGATCGTCGCCGGGGAGGACGACGTGATCCGGAAATATGCCGACGCCCTCGGGGAAACCCTTGCCGACCGCCTTGCGTCGAACGTGTCCGGAGACAGGGTCCCTCAGAAGGGATGCGGGTTCTGGGTTTACCATTCACTCAGCGAGGATCCGTCCCTGATAGACGTCAACTTCAGTCCTTTGATGGCCAAGGGAGTCCGAAGGGTGATTGGCGGAGTGACTTACGTCCCGGCTACATTGTACGCCACCGCGCAGGGGGACAAGATGGGCCTTGAGTTCCAGATAGACAGGATGCTCCTGAAGCAGGAACGCACTCCTGAAACCAGCAGGGACACCACGGTCAGCGTGCCTGCGGGCCCGTTCAAGGTCACGAACAGCGGCACCGGAAAAGTCAACAAGTTCTACCAGAACAGCCATCTTTCCCTATGTCTGCAGGACGAGAACGGGAAGGACCTCTGGGGCATCCCGTTCAAGTATCCGATCTGCGGGTACGTGCAGGAAGCCGACTACTTCAACAACGGCAAGATCCAGTTCCTGTTCGCTGCGGACACCAAGCTGTACCTTATCGACCGCCTGGGTAGGTTCGTGAGCGGATTCCCTGTGGAATTGGGCAAGGAAGTTGCGGTAGGACCTAAGCTGTATGACTTCACGGGAGCCAAAGGTTACACCGCGATGGTCGTATTCAAGGACAATACGGTCGGATACGTGGATCTCCACGGCAGGACGGTCGCATCCTGGAAAGGCATCGACGCTCCGGACACGATCAAGGAAGTCCCGGAACTGCTGGAATCCGGCGGAAAGAAATACTGGCTGGTCAGGACGGCCTCACGCACCCTGGTCTATCCTTTCGAGGGCGGAGAGTCCCTGGTCAAGGGAGAGGGTGACAAGAGGATCAGGCCGGACAGCAAGATTACTGTTAATGAGAAAGGTTCCATCTCTGGAGTGTGCTATGACGGGAAGGAGCGAACCTTCAGGTTAGGACAATAAAAAAAAGATTATATGGCTGAGTTTCAATTCCAATCGGTCAACAAACTCCTTGAAAAGAGTTTCAGGGAGAACTGGGACAGGCAGGCACTTTCGAATTACCAGGGCGTCAGCCTCTGCTACAGGGATGTGGCAAGACGAATAGAGAAGCTTCACATAGCCTTCGAGAAGTGCTTCCTCCACAAGGGGGACAAGGTCGCGATCTGCGCCCGCAACCAGGTGAACTGGGCTGTCAGCTATCTGGCCACCATCACCTACGGAGCGGTCGTGGTCCCGATCCTGCACGAATTCAAGCCGGGGAATATCCATTACCTGGTCAACCACTCGGAAGCCAAGGTTCTCTTCGTGGATGACGTCGTATGGGAGGGACTCAGTCCGGACGAGATGCCGGGAGTGTTCGCGGTCGTCCGCATAAACACCTTCCAGCTCCTGTACGCCCGGGTCCCGAGGATCACCGAGGCCAGGGAGCACATGAACGAATATTTCGGAAAGAGGCATCCTAATTCCTTCGAGGCCGAAGACCTCTGCTACTACAAGGACTCCCCTAACGAACTGGCGATGATCAACTACACTTCCGGAACTTCCGGATTCTCAAAGGGTGTGATGATCCCGTACAGGGCCCTGTGCTCCAACATCCAGTTCGCCGCCAAGGTGCTTCCGGAACTCAACAACAAGAGCAGCTGTGTGTCGATGCTCCCGTCCGCCCATATGTACGGGATGATGTTCGAGTTCCTGTACCAGATGGTCATCGGATCGCACGTCCACTTCCTGACCAGGGTGCCGAGTCCAAAGATCATCACCCAGGCATTGCAGGAGGTCAAACCGAACATCATCATCGCCGTACCGCTGATCATCGAGAAGGTTTACAAGTCGAAGATCCAGAAGCTGGTCGAAAAGGGCAGCGTCAAAACTATGCTGATGATCCCGGGCTTAGACAAGATAATAAAGAAGAACATCCGCATGGAGCTGGTCAACGCTTTCGGAGGGAACTTCGTGGAGATCATCATGGGCGGTGCCGCTTTCAACAAGGACATAGAGAAGTTCTTCTACGACATAGAGTTCCCTTACACGGTCGGATACGGCATGACCGAGTGTGCCCCTATCATCACCTACGCTCACTTCAACGACAAGAAGCTCTATTCCTGCGGCAAGGCCGCCCTCAACATGGAGATCAGGATCGATTCGGAGAATCCGGAACTGATCGAAGGAGAAATCCAGTGCAAGGGCCCTAACACCGCGCTGGGATATTACAAGAACGAAGAGGCAACCAAGGACCTGTTCACCGAGGACGGATGGATGAGGACCGGGGATATGGGCGTCATCGACAAGGAAGGATATCTTTTCATCAGAGGCCGTTCCAAGTGCATGATCCTTGGCCCGAACGGACAGAACATCTACCCTGAGGAGCTGGAATCAGTGATCAATGCCGTTGCGTACGTGGTGGAATCCCTTGTCATCGAAGACAATGGCGGACTCACTGCCCTGATATATCCTGACTATCACATGGGAGAACTGGACGGAATGAACCGCACGGAGCTCGAGAACACGCTTTCCGGACTGCTTCCGGTGATCAACAGGGATCTCCCGGCATATGCCCAGATCCGCAAGATAGAATTCATGCCGGAGGATTTCGAAAGGACACCTAAGCGTTCTATCAAGAGATACCTCTACCAGAGAAACAACAAGTAATGGAAAAATTCGACCACAGATACCTGGAGATGGCCGAAGTATGGGCCAGGAACTCCTATTGCAAGAGGCGTCAGGTAGGTGCCCTGATAGTCAAGGACAGGATGATCATATCCGATGGTTACAACGGTACCCCTTCCGGATTCGAGAACATCTGTGAAGATGAGAACGGGGTCACCAAGCCATATGTCCTGCATGCCGAGGCCAACGCCATCACCAAGGTGGCCAAATCCGGGAACAGCAGCCAGGGTGCGACCCTCTACGTGACCGCTTCTCCTTGCATGGAATGCTCCAAGCTGATCATCCAGGCCGGCATCAAGAGGGTGGTTTACAAGGACGAATACCGCCTCACCGACGGAGTTGACCTCCTGCGGAGAGCCGGCATCGAAGTCGAAAAGATCGATTAGAATGAAAAGGATATCATCCGTATGGATAGCACTCCTCGGGATCGTCGTAGGAGCGCTCATGGCGCTCACATACAACGCATATACCCAGAGGAAGAACTTGATAAACGTACAGAACAACCAGTGGCGTAAACTGAACCTCATCCTGGACAAGATCGACAAGAACTATGTCGATACCATAAACCGGGAGGATCTGACCGACGCAGCCATCACTGCTGCCCTTGCCGCCCTGGACCCTCATTCCGTCTATATGCCTCCGGTTGAGCTTGACCAGGCTGAAACCGACCTGGCCGGCAACTTCGACGGCATCGGCATCCAGTTCAACGTGCCGAACGATACCGCCATAGTCCTGGAAGTTATTCCTGGCGGACCGTCCGAGAAAGTCGGACTCCAGCAAGGCGACCGCATCCTCAAGGTGGATGACAAGGTCATCGCAGGTGTCAAGTTCCCTCAGGACAGCATGGTACGGAGGATGAAAGGCCCTGCCGGAACTAAGGTCACCATTACCGTCGGCCGCGGCAAGGAAGAGATACCTTTCGAAATCACCAGAGGGAAAATCCCTGTACATTGCGTCGATGCAGCCTTTATGGTCAGCGACAGCACCGGCTACATCAAGCTTGCCAAATTCAGCAGGACCACCTTCTCCGAGGTTTACGACGCTTGTGTTTCCTTGTACGACCAAGGCATGCGCAGACTCATATTCGACCTCAGGGACAATACCGGAGGGTATTTCGACCAGGCCCTGCTCCTCAGCAACATGTTCCTTGAAAAGGGAGACGAGATCGTGTACATGGAAGGCCTGCACCGCAAGAAGGAGGAATACAAGGCAGACGGAGGCGGAATCATGAGGAACATGAAGCTCACCGTCCTCATCAACGAATCCTCGGCGTCTTCCAGCGAGATATTCGCAGGTGCCATCCAGGATAACGACAGGGGTGTGATCATGGGTCGGCGTTCATTCGGAAAGGGCCTCGTCCAGGAGCCTATATACTTCTCCGACGGGTCCGGAGTCAGGCTCACCGTAGCAAGGTTCTACACCCCGTCCGGAAGGTGTATCCAAAAGCCGTATTCGGATGATTACCAGTACGATATCTACAAGCGCTACACTGATGGCGAGATGTACGACGCCGACAGTATCAAGGTGGATTCCACTTTGGCCTACAAGACTGTTGGAGGCAGGACGGTATTCGGCGGCGGAGGCATAATCCCGGACGTCTTCGTTCCTCTGGACACGACCAAGGCTTCCAAGTTCTTCATAGCGTGCAACAAGAAGGCGACTCAGATGAGATTCGCCTCCGAGATGTTCGATCGTTTCAAGGGAACCATCTCAGGGATAGATGATTATGAGGAACTGAACAAGGCTCTCGACAGGTTGGATATTCCTTCCCGCTTCAGGGAATTCGCATCGTCAGAAGACGGTATCACTTGCAGCCAGAAAGAGTGGGACGAGACTCAGGATTATCTCATCCCTCAGCTCCGCGCCCTGATCGGCCGCTACTCAAAGCTGGGAGACAACGCTTTCTACAAGATGTATCTCAAGGTCGATGACACCTTGAAGAAGGCTATCGAATCGGACTGACATAGGCGACGACATCCTGCTCGCTGACAGGATTGCCGCCCAGGATCATCAGGCGCTCCACGACATTGTTGAGTTCCCTGATGTTGCCGGGCCAGGATTTCTCCTGCAGCAGCTTGATCGCCTCGGGAGAGAATTCCCTTTCAGGCATTCCGGACTCCGCGCTTATCTGCTTCATGAAATAGTCCACGAGCAGCGGGATGTCATCCTTCCTCTCGTCAAGCGAAGGTACGTTGATGACTATGACACTGAGACGGTGATACAGGTCCTCCCTGAAATTGCCCTTCTCTATCTCCTTCATAAGGTCCTTGTTGGTGGCCGCTATCACCCTGACATCCACCACGATATCCTTGTCGCTTCCGACCCTGGAGAGTTTCTTTTCCTGAAGCACGCGAAGCACCTTGGCCTGGGCTGCGAGGCTCATGTCCCCGATTTCGTCCAGGAACAGGGTACCGCCGTCGGCCTGTTCGAACTTGCCCTTGTGCTGCTTGATGGCAGATGTGAAGGAGCCCTTCTCATGGCCGAAAAGCTCACTCTCGATCAGTTCCGACGGGATGGCAGCGCAGTTCACTTCGATGTAAGGCATCGCGCTCCTGGAGCTCTGCTCGTAAAGGCTCCTCGCCACCAGTTCCTTCCCGGATCCGTTCGGACCGATGATCAGGACCCTGGCATCGGTCGGGGCAACCTTGGATACCATATCCCGGATATGCTGGATAGGCTCGGACTCCCCTATCATCTTCTGTCCGTATATCTTCTTCTTGAGCTGCCTGTTCTCCTTGATTATGCTCACCTTGTCGGTGGCGTTCTTGATGGTGATGAGGATGCGGTTCAGGTCAAGCGGCTTCTGGATGAAGTCGAATGCCCCTTTCTTGATGCACTCCACGGCGGTGTCGATGTCTCCGTGACCGGAAATCATCACGATGGCGGAATCGACTCCGTCCGCGACGAGTTTGTCCAGCACCTCGGTACCATCCATCTCCGGCATCTTGATGTCGCAGAAGATCACATTGTACTTCTCCTTGTCCACCATTGCGAGGGCGGCGGCTCCGTTCTCGGCGGTGTCCACCTCGTAACCTTCGTCACCGAGGATTTCCTTGAGCGAATTGCGGATTGCCCTTTCGTCGTCAACTATAAGAATCTTCATTTCTGGTCGTCTTGAACAAATGTTTCCCTTGGTGCAAATATCGGACAAAATTCAATCTTTACATAATTTTTGATATTTTTGTGTTCATGAACATACCAGACATCATCATAGCCATAGACGGCTATTCATCCACAGGCAAGAGCACCCTTGCCAAACTCATCGCAGAGCAGTACTCCTTCCTGTATCTGGATTCCGGTGCAATGTACCGGGGCGTCACACTGTACGCGATGGAGAACGGCCTCATCGCTGAAGACGGCACGATCGACGAAGAGGGTCTTAAAGAAGCCCTGAAGGACCTGCACCTCGATTTCAAGGCCACGGAGAACGGTAGCGCCACATTCATCGGGGACCGCTGCGTCGAGAAGGAAATCCGCACACTCGCGGTTTCGAGCCACGTCAGCCCGGTTTCCGCAATCCCTTTCGTCAGGAATTTCGTGGACGAGAGGCTCCACGCCTTCGGCCGCAGGAAGAGGGTTGTGATGGACGGTAGGGATATCGGCACCACGGTGTTCCCGGACGCTGAAGTCAAGATCTTCATGACCGCGACTGCAGAAGTCAGGGCACAGAGACGTTTCGACGAGATGGTCATGAAGGGGCAGGAGCCTGTGATGGAGGAAGTCATGAAGAACCTTCTGGAGAGGGACTACATCGATTCCCACAGGGAGGTCTCCCCTCTCTCCCGGGCGGAAGACGCCTATGTCCTCGACAACTCCGACATGACCCTTCACGAAGAGACGGTCTGGTTCCAGGGTCTCTGCCAGGGCAAGTTCGGGATCCTTGAATAGACTGCCGGATGGCACTTGAGGTCGAAATCGACAAGTACTCCGGTTTCTGCGGAGGAGTGATCCGGGCGATCAGCCGGGCCGAAAGGTTCCTGGCCACATCTCCGGGCTGCAGGCTTTATTCACTCGGTGCCATAGTCCACAATGAAGCGGAGCTGAAAAGGCTCGGGGAAAAGGGTCTGGTCACTGTCACCAAGGAAGGGCTCCGCGACATGGAGGGCCCTCGCAACGAGACCCTGCTGATCAGGGCGCACGGCGAACCTCCGGAGACATATTCCTATGCCGAGAGCATCGGAATCAACCTCATTGACTGTACCTGCCCCGTGGTGCTCAAGCTCCAGAAAAGCATCAGGGAGGCCTGGGAGAGGCTTCATCCGCAAGGCGGACAGGTGATCATATTCGGGAAGGTCGGACACGCGGAAGTCCTTGGCCTGCTTGGGCAGGTTGGCGGCGACGCTGTGGTGGTGGAGGACCTCGGCATGCTCCTGGAAGCCCTGCAGGAAGGAGAGATCCGGACAGACGTTCCTTTGGAAATATTCTCCCAGACTACCAAGAGTCCTTCTGAATATTCCGGAATATGCGACGAGCTTTCCCGTCGGGCGCAAGCCGGTATCAAGGTGCACCGGACTATCTGTTCCCAGGTGGCATCCCGGCACGAACAGCTTTCGGAATTCGCCGCCGCACATGACATAATCATATTCGTATCAGGTGTTTCCAGTTCCAACGGGAAGGTCCTGTACGACCTTTGCAAGTCCATCAACCCGCGTACATTCCATATTTCCGCCCCGGATGAGACCAATCCGTCATGGTTCCGGCCAGGCGACAGGGTCGGAATCTGCGGTGCCACTTCCACTCCCCGATGGTTGCTTGAGGATGCCGCCGGGCACGTAGCCGGGATGGGGATATGAATTTTATTTGCATGGTAGATGGCAAATCGTTAACTTTGCAAGGTTATACTTTTGAGTTTTATTCAGTTATAATATGGCAACAACAGCAGATTTCAAAAACGGTCTTTACATCAGCTACAATGGCAAACCTTGCCAGGTAGTATATTTCCAGCACGTAAAGCCAGGCAAGGGCCCGGCATTCGTAAAGACCAAGCTTCGCAACCTTGAGAACGGAAGGATCCTCGAGAATACCTTCACCGCAGGTGCGAAGATCGATGTCATCAACGTTGAGAGGCGTCCGTACCAGTTCCTTTATTCAGACGAGGACGGATTCAACTTCATGCACGAAGAGACATATGAGCAGATCCATCTTCCTCACGACGTCGTCGAGAATGCCGACCTTATGAAAGAGGGCCAGCATGTCGAGATGATGTTCGTCGTCGAGCCTGAGGAGAAGTGCCTTACCTGCGAGCTTCCTACCTATGTCACCCTCGAGGTGACTTATGCGGAGCCTGCAGTCAAGGGCAACACCGCTTCCACCAGTGCGCTCAAGGAAGTGACCCTCGAGACCGGTGCGAAGATCATGGTTCCTCTCTTCATCAACCAGGGAGAGAAAATCACGGTCAACACTACCGACCGCAGCTACGGCCAGAGAGTCTAAGTTTCAAGACTGAGAATAAGTTTCGAAACTGAAGCCAAGCCTCGAGACCGAGACCTAGCTTCGAGACGTAAGAGTCAGCCCGAGGCACCCGCCCCGGGCTTTTTCGCACCCTCCCCGTCATGCCCGACCTGCTTATTGCGTCATGCCCGGCCTGACCGGGCATCTCCCGTCATTCCCGGCTCGTCCGAAGCCCCTGTTATTCCCGGCTCGTCCGGTGCCCCCGTCATTCCCGGCTCGTCCGGTGCCCCCGTCATTCCCGACTTGTCCGAAGCCCCCGTCATTCCCGACTCGTTCGGGAATCCCTTCGCGTCAGTGGCTGCAACACCGGGCGCTTGCTGCTTCGCAGCCCTGTACGGGTAAATGCGCCCTAACGTTGCAGCCAACTGCCGTCTACTGCCCATCATTCCTTACTAGACCTTTTGGGCATATCCCCGGCCCAGGACGGGACAGTTGGTCGTTACCGTGCGGCTGCGGTGACGCTTTACCAGCATCCCGCTGTCGCGAAGAAGATCGAACAGTCTGTCTCGGCCGATGTCGTGACCGTCTTTCTGCAGGAGT
>Ga0310697_10000898_pt1 | contig 37395 bp, 27 predicted proteins | sample 172DNAGHGlowgp2_FD_203883 | JGI IMG/M metagenome (GOLD analysis project Ga0310697, IMG submission 203883) | Sheep rumen microbial communities from Palmerston North, Manawatu-Wanganui, New Zealand - 1728 DNA GHGlow gp2 (v2) (version 2) | ecosystem: Host-associated > Mammals > Digestive system >... | reverse complement strand
ATTTCGACTGAATTTAGGTTACTACTTTACAAGAACAATGTCAACAAAAAGCGCGATTCATCCCACCGCCTATAGAGGCGGGGGAATTCTCGCGCTTTTAGGTTAAAATTCAGCGTGAAGTAGTAAAAGAATTGGCTTTCAAACGGGTCGTCGCAGTTGCAAAGGACAATCTTGCCCGCGAAGTGTTGCCAATAATGTTGCAGTTCGTGTTCGATGTCGCTGCGTTGCGTGTAGAATTCGTCCTTTTGGGCGCGAGCCGCGCTGTTCAAGTTTTGGTTGCCTGCCATAAGATTTCCTCCAAGAGTTTCATGTTCAAGCTGTCGCGGACGACGCGGGCAAGGCGGTCGTAATTCCGTTGACGTTCGGCGCGCAGGTTGCGAGTCGATTCGAGCGGCGGCAGATTTTTTTTGCGGCGGACGGCGTTCAAAAATTTTCGTCTGAAGTCGTCGTTGTCGAAGATGCCGTGGACGTAGGTGCCCATGACGTTTTCGCGCGCGATAATTTTTTCGTCGCCGTCGGTGCTTAAGCCTGCATGAATTTCGTAGCCGTCGAGGTCTTTGCTTGCGATGTGCGAGCCGAGGAAGTCGAAATCGACGGCGGGCAACGTAACTTGACGCGTGAACTTTTCGGCGGCGAAGGTCGTTTCAATCGGCAGGAGTCCGAGCCCGTCAAGTTCGGCGTGATTTGATTCGGTGCGGAGCGGGTCGAAAATTTTATCGCCGAGCATTTGGAAGCCGCCGCATATCCCAACGACAGCCGTGCCCGCCGCCGCCCGTTGCAAAATTTTTTCGGCGAAACCGTTGCCGCGCAGAGCGAGCAAGTCTTCGGAAGTGTTCTTGCTGCCGGGCAGGATAATCACGTCCGCCGCGTCGAGTTGGTCGGGCGCGGTCGCGTAGAAAAGTTTAACGTCGCCTTCGCCCGCGAGGCTGTCGAAGTCCGTGAAGTTTGACAGCTTGCCTAAACGCACTACCGCGATTGTGATAGGGACAAGGGACAAGGGACAATGGACAAGTTTTTTGTCGTCGAGCGATACGCTGTCTTCGTCGTCAATGCCGAGCTTGTCGATAAACGGGACGACGCCGAGCACGGGCTTGCCGGTTTTGCGTTCGAGGAAATCGACGGCGGGCAGAAATAAATTCACGTCGCCGCGAAATTTGTTGATGACGAGCCCCTTGACCAAATCGCGTTCGTCGTCGTCGAGCAATGCGAGCGTGCCGACGATTGAAGCCAATGCGCCGCCGCGGTCGATGTCGGCAACGAGAATCACGGGGGCGTTGAGATACTTGGCGACGCGCATGTTTACAATATCGTTCGCCTTCAAGTTGACTTCGGCGGGGGAGCCCGCGCCTTCGATAACGATCGTGTCGAAGTCGGCGGAGAGTTTTTGCAGAGCGTCCTTCACGGCGTCGAACGCTTTGAGCGAGTAGCCTTGGTGATAAGCGGCGGCACTCATGACGCCGACGGGCTTGCCGTTGATTATGACTTGGGAAGTTGCGTTGCCGGTTGGCTTAAGCAGGACGGGATTCATTTCGACACGCGGCGGGATGTTGGCAGCCTCAGCCTGCGCGACTTGCGCCCTGCCCATTTCGAGCCCGTCAGCCGTCACGAACGAGTTGAGAGCCATGTTTTGCGCCTTGAACGGTGCGACACGTCGACCGGCGCGGAAAAAAATTCGACACAGCGCGGCAGTCAGGATACTCTTGCCGACGTGTGAGCTTGTGCCCTGGAACATAAGATATTTCGTCATTTGCTCATCACCTTTTCAAAACGGAAGCCGTATTCGCCGTCGGGTAAATCTTCGTCAGCTTCGGGCGACGGGTGGCGCGGGCTGAAAAACTCCACGGCGTGAAAGCCGCACTTGTTGATATAAAAATGCAAGTTGCGCTTGGCGAAGTAAGGCGTCATTGTTTCCCAAACTTCGGTCTGCGGATAACGCGCTTCAATCGCCCGCCACGCCGCCGCGCCGATTCCTTCGCCGATGTGTTCGACGCTTATGTAAAGCAGCGCGAGTTCGTTGCGGTTGTTCGGGCGAATGACGACGACCGCTCCGCCGACGATTACGCCTGCGCGGACGATGTTGAGCATTTGCGTGCCCGCCGCGTCGCAAGTTGCAATCACGTCTTCGCGGGAAATAACTTCGTCGCCGCCGAAGCCCTCTTCGATTGCGGCTTTTTTGAAGGCGGCTTGCAGGTTGCGGATAAAAGTTTCGCGTTCGTCGTCGCGAACGGGGATAAGTTCAACGGTCACGGTATCACCTCATAACTTTTTCCAAGCCGAGATAAATTTCTTCGTCGGTTTGCTGAACGGAATGACGCGCGGAGTAAATCGACACGGCATTGAAGCGGCACTTGTTCAGGTAAAAATGCAGATTGCGCTTGTCCTGCCACGGCGTCGACGCCTCCCAGACGACGGTCGCGGGGAAAAGTTTTTCAATGACGCGCCACGCCGCCAAGCCTATGCCCCGGTTGCGCCACTCGGCGTTGACGAAGAACAGCGACAATTTGTTTCGTTGGGTGGCGTAGTTGAGAATCAAGACCGCGCCGCCGACGAGTTGCTTATCGGCGAGGACGTTGAGCAAAACGGCATTCGTCCTGTCGAAAAACAGCGGCAAGTCTTCGCCGTGAAATTTATCGGTGCCGTCAGCGCGACGGAAGGCGGCCTGCAGATTGGCGATAAAAGTTTCGCGTTCGTCGAAGCGCGTGGGGACAAGTTCAACGGTCATTCAATCAACCTCAGCGAGTTTCTTAACGTCGACGGCGAGCCCGGCAACGGTAAGGAAAACTTTATCTGCCTGTGCGGCGAGCAACTGATTGGCGAGCCCCGCCAAGTCACGGAAGCGACGCGCCAATTTATTTTCGGGGACGATGCCCGCGCCGACTTCATTGGTTACGAAAATCGTCACTGCGTCGACGGCAAGCGCGGTGTCAATTAATTTCCCGATAAGCCCGCGCAGGTTTTCATAAAGAAATTTTTCGTCGTCGGTTTCGGCGTTGCAAAGGAAGTTGCTGACGTACAGCGTGACGCAATCGAAAAGAATCGCTCCAAAACTTTTGCCCGCCGCGCAGATTTTTTCTTCGGCGTCGAAGGGTGCTTCAAACGTCGCCCAATTATCGCCGCGCCGCTCACGGTGGAACCGAACGCGGAAATTCATTTCGTCATCAAAAATTTGAGCGGTCGCGACGTAAGCCGCCCGCCCGTTGCCGATTTTCAGCGCGAGTCGTTCGGCAAAGGCACTTTTGCCGCTGCGAGCCCCGCCCGTCACCAAAATTATCTTGCCCAAAACTGCACACTCCGTTTACATGCAAAAATTTTTCATATTCTACTTGACAGGGGATAATCCCTACTAAGCCGCCGAAAAAATTTGACTAAAAATATGCGGCGCGGTATAATCAGCGCGTAAAAATTGGAGGGCGTAACATGAAATCGAACATTGAAAATTCTTTCGAGAGTGAAATCGCCGACGAGTACGCCAAATATGAACAACTCAGCGACGAGGAACTTATCGCCGAATACAAGGAACGGGACAATCCCTCCGCAATGGACTATCTGATTCACCGCTATCGCAGCTTCGTGCGTGCGAAGGCGCGTTCCTATTTCCTAATCGGCGCAGATCGCGAAGACATTATTCAGGAAGGCATGATCGGCTTTTTCAAGGCGGTGCGCGACTTCAAAAGCGACAAGCTGTCGAGCTTCCACGCCTTCGCCGAGCTGTGCGTCACGCGCCAAATCATCACGGCAATCAAGACCGCCACGCGCCAAAAACATATTCCGCTGAACTCCTACATTTCGCTTAACAAACCGATTTACGACGAGGACTCCGACCGCACGCTTCTGGACGTGATAAGCGGCGTGAAGGTTGCCGACCCCGAAGAGCTGATTATCAGCCGCGAAGAGTTCCTTGCCATCGAAAAGAAAATGTCCGAAATCCTGAGCGAGCTTGAATGGCAAGTGCTCATGGCTTACCTTGACGGCAAGTCGTATCAGGAAATCGCGGCGAGCTTGAATCGCCACGTAAAGTCAATCGACAACGCCCTGCAACGCGTCAAACGAAAACTAGAACGCTACGTTGCCAGTCGCGGCGAGGCCATCGACATCAGCACCGTATATCGAGGTCTGTCGACACTGGATCGTCACATGAAATCAACTCACTCATAGACGTCCGCCGAGGGCGTCTTTTTTTTTGCAATGACGTTTGCAATTATAATCGACGCGGGCGGCTCTGTCACGTTGAAAATTTTTCGGCGACGGCAGGCAAAAAATATTTTGTCGACGAAAATTTTTCTGCTATAATCTGCGCGGCAAAATATTTTTTGGGAAGGATGATTACCTTGAAATTAATCGTGACAGTCGTCGGCAAAGATCGCGTGGGCATTATCGCCGCCGTCACAAAAATTTTGGCAGACAACAACGTCAACATCTTGAGCATCAATCAAAATATCTTGAATGGGTTTTTCAACATGATTCTGTTCGCCGAAGCGTCCGAAAGCAAAATCCAACTCGTCGACCTGCAACAAAAGCTCCGCGACCAAGGCGAGGCTATAGGCGTCGAAATAAAAACGCAACACCAAGACATCTTCGACGCCATGCACAAGATATGACGGACTTCGCCACCCACAACGACGCGCGAGTTCGCAGGGCATTTGAAGTTGCGCGGGCAGCTCACGCCGAGCAAGTAGACAAGGGCGGCGTTGATTATATCAATCACCCGCTGACCGTCGCGCGTTCCGTCGGCAATGATGTTTCCGCAATTATCGTCGCCCTGCTTCACGACGTGGCAGAAGATACCGCCGTTACCCTTGACGACCTGCAAGCCGCAATCCCGTTGACGGCGGACGAACTCGACGCCTTGAAACTTTTGACGCACGACGACGACACGCCCTATCTTGAATACGTCGCACGCCTTAAGACGAACAAACTTGCCGCGAAAGTCAAAGCCGCCGACCTTAGGCACAATTCCGACTTGTCGCGCCTGCAACACCCGCAACGCAAAGATTTGGAGCGCGTCAAAAAATATCGGCGTGCCCTTGAAATTTTGGAGGAAATAACTTGATAACGATTGAAGACATTCTCGAAACAAATCGCATGATAAGCGTCCACAAGCTTGACGTGCGGACGATAACAATGGGCATTTCCCTGCGCGATTGCGCTCATCCCAACCTGCGCGACTTCTGCCGCAACGTCTACGACAAAATCACGCGCTCCGCCGAATTCCTCGTGAAGACGGGCGAGGAGATTGAGGCGGAATACGGCGTGCCCATTATCAACAAACGCATTTCCGTCACGCCGATTGCCATTGCCGCCGAGGCTTGCAAGGCTGAAAGTTATGTGCCCGTCGCCGAAACGCTCGACCGCGCCGCCAAGGAGGTCGGCGTTAATTTTATCGGCGGCTTCAGCGCGCTCGTCGAAAAGGGTTACACGCCCGGCGACAGGATTCTGATTGAGTCGATTCCGCAAGCGTTGGCGTCGACGGATTTGGTTTGCAGTTCAATCAACCTTGCGTCGACGAAGGCGGGCATCAACATGGATTGCGTACGCGAGTGCGGCGAAGTCATCAAGCGGACGGCGGAGCTCACGCGCGACAAACAAGCTGTCGGTTGCGCCAAGCTGGTCATCTTCGCCAACGCGCCGCAAGACAATCCGTTTATGGCAGGCGCATTCCACGGCGTCAGCGAACCCGATAAGGTCATCAACGTCGGCGTCAGCGGCCCCGGTGTCGTCAAACACGCGTTGGAAGATTTAAAGGGCGCGAACTTCACCGAGATTGCCGAGGCAATAAAAAAGACCGCGTTCAAGATAACCCGCGTCGGTCAGCTGGTGGCGCAGGAGGCGTCGCGTCGATTGGGCGTGCCGTTCGGGATAATCGATTTGTCGCTTGCGCCCACGCCCGCCGTCGGCGATTCGGTTGCGCGTATCCTTGAGGAAATGGGGCTTGAAGCTTGCGGAGCACCCGGCACGACCGCCGCGCTTGCCCTGCTTAACGACGCAGTGAAAAAAGGCGGGCTCATGGCAAGTTCGCACGTGGGCGGCTTGAGCGGCGCGTTCATTCCCGTCAGCGAAGACGAAGGCATGATTGCTGCCGTTAAGCGCGGCTCGTTGTCGATTGAAAAGCTGGAGGCAATGACTTGCGTTTGCAGCGTCGGGCTCGATATGATTGCGGTTGCGGGCGACGTAAGCGCGGCGACGTTGAGCGGCATTATCGCGGACGAAGCGGCAATCGGCGTCGTCAACAACAAAACAACCGCCGTTCGACTTATCCCCGTGCCCGGCGCGCAGGTCGGCGACGTTGTCGAATACGGCGGCTTGCTCGGCTATTGCCCGATCGTGCCCGTCAATCGTTGGAGTTCGGAGGCGTTCATTGCTCGCGGCGGCAGAATTCCCGCGCCCGTTCGGAGCTTGACAAATTAACATGAACATTACAATCAGAGAAATGCGACGTGACGACAGCTCGACGGTCGTTGACATGATGCGCAAATTTTACACGTCGCCCGCAGTGATAACGGACGGTTCGGAAAAAATTTTCGCCGCGAACGTTGAAAACTGCTTGAGCGGCAAAACCTGCGCGGCGGGCTACGTCTTCGTCGACGGCGACAAGATAATCGGCTACGGCATCACGGCGCGGAGCTATTCGACTGAATTCGGCGTTGAGTGCATTTGGATTGAGGACGTTTACGTTGCGGCGGAATATCGCGGGCGCGGCGTCGGTTCGAAATTTATTCGTTGCGTGCAGGCGCGTAATCCCGATAAGCTTTTGCGGCTTGAGGCGGAGGCGGACAACGACAAGGCGTTGGATTTGTACAAGCGGCTCGGCTTCAAGGCGTTGCCGTATCTTGAATTGATTAACGGCGGTGATTGACACGGACGAAAAAATTTTGCTCGAAGAACTGCGGCTGTTGGAGGAAACGTATCGCGGGGCGGTGCCGCAATTGAAATTCGGCTCGCCGTTTGAACTGTTGGTCGCGGTGATTTTGTCGGCGCAGTGCACGGATAAGCGCGTCAACCTCGTGACGGCGGAGCTGTTCCCGCTGGCTAACACGCCCGAAAAAATTTTGCAACTCGGTCAAGCGCGGCTTGAAGAAATCATTCGTCCTTGCGGGCTGTCGCACTCGAAGGCGAAACACATCACGGCGTCCGCGCAGATTTTGCTTGACGAATACGGCGGCGAAGTTCCCGCCAACTTTGACGAACTGATTAAATTGCCGGGCGTCGGGCGCAAGACTGCAAACGTCGTTACAAGCGTCGCGTTCAAGACGCCCGCCATTGCTGTCGACACGCACGTTTTCCGCGTCGCCAACCGCACGAAGCTGGCGGAGGGCAAGACGCCTTTGGAAGTCGAACACGGCTTGCAAAACGTCATTCCGCGCGAAAAATGGAGCGACGCACATCATTGGCTGATTTGGCACGGACGCGAAGTCTGCAAGGCGCGCAACCCGAAATGCGACGTTTGCCCGCTGTCGAAAGTTTGCCCGTCGTCGACAACGTAAAAGGGACAAGCATTTTTACTTGTCCCTTGTTTCTTTCACTCTTTGCGCCCCGAAGCTTTTGAGTTGCCGAGCGGTTGTTTCTTATGAGTTTCGGACTGCTTGCCGTCGCCGCCGTTCTTTTTGACGAAGCCGTCATCTTCCTTCAGCCCGCGCGCAAGATTCTTCAACTTGCCCGCCATGCCCGCGCTTAACTTTGCCATAGTGCTCACCTCACGGCAAATGTAACAAATTTTCAACACGCCGTCAAGCTTGACGCCGCCGCCGGCATAAATTAAACTTTCGCCGAGGAGGGACGTTATGCACGAACATGAACACTCGCTTGAAGACGGCACGGTAATAAAACATACGCACACGCACACGCAGACCAAGGCGGTATTGAATCGGATGGCGCGGCTAATCGGACACCTCGAATCAACCAAGCGCATGATTGAAGACGGGCGCGATTGTTCCGAAGTTTTGATTCAGCTGTCGGCAGTCGACGCCGCGATTAAAGCCGTCGGGCGAATTATTTTGAAAGACCACATCGAACACTGCATAGTTGACGCGGTGAAGACCGGCGACACCGCCGAGATTGAACGCCTGAACAAGGCAATCGAACAATTCATACGTTGACAAACGAAAACCCCCGCTCAAGCGCGAACGGGGGTTAAATTTTTTTGTTGCATATTATTCTTCGGTTTCGGCAGCTTCGTTGTCGACGACGGTCAGTTCGCGATAGCGCGCCATGCCCGTGCCGGCGGGGATAAGCTTGCCGATAATGACGTTCTCTTTGAGCCCGATAAGCGGGTCAATCTTGCCCTTAATCGCCGCGTCGGTCAAAACGCGTGTTGTCTCTTGGAAGCTCGCCGCGCTGAGGAAGGAATCGGTTGCCAACGACGCCTTGGTAATGCCCAACAAAATCGGCTTGGCGACGGCGGGTGCTCTGTCCTCTTCGATAGCCTTGGTGTTTACCGACTCGAAGACGTTAATGTCTACGAATTCGCCCGGCAAAAATTCCGTGGAGCCGCTGTCTTCGATTTTTACTTTGTGGAGCATCTGGCGCACCATTACTTCGATGTGCTTGTCGTTGATTTCGACGCCCTGGGACTTGTAGACTTTTTGGACTTCTTTGACGAGGTAGCGGTGGGTTTCGCGGATGCCGCAGATGCGCAGGATATCGTGGGGGTTTTTGGGGCCGTCTGTTATGGTATCGCCGGCGCGGATGGTATCGCCGTCTTTGACGCGGGGGGTGACACCGAAAGGGATGGTGTATTCGCGGGGCTGGACATTTTCTTTATCGAAGGGGGAGATTGTTATTGTTTTGAGGCCGTTTTTATCGGGGGTACCGAAGAGGACCTTGCCGCTTATTTCGGCTATCAGCGCGTTATTTTTGGGTTTACGGGCTTCAAAGAGTTCCTCTACTCGGGGCAGGCCTTGCGTGATATCGCCGCCGGCCACGCCCCCTGTATGAAAAGTTCTCATCGTAAGCTGGGTGCCGGGTTCGCCGATAGATTGGGCTGCTATTATACCTACTGCTTCACCTACTTCGACTTCTGAGGAATTGGCAAGATCTATGCCGTAGCATTTTTTGCAAACGCCGCGGGGGGCGCGACAGGTTAAAACGGAGCGGATAAGGACTTTTTCGCGCACGGAGCAAATTTTTTCTGCCAAGGGGGCAGTGACTGTATCGTTTTGCTTGGCGATTAAAGAGCCGTCGGGGGCATAAATATCTTCAGCAAGAACTCTGCCCAAAATGCGTTCGTACAAAGGTTCAATGACTCCGCGGTCAAGGAAGCGGGAATCTTCGCGAATAGCCTCGACTTGAATGCCGCGCACGGACCCCAAACGGACAAAGATGTGGGGCAAGTCGAAGTCGGAGAGAAAAGATTCTAGGACAGAGGGAGAAAGGGGGGTGCCGGCAGGAAAAGAGGCTGCGTCTTTAGCTAAATAGCGACCTTTTTGGGAAGCAAAAAAGGAAGCTTTGAAAGAGGCGCGCAAAGAAGGAGAGCGGGTGCCCAAAGAAACGGTCTCGCAAAGGGCGTCAGGGGCTTGAGAGAGGGCACAGCCGCGCAAGGTGACAGAGGGGGTGTCAAGGGCGATAAATTTTTCCAAGTCGGAGTCAGTTAAAGGGCGGTCTTTGGCAACGGCAATAGTACCGTCAGAATAAAGAACATCAACAGCCAAGGAGCGACCCAAAAGAGCCTCGGAGAGGATAGCAACAGCGTCGCCGGTATCTTCAGCCAAAAGAGCGCGCAAAAGAGTGAGATTGATTTTGGCAACGTCGCAATCTTCCACACGAACAATGACATCCTGGGCAACGTCAACAAGGCGACGAGTAAGATAGCCGGAGTCGGCAGTGCGAAGAGCGGTGTCAGCCAAGCCCTTGCGAGCGCCGTGAGAGGAAATGAAGAAGTCGCTGACGCTTAAGCCTTCGCGGAAATTGGCAGTTATGGGAAGGTCGATAATCTTGCCGGAAGGATCAGCCATAAGGCCGCGCATACCTGCAAGTTGACGCATCTGCTGCTTATTGCCGCGCGCGCCGGAGTCGGACATCATAAAAATGGGGTTGAAAGGGTGCATATTAGCCATCATGGCGTCGGCAACGCGAGAGGTGGCGTCGTTCCAGAGGTTAACAACTTTGTCGTAGCGTTCCTTTTCAGTCAAAATGCCGCGGCGGAAAAAGAGCTCAACGCGCTTAACCTTTTTGGCAGTTTGGGCAAGGATGTCAGCTTTTTGCTCAGGCACGACACAATCGGAAACAGCAACGGTCATGCCGGCAATACAAGCAAAATGATAACCCAAGCGTTTAACGGAGTCGATAACGTCTGCGGTGCGAGTGGCGCCGAATTTTTGATAGCATTGAGCAACCAAGGAAGCGAGAGCTTTTTTGTTCATGACGGAGCCAAGAGTAAAAGTGCCGTCGGCCTCTTGGTGAAAGCTTTGCAAGGCAGGAGGCAACTTTTCATTAAAGATAAGTCTGCCGACGGAGGTTTTAACCAAGCGGGGGGAGCCGCCAATATCAAGGCGAACGAAAATGGGAGATTGCAAGTCAACTGCCCGGTTGTGATAAGCCAGCAGTGCTTCAGAAAGCCCGGTATAGACTTGCCCGGCGCCGCGCCCTGAAGGACGAATTTTGGTCAAGTAGTAGGTGCCCAAAACCATGTCCTGAGTGGGCACGATGATAGGCTTGCCGTCCTTGGGTGCCAAGATGTGATTGGCGGCCAGCATAAGCACGCGAGCCTCGGCCTGTGCCTCGGCAGAAAGGGGAAGATGTATTGCCATTTGATCGCCGTCGAAATCAGCGTTGTAGGCAGTGCACGCCAAGGGGTGCAACTTCAAAGCGCGACCTTCAGTCAAAACAGGCTCAAAGGCTTGAATCCCCAAGCGGTGAAGAGTCGGCGCGCGATTCAATAGCACCGGGTGTTCCTTGATGACTTCCTCCAAAACGCCCCAGACTTCTGGCGTGGCGCGGTCGACTTTCTTTTTCGCCGCTTTTATGGTCAAGCCAAAATCAGAAGCTAGTTTTTTCATGACGAAAGGCTTGAACAATTCCAAAGCCATTTCTTTGGGCAGACCGCATTGGTGCAACTTCAATTCAGGACCAACGACGATAACCGAACGCCCGGAATAGTCCACGCGCTTGCCCAAGAGATTTTGTCTGAAGCGTCCCTGCTTGCCTTTCAACATGTCGCTAAGAGATTTGAGAGGACGATTGCCGGGGCCGGTGACGGGTCTGCCGCGCCTGCCGTTGTCGATTAGAGCGTCGACAGCCTCTTGAAGCATACGCTTTTCGTTTCTAACGATGATGTCGGGAGCTTTGAGTTTGAGAAGGCGAAAGAGGCGGTTGTTGCGATTGATGACGCGCCGGTAGAGGTCGTTTAGGTCGCTGGTGGCGAATCTGCCGCCGTCCAACTGGACCATGGGCCGCAATTCGGGGGGAATGACGGGAATAACAGACAAAATCATCCATTCGGGTTTGTTGCCGGATTTACGGAAAGCCTCGACAACTTCAAGGCGACGAATGGCGCGCAAACGCTTCTGCCCGTTGGAGGAATTGACTTCGCGGCGAAGTTGCTCGGCAAGAGAATCAACGTCGATATCGGCAAGAAGAGCTTGAACAGCCTCGGCGCCAATGCCGACTTTGAAAGAATCGTCGCCGTAAGTATCGCGACAGGAGCGGAATTGCCCCTCGGTGAGCAAGTCTTTTTTCTTAAGGTCGGTGTTGCCAGGGTCAAGGACGATGTAGGATGCGAAGTAAAGGACGCGTTCAAGAGAGCGCGGAGACATGTCGAGTAACAAGCCCATGCGAGAAGGAATGCCCTTGAAATACCAGATGTGACTGACGGGAGCGGCAAGTTCGATGTGCCCCATGCGTTCGCGTCGAACTTTGGCGCGAGTGACTTCGACGCCGCAACGATCGCAAATGGTGCCCTTGTAGCGGACGCGCTTGTACTTGCCGCAATGACATTCCCAATCGCGAATGGGCCCGAAGATGCGTTCGCAAAACAATCCGTCGCGTTCGGGCTTGAGAGTGCGATAGTTGATGGTTTCGGGCTTTTTAACTTCGCCGTGTGACCATTGGCGAATGGTATCGGGCGAGGCAAGAGAAATGCGCATGGAATCGAAAATATTAACGTCGAGCATGATAGGCCTCCTTTTTGGCGGTTAAGTTAGTCGAAATCGAAGGCAGAATCGTCGTGAAGAGTGTTGGGCAAGGGCGTATTGGCAGGCCGCCCGGAATCAAAATCGTCGTCGTCGTCGTGAATGACAATCTCTTTTGAATCGCGATTGAGAACGCGAATGTCAAGTCCGATGGATTGCAATTCCTTGATGAGAACTTTGAAAGATTCGGGAACGCCGGGTTGAGGAATGTTTTGCCCCTTGACGATAGCCTCGTAAGCCTTGACGCGCCCCTGAACGTCGTCAGATTTGACGGTGAGTATTTCTTGAAGAGTGAAAGCAGCGCCGTAAGCCTCCAAAGCCCAAACTTCCATTTCGCCGAAGCGTTGTCCGCCGAATTGCGCCTTGCCGCCGAGCGGTTGCTGAGTAACCAGAGAATAGGGCCCTGTAGAGCGAGCGTGTATCTTGTCGTCAACAAGGTGGTGAAGTTTAAGCATATAAACAACGCCGACGGTGACGCGGTTTTCAAAAGGAAGGCCGGTGCGCCCGTCAAAAAGAATAGATTTGCCGTCAGCGGGCAGGTGCGCGTCATCAAGTGCAGAAATAAGATCGGATTCGCGCGCGCCGTCGAAAACGGGAGTGGCAGTCCAAGGTTGTCGCAAGGTTTGATGAGAAACGGCAATGCCTAAATGCGCCTCAAGAATTTGCCCGATATTCATGCGAGAGGGAACGCCCAGAGGATTGAGCACGATGTCAACGGGAGTTCCGTCGGGCAAAAAAGGCATGTTTTCTTGCTGAATAATGGCACTGACGACGCCCTTGTTTCCGTGTCGCCCCGACATTTTGTCGCCGACGCTGATTTTGCGCTTCTGAGCGATGTAAACGCGAACTTGTCGATTGACGCCCGGCGGCATGTCGTCATTGTCGTCGCGGTTGAAAATGCTGACGGAAACAACCTTGCCGGCTTCGCCGTGAGGCACGCGCAAAGAAGTGTCGCGAACTTCGCGAGCCTTTTCGCCGAAAATGGCCCTAAGCAAGCGTTCTTCAGCTGTCAATTCGGTTTCGCCCTTGGGAGTGACTTTTCCAACCAAAATATCGCCCGTGCGTACGTCCGCGCCAATAGAGATAATGCCGTCAGAGTCAAGGTGAGTAAGAGCCTCTTCAGAAACGTTAGGTATATCGCGAGTAATTTCTTCCGCCCCCAATTTGGTGTCGCGAGCGTCGCATTGAAATTCCTCAATGTGGATGGAAGTAAAAATGTCGCGCCGCAAAAGTGTTTCGTTAAGAAGAATGGCGTCTTCGTAATTGTAGCCCTCCCAAGGCATGTAAGCAACGATGATGTTAAAGCCCAGAGCCAATTCGCCATGATCTGTGGCAGGCCCGTCGGCAATCGGTTCGCGAAATTCAACGTGTTCGCCTTCAGAGACGATAGACAACTGATTAATGCATGTGCCCTGATTGGAGCGTACAAATTTTTGCAAAGTGTATATGTCCGGAGGTAAGGCAGAATCGTCCGGCTGAATGATAATAGATTTAGCGTCAACGTAAGTGACGGTGCCGGAGTGCTTGGCAAGCAGCATGACCCCCGAATCGGAAGCCGCTTTGAATTCCATGCCCGTGCCAACGTAGGGAGCTTGAGTTCTAAGAAGCGGCACGGCTTGCCGTTGCATGTTCGCCCCCATAAGCGCACGGTTGGCGTCGTCGTGCTCCAAAAAGGGAATAAGCGCAGTGGCAATAGAAACAACCTGCTTAGGCGAAACGTCCATAAGATCAACATCTTCACGGTCCACTTTCAAGGTCTGTTCCTTAAAACGCGCGGTAACCCGCGCATTAACAAAGTGCCCTTGCTCGTCAAGCGGTTCGTTAGCTTGCGCAATGATAAGCGATTCTTCGTCGTCGGCTGTCATGTAAACAACGTCCTGCGAAACAACGCTTTGCCCGTCCCGTTTGACCACCCTGCGATATGGCGTCTCCATAAAACCAAACTGATTAACTCGCGCATAGTTGGAAAGCGAACCAATTAAGCCAATGTTCGGACCTTCCGGCGTCTCTATAGGGCACATTCTGCCGTAGTGGCTAATGTGTACGTCGCGTACTTCAAAACCCGCCCGCTCTCGACTTAAACCACCCGGCCCCAATGCCGACAGCCTGCGCTTGTGCGTAAGTTCGCTTAGCGGATTATGCTGATCCATAAATTGCGAAAGTTGCGAGCTGCCAAAAAATTCTTTAATAGCAGCTACCACCGGTCGAATATTTATTAAGTTCTGCGGCGTCACAATTTCAGGGTCTTGAGTAGTCATTCTTTCGCGAACAACCCGCTCCATGCGCGACATGCCTATACGAAATTGATTCTGAAGCAGTTCGCCGACCGAACGCACCCGACGATTGCCAAGATGATCAATGTCGTCCCTAAACCCGGTGTCGCTCATCATGTTAAAGGTATATCCAATGGCAGAAACAATGTCCGCTATGCAAAGTATGCGGTTCTCACGTATATCAAGAGTCGGCGAACACAGTACGGTAAAGTTGCCAAGTGCAGTGTGAAGCTTAAGTTTAACGGGAAGCAAATACCCTCCGCGCTGCTTGTCTCTTTTTAAACCAAAAATCCGTTGCTCGTCTTCCGGCAAAATCTTGTCAAGCATATCTTGCGTCACGGTAGTCATAGCAGGAATAAGAACTTCCCCCGATTCCGGATCCACTACAGCTTCAGCGAGCTTGTACCCGAAAATCCTTTTTTTCCAGCCAGTCTTCTTTGTCAGCTTATATCGCCCCACCGCCGCCAGGTCATACCTCCTCTGGTCAAAAAACTGCGAGTTCAGCAGGCTTGCGGCGTTGTCCGCCGACGGCGGCTCACCGGGGCGCAGTCTATTGTAAAGTCCAAGCAAGGCTTTTTCCTTATTGTCTTCACCGTTGTGTTTGTCGGTATCGAGCATGTCGACGAGGGCTTTAAAACCTGCGGTCAGAGTATTTTTTTCATCGAGAGCGGCGAGATTGTCGAGCAAGTATTTAAAGTTTGAGAGACGGTCGTTTTTCGCGTCGAGTTGAGTATAAGCGTCGAGCAAGGCACGGAAAGTATCTTCGTCGTGGCGTCCCGTGCGTTGCAAGTAGCCGACGGTTAATGCGTTGCGCGGGTCGGCAGCCGAATCGGATTGAAGAAATTGTACGAGTTGCACGGAGGTATCGGGTTCGTGAATTTTTGATTGAACAAAATATTCAACGTCGAACAGGTCGAGGATTTGGTCGTTGGTTTGGAAGTCGAGGGCACGCAGGAAATAAGACAGCGGCATTTTGCGAGTGCGGTCGATGCGGATTGAAATGGCTGAAGTGGAATCGGTTTCGAGTTCGATCCACGCACCGCGATTGGGTATCACTTGCGCGGTATAAATGTATTTGCCGTTTTGGTCGATAGTTTTGTCGTAATAAGCACCGGGCGAGCGCACTAGCTGCGAGACGATTACGCGTTCCGCGCCGTTGATTATGAAGGTACCGTTTTCCGTCATTATCGGGAAGTCGCCCATAAAGACTTCTTGTTCGCGGACTTCGCCTTTAGTTTTATTCAGGAGTTTGACTTTGACGCGGACAGGCGCGGCGTAGGTGCCGTCACGCTTCTTGCATTCTTCGAGGGTGTATTTGCATTCGCCGAATGTGAAATTTTCGAAGAACAATTCGAGGTTGCCGGAAAAGTCGGCGATAGGGGAAATGTCTTTGAAAATTTCTTGCAAGCCTTCCCTTTTGAACCATTCGTAGGAGTTGCGCTGGAGGTCGAGCAGGTGAGGCATCTCCATAACTTCTTTAATCCGCGCGTAGCTGTAGCGTGTTCGTTTGCCAACCTTGACAGGGGTAAGCATAAACCGTCACTCCTTCTAAAAGCATTTGGGAATGAGAAATGCGCAACGCGCAATGATTTTGTGTCTTCCTATTACGCATTACGCATTTCGCATTGCCTTTCGCGTATACTTTCTCCATATTATTGTCAATCAATAACAATGAATTTTAATCGCAAATAAATTCTGTGTCAAGCTTTTTTTGCATTGACTTTCAAATGGCGACGTGCTAAACTGCGCGCGTGCGGTTGTAGCTCAGCAGGATAGAGCAACTGCCTCCTAAGCAGTAGGTCGCGCGTTCGAATCGCGCCAATCGCACCATAATAGGAACAAGGAACTAGGAAATAGAAAAACCCTCTGACGTGTTGTATCGGAGGGTTTTTGTTTTGCAGAAAATTATTTTCAGAAGTAACCGCAAGCCGTCGCTACAACGTAAGCCAATGCGCCGCCTGCCAACGGTCCGGCAATAGGAACCCACGCATAGCCCCAATCGGAATCGCCTTTGCCCGCTATCGGCAAAATCGCATGAGCAATGCGCGGACCCAAGTCACGGGCAGGATTCATCGCGTAGCCCGTGGGACCGCCGAGCGACAAACCCAACGCGATAATCAAAATGCCGACCATGTACGGACCGTAACCGGGGACGAGCTGACCGACCGGTTCGCCGAAAATCATCCAGATAACGAACATCAGGAAAAACGTCGCAATCATTTCGCAAAGGAAGTTCGCCATCGGACTGCGGATAGCCGGAGCGGTTGCAAAGACGCCGAGTTTCGCGGCGGGGTCTTCGGTCTTTTCCCAATGCGGCAGATAAGCAAGCCAAACGATAGCCGCGCCGACAATCGCGCCGACGAGTTGTGCCGCCGAAGTCGCCAAGAACTGCGCGGGCGTGTAAATGCCGACCATGGTTTTGGCGAGCGTGACGGCGGGATTCAAATCGCCCTGCGGAGCACCGAGCGTCGTGGCAGTGAAGACGCCGAGCGTGACTGCAAAGCCCCAGCCCAGTGCTATGCAAACCCAGCCGCCGCCGTTGCCTTTCGAGTTCGTCAACGACATGTTGGCACAGACGCCGCAACCGAAGACGATAAGCACCATAGTGCCCATGAATTCGCCAAACAAGTTATCCATAATGAATACCTTCTTTCGACTTTATGAATGAATGCATGGAAGGGACAAGGGACAAGATTTTTGATTTACTTGTCCCCAGTTCCTTGTTCCTTATTCCTTGTTCCTTAATCGTCGTTAAGCCAGTTCATAGCGTGCTTGACTGCCTTGCGCCAGCCCTTGTAAAGTGCATCGGCTTCGTAGCGTTTCATTTCGGGTTCAAAGCGCGTTTCCAGTTGCCAAGCGGATTTGAGTTCGTCTTTGCTCTTCCAGACGCCGACAGCCAAGCCTGCGAGATAAGCCGCGCCGAGGGCAGTGGTTTCGACGATTTGCGGACGGTCGACGGGCACGCCGAGCAAGTCAGCCTGGAATTGCATAAGCAGATTGTTCGCGGACGCACCGCCGTCAACTTTCAGCGCGGAAAGTTTATCGCCGCTGTCAGCCTCCATAGCCTCCAAAACGTCACGCGTTTGGTAAGCAAGCGAATCGAGCGTTGCGCGGACAATGTGAGCCTTCGTGGTGCCGCGCGTCAAGCCGATCATCATGCCGCGAGCGTTCATGTCCCAATAAGGTGCGCCAAGCCCGACGAACGCGGGAACGAAGTACACGCCGCCCGTGTCCTTGACTTTTTTGGCAACCCATTCGGAATCGGGCGCGCTGTCAACCATGCGAACGCCGTCGCGCAACCATTGAATAGCCGAACCTGCGACGAAGATTGAGCCTTCAAGCGCGTATTCGACTTTGCCGTCGAGCCCCCAAGCAATTGTCGTGACGAGCCCGTTCTTCGACTTGTGAATTTCGGTGCCCGTGTTCATGAGCATGAAACAGCCCGTGCCGTAAGTGTTTTTCGCGGTGCCGGGTTCAAAGCAATTTTGACCGAAGAGAGCCGACTGTTGGTCGCCCGCCGCGCCCGCAACGGGAATCGGTGCGCCGAGGACGAGCGGATTCGCTTCGCCGTAAACGCAAGACGACGGCTTGACTTCGGGCAGAATCGCCTTCGGGATGTCCAAATACTTCAAAAGTTGATCGTCCCATTCGAGCGTGTTGATGTTGTAAATTAGCGTGCGCGAGGCGTTGGAATAATCGGTGACGTGAACTTTGCCGCCCGTGAGTTTCCAAATCAGCCACGTGTCAATTGTGCCGAAAAGCAATTCGCCTGCCTCAGCTTTTTCGCGTGCGCCGTCGACGTTGTCGAGGAGCCATTTAATCTTCGTGCCGGAAAAATACGCGTCGATTTCGAGCCCGGTCTTGTCTTTGAACTCTTCGGCGTGTTGAGCCTTGAGAGCTTCGGCAATGGGTGCAGTCTGACGCGACTGCCAAACGATTGCGTTGTAAATCGGGCGACCGGTTTTCTTGTCCCAGATAACCGTCGTTTCGCGCTGATTGGTGATGCCGATAGCCGCAATGTCGTTCGCAATAAGTTCGGACTGTTCGAGAGCCTCTTTCATGACGGCGACCATCGTGCTCCAGATTTCGTCCGCATCGTGTTCGACCCAGCCGGGTTTCGGGAAATGTTGCGTGAATTCGCGTTGCGCCACGCCGACGATTTTCGAGTTCCTGTCGAAGATGATGGCGCGGTTGCTTGTCGTGCCCGCGTCGAGTGCCATTACGTAATTTTTTGCCATTAAAATTCCTCCCCAAAAAATTTAAACGCCTTGCCGCGAAAAAATTATCACCTCCTTGTTTAAGATCATAAATGATAAGTGGTAAGTGATAAGTCTTGCCGCTTACCGCTTTATAATCTTAAGCGTAAGCCTTCGCCAAAACTTCAATCGGGTGGACGGGCTTGACATCGGTGCCGTGATGAATTTGCATACGACACGTCCCGCAATCGCAGATAACTTTGTCGAAGCCGCCCTGCTTGACGCGTTCAAACAACTTCGCGCCGATTTTCATGGAAATTTCGTATTTGTCTTTGCGGAAGCCGTAATTACCGGAAATGCCGCAACAACCCGCGTCGGCAAGCATGACCTTGACGCCGCCGACTTCCTCCAAGATGTCCTGCGCGGGCAACCCGATTGCTTGCGACTTCAAATGGCACGGCACGTGATACAACAGCTTTTGATTGAGCGGCTTTAAGTTTTCGTTGAACTCGCCGCGCTCCTGCAACAGCTCCAAAAATTCAAAGGCGTCGTAAACATTTTCAGCCGCCTCGTGCATTTGGTCTTCGCCGAAAAGTTCGTGATACTCTTCCTTGAGCATGAGCGAACAGCTGGTGCACGGCGTGACGACGGGTATGCCTTGCCGTTTCCAGTTGAGAATTCGGGTAACGTTGTTTTCGGCGTGTTCGTGCGCCTCGTCCAAAAAGCCCGTGACGACAAGCGGCGACCCGCAACAATTAAAACTCGTGTCAATCAAAACTTCGTAACCGTTGGCGTTCATGACTTTGATAAAAGCGTCGCCGACTTGCGGCTCGTTGTCGTTGATAAAGCAGCCCGTGAACATGACGATTTTCTTGCCCGTCGACTTCTGCTTGATACTGCCGAAACGGTCTTTGAAGGCAGTCGCGGCATAGGCGGGCATGTTGCGTTCGCCAGCAATGCCCAATGCACTGAACACGCCCAACGCCTTGCCGAGCCCCATGCCGATATTCGAGAACGTCGCGCCGAAGGGAATCTTGCGAATCAACTTCGCCATGCGTTCGCCGTGAGCCAACATGTCTTCGTGGCGCAAGTGTTCATGCTTTTTGTAGTATTCGGCGCGTTGCAACATGTTGAGCGTCGAAACGGCAACGCCCGACGGACAAGCGCGGTCGCAACTCTTGCAGTTGGAGCAGTAGTTCAAACTTTCTTCAACGTCCTCTTGCGAAAAGTGCATGCGCCCGTGCGCGGGGCCGACGAGCTTGGGGCCTCTGTATTCCTTGACCGCCGCCATGACGGGGCAATTCGCCATGCAGGACGTACACGAAAGGCAACGGTCGCCCGTGAAAATCGCTTTAGTGGTGTCGCTCATGATGTCGCCTCCTTAAGCCAAAGCCGCCGCGTAGGCAGACGCAATGGCAATGCCGCCCGCAGATCGTTCAAAAATTTTATCGCAGCCGCCGAGATTCGCGCCGACGATGTGCAGGTTATCGTAAAGGACGTTGCCCGCCGCGTCGACGGGATTGAGCCTGTCATTGGTTATAATGCCCGTCGTCGAAAAGCCTTGTGCTTCACCGCTGAAAAGTTCCTTGTTGCTCCAATTCTCCGCGCCTTCGGGGAAGTAAACGGGCAGATCGAAAATCGGCTCCTTGGGGTTATCGAATTCGCGCATTGTCAAGCCGCCGCTGTAAAAGCCGCCCGTCGCAAGAATAAATTTCTTGGCGGGGAAAACTTTTTCGCGTATGGCACTTTCGACGACGACGCCCGTAACGTTGCGCCCCTGCGTAACGCCGCGCACAACTTTGGAATTCTCGAAAAATTTGACGCCCGCCTTTTGCAAGTGGCGCATGAAAGCGCGTTGAAGTCTGATGCCGGGCGGCGAAGGCGGCAAGCATGTCGTTTCGATAATTTGAGCGCGGAGCTGAGTAGTGACGGCTGAACGCGAAAAATTCCCCATGACGCCAAAAATCGGCGGCAGGATAATCGCGTCGTCGGCATCGGCGTTCAAAGCTTTAAGTTCGTTGGCAAGCGACTGTTCGTTGTCCGTCAAAAGTTGCGCGGCGTCCATGCAAGTTATGTCGCGTCCGCCTAAAAATTTAAGGTCGATTTTTTTGAATTCAATTTCCTTGTCAGGGAAATACCTGTTAAGGTTTCCGGCAATCATTTGCGCATAAAAATCTTTAAGCCCTTTGACGCCGACGACGAAAATTTTTTTCTTTTCGTCAAGACTTGAGGCGTCCATGCTTTCCGGAACGAGCGCGGAAAATTTCAGCGTGCCCACAGCCGTGACAACGGGAATCTGCGCGGACAGTCTGCCGACGTAAGGCAAGTTAGCCTGCGCGGCAATGTCGACGAGGAATTTCGACGCCGCTTCGATATTCTTAAAACCGATTTTGGCGTAGGGATGATTGTCGGGCAGTCTTTTAATCGAATCGTCGGGAGCAAGGGCGTCCAAGAAATCAATCGCGCCGCTTGCCAAGGGTAACGAGCCGGAGCCGTAAGTCAGCACTGTGACCCTTTGCCCGTGACTTGCCGCGACGGACGCCGCCATTAAGCCCGCAAGTCCGCCGCCGATAACAATCAAATCAGCAGTTTTCATTTGGGCTCACCTCCCGAAATGTTCATTGACAGTTCGTAAATTGAACGCGTCATTTCAGTTTCGCGAATCGACCTGCCGAGCAACACGGGACGAATGCCCTTCCAACGCCCCTGCAAAAATTCGCTCATGCGTTCAAGCGAATTCTTTGCCATCGGTTCGATACTCATCTTCGCGAAGACCGCCGCCGCCCTGAGCGCACAGAAATTGCCTTGACAAGTGCCCATGCCGATACGCGTCCGCCGCCTCACGTCGTTGACGATAAAGCTGGTATCGGACGTGCAAATCTCTTCGACTTCGGCGCGGGTGACGTTTTCGCATTCGCAAACCAGTTCGCGGCTTTCGGGGTCAATTTCAAGCCGTTCGACGACTTTCTTGAAACGCTCGACGCCCAAACGCGTCGCAGCAAGATTGGTGCCGTATGACGGGAAAAATTTTTTGGCGCGGTCTTTATCTTCCTGTGACACTTCCTTGACAAGCGGTTCGTCGGCTGTGCGGCAGGGCTTGTTGTTGTTGAGCTTGGCGCAAATCTGATTGCAAATCTTTTCCGCCATAAGCCGATAGGTCGTGAACTTGCCGCCGACAATCGTGAAGAAACCCTTCAAGCCGTCGCGTTCGTGGTCGACGATTGCGAAGCCGCGTGACGCACTGCGCCCGACAGCTCCGCCCGGCGGAATGTAAAGCGGTCTGGAACCGGCGAACGCCCGCAAGATTCGGAACTCGCGCAGGTCTTCAAAGGTCTGTTCGCCGATTTTCATAAGGCTCTCAACTTCCTCGCGGGAAGTCGACGTGTCTTCGGGGTCGGGGACGCTCATCGACGACGTGCCCAAAATAGTTATCGAGCCGTGCGGAACAAAAATATCGCCGTCGGAAGACTTGTGCAACCGATTGACGACGTGATTGACAATACGCTGATTGAACGCGATAAGCGTACCTTTGTCGGGCTGAACGCCGATTTCGACGCCCGCCAACTTGCCGACGAAACCTGCCCAGCCGCCCGCCGCGTTGACCGCAATATCGCAACCGATTTCGTATTCCTCGCCCGTGAACTGGTTGCGGACTTTGACGCCGCGCAGTTCGCCGTTGACGGTATCGAAGCCGACAACCTCGGTGTAGGTCTTGAAGTCGCCGCCGTGGCGTTTCGACGAATCGATAAGTTGCCATGCCATGCGGAAGCCGTCGACAGCCGCGTCGGGGACAAGGTACGCGCTTTTGACGTGTTTGCGTGAAAGTCGCGGCTCAAGTCGAAAAGCCTCGTCAAGCGTTATCGGCGTCGCCTCAATGCCGCTGTCTTTGCAACCTTTAACCCAAAGTTCCTCGTAAGCGGGATCGTCGATGTCAAGGCGCGTGAACATGCCGCCGCACGGTTCCACGCACGACTTGCCGATTTTGCGCATGATTTGATTTTCGATGATGCATTCGCGCGCCGCCTCTTGGTCTTTGACGGCATAACGGCCGCCGCTGTGGAGCAACCCGTGATAGCGCGAGCTTGCGCCGTTGACCAAATCATTTTTCTCGACGAGCAAGGCTTTAACGCCACGCATTGACAAATCGCGCAGAATACCGAGTCCCGTCGCCCCTCCGCCGATTACAACGACCGTAGTTTTCTCCATACTGCTCACCTGCTTCGTTGAATCTCTCCTGAAATTTTTATGTAAGATTGTATATCACAAACGTGATTCGGTCAACCGCAACGCAAAAAAAAGCAACGTGACGTTGCAAAGGACAAAGCCGAATTATCGTTTCTTGAACAAGTATCGTCTGCAAATGAACTCGCCGACGGCAATGCCGGCAAGCGACGCGAAAAAGCCGCTCCAACCGTTGTAATAAGTGCAAGCCGCCGCAACAGGCAAGACGATTATCGCCTTGACTTTAAGCTCCGTGTACGTGCTGAAAAATTTTTTAATGCGCCGTTTGCTGTCTTCCCAATGATAAATGACGCTGCCCAGCCACCAGCCGATAATCGCGCCGAGCAAGCCGACCCAACCGTTAAAATAAAAACATATCGCGCCGAACGGTATAAAGCACAGCAACATGCGTTCGGTCTCCGTCAGGCGTTTGAAAAATTTCTTCACGAAATACGCGCCTCCTTTCGACGAAATTATAATCAAAAAAGCTGTGTGCGTCGACAAAAATTTTTGACAAGCACGTTACGGCAAGATACAATGCCCTAAAATATTTTAAAGCAAAGGAGCGTTGCATTGTGAAAAATTTTCTGCCACTCATGATTTTACCGCTTATAATCTTACCACTTATAACGGGTTGCGGCGGCGGGCAAGGTTCCGAAACCGGCGGTGATACAAAATACAGCAAGACACTCGTTATCGGGCTCGACGACGAATATGCGCCCATGGGTTTCCGCGATAAAGACGGGCAACTTATCGGCTTCGACATCGACTTGGCAAGAGAAGCGGCAAAGCGCATGGGCGTTGCGGTGGAATTGTTGCCGATTGATTGGCACAACAAGGAAAACGAACTCGAAAACGGACGCATTGACATCATCTGGAACGGACTGGACATCACGCCCGAACGCAAGGAACGCATCCTTTACAGCAAGCCCTACATGGACAATCGGCAAATTCTCTTGGTCAAGAAGGACAACCGGCAAGGCATTCGCTCCGAGAGCGATTTGGCGGGCAAACGCGTCGGCACGCAAGCCGGCTCCAATTCCGAAACTTACGTGCACCAAAACGAACAGCTTCGAGACAGCTTCGCGGAATTCAAAACCTATCGCAATTACAGAGACGCCTTTAACGATTTGGAAGGCGGCAAAGTCGACGTGCTGATTGTCGACGAATTGGCGGGACGTTACGAAATGAGCAAGGTGCCCAGCAAATTCGATCCCATCGAAGTGACTGTCGGCCCCGTAACGGAAATCGGTATCGGCTTCCGCAAAGATGATGTCGAACTGCGCGACAAAGTTCAAAAGGTCTTTGACAGTATGATAGCCGACGGCACGGCGCGCAAAATTTCCGAGCATTGGTTTCAAGCCGATCTTATAAAGACACGCAGGTAATCCCATGGGAGTTGGAACTCACAATGAAAAAAATTTTTTTGATAATCTGCACGGCATTGCTGATAAGCGGCTGCGGCGGAGGACACAGCAACAATCTTAACGACAACGGCGGCGACTTGAAAAAAATCGTCATCGGACTGGACGACGAATTTGCGCCCATGGGCTTTCGCGACAAAAACGGGCAAATAACCGGCTTTGACGTCGACCTTGCAAAGGAAGTCGCAGGACGCATGAACGTCGCGATAGAATTCAAGCCCATCGACTGGCACAAAAAGCGCGAGGCAATCACTTCCGGCGACATCGACATGATTTGGAACGGGCTTGACATAACCGACGAGCGCAAGGAGTACATGATTTTCACAAAGCCCTATATGGACGACCGCCAAATTCTCATGGTTAAAAAGGACAACGATCAGGGCATACGCTCCGAAGGCGACCTGGAAGGCAAACGCATCGGCGTGCAAGCAGGCTCCATTGCAGAAAATTACATCGACGACAACGCAATCCTTAAAAACGAGTTCAAGGAACTCAAGACCTACAACAAATTTCAAGACGCCCTTGACGCACTAAACGGCGACGCGATTGACGTTTTCATTTGCGACGAACTCGTTGCCCGCTACGAAATGCGTCAGCACCCCGACCAATTTGAAATAATCGACGTGAGGACGGGCTACGTCACCGAAATGGCTGTCGGCTTTCGCAAAGACAATACTGCTTTGCGCGACCGCGTCCAGCAAGCCTTTAACGAAATGGTTAAGGACGGCACCGCACGGAAAATTTCCGAACAGTGGTTCCAAGCCGACCTCTTAAAGCTTCAAAAATAATGCGACGGAGATTTTCACTTTGTTTTCAAAAATTTTCACGCCGCGCTTGCAATGACTTTGACGGTAAAGTATAATGCAACGCGGTTTATTAATTTTCTCGAACGAAAGGAAGTTTTTGCAGCATGAAAAAATTTTTAATGGCGGCGTTGCTCCTCGTGACGATGGTCTTTGCCGGTTGCGGCGGCGGCGATACCGCCAAGCCTGAAGAACAGAAAATCATTATCGGGCTCGACGACGAATACGCGCCCATGGGCTTTAAAAACGAACAGAACGAGATAATCGGCTTCGACGTTGACCTCGCCAAAGAGGCTGCCAAGCGTCTCGGCTCGCAAGTCGAATTCAAGGCTATCGATTGGAACTCCAAAGAGGCGGAACTCAAGAGCGGACGCATTGACATCATCTGGAACGGGCTGGACATCACGCCCGAACGCCAAGAGAACATGCTCTTCAGCAACCCTTACATGGACAACCGTCAAATCGTTTTCTTGAAGAAGGGTAACGACCAAGGCATTCACTCCGAAGCTGACCTCGCGGGCAAATCCGTCGGTACGCAAGCCGGCTCCACCGCCGAGGCTTACATCGACAAGAACGCCGCGCTTAAAGACAGTTTCAGCGAATTCAAAACTTACGGCGACTACGTAAGCGCGTTCATGGATTTGGAAAACGGCAGAATCGACGCGCTGATTTGCGACGAGATCGTCGGGCGTTACGCAATGAGCAAACAGGGCGACAAATTCGACGCACTTGACGTGACTGTCGGTCCTGTAAGCCAATTCGGTTTCGCTTTCCGTAAGGACAACACCGAACTGCGAGACAAAGTTCAGAAAGTTTTCGACGAAATGGTTAAAGACGGCACCGCAAGCAAAATTTCCGAACAATGGTTCGGTGCCGATCTGATTAAGAAAAAATAATCGACAGCGGCTGATTCATCGACAGTGACCGCCGTCGCGAGACGGGAGTTAGGGAATATCTGTTATGGAAAAATTTTTCGATATGACGCTCCTCATCTTGGAGGGCGCGGAAGTCACGTTGGAAATTTTCTTCGTGACTTTAATTTTAAGCTTGCCGATTGGTGCACTGGCGGCTCTGGGCAGAATTTCAAGCTTCGCGCCGTTGCGCTACCTCATGGAATTCTACGTCTGGATAATGCGCGGCACGCCGCTGATGTTGCAACTACTGTTCGTGTACTTCGCGTTGCCGATGGTCGGGATAATGTTGCCGGACGTGGCGGCGGCTCTGCTGGCTTTCACTCTAAACTATGCCGCTTACTTCGCCGAAATCTTCCGCGCAGGCATTCAAGCGATACCGCGCGGGCAATATGAAGCGGCAAAGGCTTTGGGGCTCAAGCATTGGCAAATGATGCGTTACATAATTTTCCCGCAAGTCCTGCGCGTCGTCCTGCCGCCAATCTCCAACGAAACGATCAATCTCGTCAAAGACACGTCGCTGATTTATATCCTCGCAATGAACGACCTGTTGCGCGTGGCGCGCACAATCGTCCAACGCGAATTCGACATGACGCCGTTCGTCATCGCGGGCATTTTCTACTTGGCAATGACGGCGGTGCTGACGTGGATTTTCAAGAAACTCGAACAACGCTACGGCTCGTATGAAACCTGACACGCGTCGTCGTTACGAATTGCAAATAAGAGGAGGCTTTAAGTTGATTAGGAAAATTTTGCTGAGTCTCCTCGTTTTGCTTGCGGCGACTTCAGCGGCTTACGCAGAGGAACAAAAATCCGAACCGAACTTCAACGAACGCAAGGCGAATCTCGCCGAGGTGCACGCAATGCGCGTCGGCTACGGCGCGGGCACCATCCGTATCGTCTTGGACGTGACCAAAAAAGTTGAATTCACCGAATCCTACGCCGAAAATCCTTCGCGCATGATTCTTGATCTCAAAAACACGTGGCTCAACTCAACCGTCTCGCGCGAAACCGAAATTAACTCATTGGCGGCGAAAAAAATCCGTATCGCCCAATTCGACCCGTCGACCGTCCGTATCGTCATAGAAACCATGGCGAATACAAAAATGTTCAATCTTGAAGGCGGCACCAAAGGTTATCGCTTTGTTATCGACGTGGGCAACACAGAATTCAAACCGGAACCCGAATCTGCCAAACCCGAACCCGCCAAACCCGAACCCGCCAAACCCGAACCTGCCAAACCCGATAAGCCCGCGACGCCTAAACCTGACAAGCCTGCTGTCGACGTGCCCAAAGATGTTGAAGTCGTCGACAATGACGACTTGAAAAAGCAAGTCGAAACACTCGTCAAGGAACAACTTGAACGCGAAACCGAACGAATTAAACAGGAAGAACGCGAACGTATCGAACGCGAGCAAAAAGAACGTCAGGAACAGCTCGTTAAGGAACAACGCGAACGCGAAAAAGCTCTCCAAGAAAAAGAGGAACGCGAAAAGAAAGAACGCGAGCTCAAGGAAAAGCAGGAACGCGAGCTCAAAGAGAAACAGGAACGCGAACAAAAGGAACAGCAGGAAAAACTCATCAAGGAACAGCGCGAACGCGAAAAACAGCTCGAACGCGAACGCAAGGAAAAAGAAAAGCAAGAGCGACGCGACAAGAAAAACAAGGACAAAGCCAAAGACGCCGACAAGGACAAGAATAAAGACAAAGACAAGCCTGTTGCCGAACAGAAACTCGAAGACGACCTGCAGGAAATCACTGCCCTCAGCGGCAAAATCATTACAATCGACCCCGGACACGGCGGCAACGACGCGGGTGCCATCGGCCCGACGGGCGTCATGGAAAAAACCGTCACGCTCAATGTCGCACTCGAACTCAGGAAACTCCTCGAAGCCGAAGGCGCAACCGTCGTCATGACACGCGACTCCGATACGACCGTCTCAGTCAAGGGCGCAAAAGCCTCCGACATTGAAGAACTCGGCGCACGTTGTGACGTAGGCAACCGCGCAGGCGCACACATTTTCATTTCCATTCACGCCGACAGTTTCACACGTCCCGAAGCGCGCGGCACTACAGGTTACTACTACAGCAGAGGCTCCGGCGCAGGACAAAAGCTCGCCGATTGCATTCGCCGCAATCTCGTCGAACAACTTGGCACGCCCAGCCGCGGTACTCAACCTTGCAACTTCTACGTCGTGAAAAACACCGACATGCCTGCTACTCTCATCGAACTTGGCTTTATCTCCAACAAGGAAGAAGAAAAATTACTCAGCTCCCCTGAAGGTGTTCGCAAGGCCGCGCAGGGTATCCTTGACGGTATCGAAGACTACTTCGGCTGAGCACAGCGCATAAAAAAATCCCCGGCAGTCAAATGACCGTCGGGGATAATTTTTTTGCCGAGTCCGCGCAAATTTTATTTGACGAGCTTGGTGCCGCTGATTCGGTAGGCGTCGCCGTTAATATTGAACGTCGTCGCCGTGTAGTCCTTGACCATGACGGAGCCGTCGCTCAACGTGAAGGCTATCGTCTTGGCAGAGGTGTCGACCGTTGCCGTCCAGTCGTCCGTGATTTGCAAAAGATCATCGTCGGTAAAGCCGTCAATCACGTCGTCGCCCGTGTCGCAGATGAACACGTTCGCGTCTGCGCCGCCGCTTAGGGTATCGTTGCCCGCGCCGCCCCAAAGCGTGTCGTCGCCCGCGCTGCCGTGCAGATAATCGTTGCCCGCGTTGCCGACCAAGCTGTCGTCGCCCGTGGTGCCGTAAAGCTTATCGTTGCCCAAACCGCCGCTTATCGTGTTGTCGAGGGCGTTGCCGACGATTTTAATCGCCTTCGTGCGAGCCGAGGCGTCCGCGACTTTAATGCCCGAAGCCAGAGTCGTCGCGCCCGCCGTGTCGTCCAATGTCACCGTGCCGATAATCGTGGTGAGCTCCGTGCCGTCCGCGTCGATAAGCGTAAGCTCCGAAGCGTCTTTAACCGTCAACGTGCCGCTCGCGAATTTAAGCACCGAGTTCGAGCCGTTGAGACTTGCGCCCGTCACGTCTGCGCCGAGTGAAATTTTGTCGCCGCTTTCATAGTCTGCGATAACGTCCTTGCCCGCCGTATAGACAAACAAATCGTCGCCGTCGCCGCCCGTGAGCGTATCGCTACCGTTGCCGCCCCAAAGCGTGTCGTTGCCGTCTTGACCTAAAATTTTGTCATTGCCGTTGTTGCTCGCAACATAATCGTCTCCGTCCTTGGCGTAGATCGTATCCGCCTTCGAGCCGCCGAGAATTGAATTATCGAGTTCGTTGCCGACAATGCGCGTAATTTTCGCCCGTGCCGTCGCGTCCATAATCGTAACGCCCGCGTCCAACGTCTGCTTTGCGTCAGAGTTGCTGTCCAGAGTTACGGTCGTGCCGCCGAGTATCGTTGTGAGCTCCGCGCCGTCCGCGTCGATAAGCGTCGCATGTTTATAAGCGGCGTCTTTTATCGTCAGCGTCTTTGAGCCGACAGTAAGTATCGCGTCGTCGCCGTCCGTCGCAAGCGAAGTAATCGCCGCGCCGAGAGAAATTTTATCGCCGTTTTCATAGTCCGCGATAACGTCGTTGCCCGCGCTGTAGATAAACAAATCGTCGCCGTCGCCGCCTTTGAGCGTATCGTTGCCCGCGCCGCCGTCGAGGGTGTCCGCGCCGTTGCCGCCGTAGAGATAATCTTTGCCGGCGTTGCCGACCAGCGAATCATCACCCTTGCCGCCGTAAAGCTTATCGTTGCCCTCACCGCCGCTTATCGTGTTGGCAAGCGCGTTGCCCACAATTTTTATTGCCTTCGTCCTTGTCGACGCGTCTGCAGTTGCAACATCTGCGTCCAACGTCGTCGCCCCCGCCGTGTTATCCAAAGTCAACGTGCTGATGATATTCACCGTCTCCAAGCTTGCCGCGCCGCTGAGCGTGATTGAATCGTCGCCGACGGCAAGGATGATGTCGTCGCCGCTTGCCGCGCTTGAATACGAGCCGCCGATTGAGAGCGTGGACGTTTCATTGAAGCCGCTGATTGAATCGTTGCCGCCGTTGTAAACAACAGTGAGACTTGCGCCCGATGAATTAATGATGTAATCGTCGCCTGCGCCCGCGTCGACAGTGACGCTTGCGCCCGTGTTGGTGATTGTATCATTGCCGTCACCCGCACTGATTGAGACTTCGTCGCCGCTGTTTGTGATTGAGTCGTCGCCGCCGAGTGCTTGGATTATGACGGTGTCGCCGCTGTTGGTGATTGTGTCGTTGTAATCGGTGGCAGTGAACATGGTGTAGCTGTCGGTGTTGTTGATTGAGGTGCCGCTTGTACCGCCCGACGTGGTATCGTCGTCGCTGTATACGGGCGGGGTGTAGGATCCGCCGCCCAAAATTACCGGGCTGTCCAAAGTCGCGGCACCGCTTAACGTAATCGAATCGTCGCCGACGGTGACAATGATGTCGTCGCCGCTTATCGCGGTCGAAAAACTGTCGTAAATTTGCAACGTGCTCGTCGCGTTGAAGCCGCTGATAATATCGTTGCCGCCGCCATAGACGAACGTGACATTTGCGCCGGTGTTTATGACAATATCGTCGCCCGCACCCGCGCTGATTGAAACGTTGGAGCCTTCGTTGTAAATCGAATCGTCACCCGCACCGCCTTTAATCGTGGCGTTTGCACCGAGCGAAGAATTGTCGATTGTATCGTTGTCTGCGCCCGCGTCGATTGAAACGTTCGTGCCTTCGTTGTAGACGTAATCGGCACCTTTGCCGCCGTTGAGAGTGACGTTGGCACCGCTGTTGCCGAAAGTGTCGTCACCCTCGCCGCCGCTGAGCGATACGTCCGCACCGTTGTTGACGATTTCGTCGTTGTCTGCGCCGCCGTCGACAGTGACGGAGGAGGCAACGTTGTCGATTGTATCGTTGCCCGCGCCCGCGTCGATTGAAACGTTCGTGCCTTCGTTGTAGACGTAATCGGCACCTTTGCCGCCGTTGAGAGTGACGTTGGCACCGCCGTTGCCGAAAATGTCGTCACCCTCGCCGCCGTCGATTGTTACGTTGTCGCCGTAATTATAAATGTAATCGATGTCCGCGCCGCCGCTGATTGTGACGGTGTCGCCTTCATTTTCGATTGTGTCAGAGCCGTCGCCGCCCGAGAGTATAACGTTGGAGCCGTTGTTTTCAATGGAATCGTCGCCGCCGAGCGCGTTTATCGTGACGTTGATGGCGCTGTTTTCAATGTAGTCGTCGTATTGGGTGCCGGTTATCAGCGTGGCGTCGAGGGTGTTGGAGATATTGACGCCGCTGTTGTCAAGAATGCCGATGATATTGACGGTCGACAAACTTGCCGCGTCGCTTAAAGTGATTGAGTCTTCGCCGACAGTAATGATGATGTCGTCGCCGCTTGCAAGGCTTGAATAACTTCCGCCGATTGAAAGGGTCGACGTGTCGTTGAAGCCGATGATTAAGTCGTTGCCGGTGCCGCAGTTAATCAGGACGTTTTTGCCGCTGTTGGCGATTGTATCGTTGCCGTCGCCCGCGCTGATTGACACGTAGTAGCCGCTGTTGGTGATTGTGTCGTTGCCGGTGCCGCCGTCAATCGTGACGTGGTCGCCGCTGTTGGTGATTGTGTCGTTGCCGTCGCCCGCGCTGATTGACACGTGGTAGCCGCTGTTACTGATTGTGTCGGAACCTGAGCCGCCGTCAATCGTCACGTTGTCTTCGACGTTGTCAACGGAATCGTCGCCCGCGAGTGCTTGGATTATGACATATTTGCCGCTGTTGGTGATTGTGTCGTTGCCGGAGCCGCCGCTGATTGAGACGTTAAAGCCGCTGTTGATGATAGTGTCGTTGCCCTTGCCGCCGCTGATTGTAACTTCGTAGCCGCTGTTGCTGATTGAATCATTATCGTTGCCCGAATTGATTATGGTGTAATCGCCGCTGTTGGTGATTGTGTCTGAGCCTGCGCCGCCGTCAATCGTGACGTTTTCTTCGACGTTGTCAAAGGAATCGTCGCCGTCACCGCCCGAAATCGAAATATTTTTGCCAATGTTGGTGATTGTGTCGTTGCCTGCGCCCGCGTCGATAGTCACGTCCGTTATTCGTTCATTGTAATATTCGCCGTGAGAGACATCGCCGTTGTAAATCGAATCGTCGCCGTCGCCGCCGCTGATTGTGACAGTGTCGCCTTCGTTTTCGATTGTGTCAGAGCCGTCGCCGCCGCTTATGCTGACGGTGAGGCCGTTGTTGTAAATAAAGTCTTCGCCACCCGCCGCGTCAACAGTGACGTTTTCGCCGCTGTTGACGAGTGAGTCGTTGTACTCGGAGCCGCTGATGATTGTGTTACTATTGTAGTTATTGATCTCTAATGCCTTTGACATGGTGTCTGAATCCTCGATTTCTGTGGTGCCGTCGAGTGCGACGTTGTTGACGTAAAGGGTGTAATTGCTCGTGATGACGTTGGCAGCGGTGCCGCTGAACGAGCTGATATAGGCATCGCCGTCGAGATACCATTTGCTGTCGGCGTCGAGGCTTACGTTGACGGTGCCGACTTCGCTTGAAACGGTCGTGCCGTCGTTGTTCAAGATGTTGCCGCTGATGTTGCCGTTGAAGGTCGTGCCGCCCGTCAAGTTCAGCGTGAGGGTTGAATCGTTGCCGACGAGAATATCGCCCGTGAGTTCTTGCCCGACAGCGTTAAGGGTCGCCACGTTGCTTGCGCCGCTCCAGCCGTCGTCGCACACGCTGAGCAGGACGCCGCTGCCGCTGTCGTCAATCGTGACGTTGCTGAGGCTGATAATCGCCGTTGTGTTCGTGACGTGGAAGATGTGACCGCTTTTGTTGACGAGTTTTCCTCCCGTCATGCTGAATGTCGAAGTGCCGTCGGCGGCGTCGCCCGATTGCGATTGATACAAGATAACCGCGTCGAGGAATTGCGCGTTGCCGTTGGTTTGCGTGTTGTTGGCAGTGAGCGTGCAGTTCGTGAGAGCGACGGAGTTTTGTCCTTCAATGCAGACGCCTTCGGAGAGGTTGGAAGTCAACGTCGCGTCTTCGACAACGATGTCCGCCGTCGAGTAAATCGCGGGTGAGCCGAGTCCGCTTGAAGTGTACGAACCGCCGCTGACTGTGACGGAGCCGCCGCCTCTGTCGGTGCGAATGGGCGCGGAGCTGTTGCCCGTGGTATTGATTGTCAAATTGCTTGCCTTGGTGACGCCGCCGCCCGTGGTCATGATACCGCCGCCGTTGTCGCCGGTCGTGTTAATGGTCGTGTCGCTTATGATTATCGTGGTGCCGTCGCCCGCCGCGCCGTTGGTGCCACCGTTGCCGCCGTAACTGAAGACGCCGTTCGCACCCTTGGCAGTGGCAGTGACGGTGCCGCCCGTAATTGAGACCGTGCCGCCGCCCGTCGCCATTACCGCCGAGTTGATGCCGTAAAAATTGCAGTTGTCGCCGCCGTCGCTGTCACCACTTTTGGTTACGGTCGGGTTGACGAGATTGACGGTACCCGAAGCCAACGAGACCAATACCGAATTCTCGTCGGCAGTAGTCGAACCGTAGGTTTGATTGGAGTAGGTGCCCGCCGAGGTGATTGAGGTCGCGCCGCTGTAGGTCACGCTGCTTGAGGAACTTGAGCCGCCGGGAGTGCCGCCCCCGCCGCTTGGAGGAGAGCCGCCGGGTTGTTGATTGTTTGCCATGAATATCGAATCCTTTCATTGAAAATTTTTACTGCATGATGTTGAACATACTTTTTTCAAAAAAAAAATCCTGCACGTGGCAGGATTAAATTTTGATTACCCGCGCAGATTTATTTGACGAGCTTGGTTCCGCTGATTGTGTAGGCGTCGCCGTTTATGTTGAAGGTCGTCGCCGTGAAGTCTTTAAGCGTTATCGCGCTTGCAGTTGAGCCCACCTTGAACGCTACGGTATTCGCCGAGGAACTGTAGGTGCCCGTGAATGTCCCCGTGATTTGTAACAGATCGTCGTCGGCAAAGTCGGTAATCACGTCCTTGCCTTCGCCGTCGTTGTAGATGAAAGTATCGGTTCCGTTGCCGCCGATTAGCGTGTCGTTGCCCGCGCCGCCCCAAAGCGTATCGTTGCCGTCCTGTCCGCTGAGATAATCTTTGCCCGCGTTGCCGATAAGTGAATCGGCTCCGTTGCTGCCGTAAAGTTTGTCGTTGCCGGAACCGCCGCTTATCGTGTTCGCCAACGTGTTGCCGACGATTTTAATCGCCTTTGTGCGCGCGGTGGCGTCCGCAACTTCAATGCCCGAAACCAACGTAGTCGCACCCGCCGTGTCGTCCAATGTCACGCTGCCGATTATCGTCGTAAGCTCCGTGCCTTCCGCGTCGATGAGCGTGAGCTCCTTGGCTTTCTTGACGGTGAGCGTGCCGCCGTTGCTGAGTTTCAAAATCGAGTTCGCGCCGCTGACACTTGCTTTCGAGACTCCTGCGCCCAATGAAATTTTATCGCCGCTTGCATAGTCTGCGATGACATCTCTGCCTGACGTGTAGACGAACAAATCTTTGCCTGCGCCGCCCGTGAGCGTGTCGTTGCCCGAACCGCCGTCAAGAGTGTCCGCGCCGTTCTGCCCGTAAAGTTTATCGTTGTTCTTGCCGCCACGGATGAAATCGTTGCCGTCCTTGCCGTAAAGAATATCTTTGCCGCCGCCGCCGATTATCGTGTTCGCCGCCGAGTTGCCCGTGATTTTGATGGCTTTGGTGCGCGTCGAGGCGTCCGCAATCGCAATGCCCGAAGCTAACGTCGTTGCGCCGGCAGTGTCGTCCAATGTCACGCTGCCGATTACCGTCGTAAGCTCCGTGCCCTCCGCGTCAATCAGCGTGAGTTCGTTGGCTTTCTTGACAGTGAGCGTGCCGCCGCCAACCTTGAGCACCGAGTCCGCGCCGTTGAGGCTTGCGCTTGCGACTGCCGTGCCCAACGAGATTTTATCGCCGCTTGCATAGTCGACAATGACATCCTTGCCCGCGCTGTAGACAAACAAGTCGTCGCCGTCGCCGCCCCACATCGAATCGTTGCCGGCGTTGCCTTGGATAACATCGTCGCCGTCTTCGCCGTAAAGCCTGTCACTGCCGCTGCCGCCGAGGATTGTGTTCGCCAACGCGTTGCCAATGATTTTAATCGCCTTGGTGCGTGCAGTGGCGTCCGCAACTTCAACGTCCGCATCTAACGTCGTCGCGCCCGCCGTATCATCCAATGTCAAGGTCACCGTGTCGGTCGCACCGTCCTTACCTCCGTATACCGAATCGGTCGCCGTGCCGTTGAAATCGACGACGGTAATCTTCTGCCCGTTGCCGTCCTTGACGACAATCGCGCCTTGAGAGCCGACGGTCAAGATAACGTCGTTGCCGCTGAGTGCCGAGCCCGTAACGGAATCGTTTTCGTTGGCGAGCTTGATAACGTCAACATCGGGCGTGTAATCGGTAATGGTGTCGGTGTCGGCTATGTGCACGAACATATCTTCGCCGTCGCCGCCCGTGAGCGTGTCGGAGCCCGTGCCGCCCGCCAGCGTGTCGTTACCCGCGTTGCCGTTTATCACGTCGTCGCCGCCGTTTCCGTAAAGCACATCTGCACCTTGCCCGCCGTCTATCGTATCGTCGCCGCTGTTGCCGCTGACGGAATCGGAGCCCGTGCCTGCCGCTATCGAGTTGGCGGTGTTGTCGCCGTAAATCTGTATCCCTTGCGACAGCGCGCGCGCGTCGAGATTCTTAACCGTGTCGGGATATTCGGCGAGGTCGATAAAGTCGTTGTCGAAATTCTTATCAAGAATCAAGGTGTCGCCGTCGATTGACGCATTGGTAAGCGCGCCGGTGCCGTCCGTTACCGCCGCATTGTCCGCCATTTGCCCTGAGCTGTTCGCCGCGGGATAATTTTCCGAACCTTGTTTTGCCAAGTAGCGCAGGAACATGTAACCGCCCGCGTAAGCGTCGTTAGTGCCCGTGCCCGTATCGAACAGTTGCAGAGCGTTTTTCAAGCGCGCCGAGTTGGCCGCCAATGCGCTGATTCGGTTCGTCCTGAAGTCGTCTATGCCATGCGTCAATTCCGCCGTGCCTTCCGTGATGAATTGCGGCAAATCGTTGCTGTTATTGATATTGGCACTCATGACGGCGTGGGTAAATTCGTGCGCCAACGTGCGGTCGAGGTAGCCGACACTGTCGTCATTGCTGTCGCCGTCGATGTTGCCGACCGTCATGCCGCTGTAGTTATTCATGTTCACCGTCATTGCCAATTGAGTTGCCACGCCGTCGTTGCGCCACGTATATGTCGTTGCCAACGTGCCGTCGTTGTCGTTTTCAAAGCCGAAATACAAATCCCTGACTGTTGCCGACGAAGAATCCGTGAAGCCGTAATTGTTGCCGTAACTTTGACTGATGAGGTCGAGTGCATTGCCCGCCCACCACGTCTGCAGGGCTTGCCAAATGTAGCGTTGACGACTGCTGTTCAAGTTGTTGTAGTTTATCACCGTAGGATTGGTATTGGCGTCGAAGCTGGAAAGGTAGACCGTCAAGCCGTTGGTCGTGAATCTGTTGCCCGTAAAGTTGTTCAACGAACCGCTTTCGGGGACGATGTCCGAGGCACCCTTTTGCGTCGCCGAGCCGCCTGCGTCGTAGCCTGTGATTGCGCCCGTGTCGTCGTTCGTCAAGTTGATGTTACAATAATCCTGCAGGAATGTCGTCGCGTTGCCCGCCGTGTTGCAATCGGCAACCATTTGATCGATAGCCGCCTGCGCGGTGTTGAAGTAACCGCCCGTCGCCGCCTTGACTGCCTGATTGAGCGCGGTGACGCCGCTTGAATTGGTCGTGTCGAGGCTTTGCATGAATTTCTTGATGACTTCTTGCGAGCTGACGACGGGAGCTGTGCGCCCGTTGATGTTGACGGTCTTGCCCTTTGCGTCGACGAGAGTGACAGAGCCCGAACCGACGTTGATGATAACGTCGTTGCCGCTTGCCACGCTTGACCAACTGCCGCCCGTGACGGTGAGCGTATCGGAACTGCTCCAGTTGTGAATCGTGTCGTAGCCTTCGCCCGAAGCGTATTGGTAGAGATGACTTGTTGCGGTGTCGCCGTAGATTGTATCGTTGCCCGCGCCCCCGCGAACGGTGATTTTGTTGCCGCTGACGCTAATAAAATCTGCGCCCGCATTGCCGTAAACCGAATGATAGTTGCCGCCGGCAATGACGGTATCGTTGCCCGTGCCGCCGTCGATTGTATTGTAGGAGTAGGTCGTCAAGCTGATAACGTCGTCGTCGCCCGCGCCGTAAATCTTGGAGGTGTAGAAATTTCCGCTTACGGTGTCGAGCCCGTTGCCGCCGTAAACGGTAGTGCGGTTGTTGCTGCCGTAAATGGAATCGTCGCCCGCGCCCGCGTTGATTGAGGTATCGTCGCCGAAGTTGCGGATGGTGTCGTCGCCGTTCAATGCGCTGACCGTGACGTATTTGCCGTGATT
>Ga0310697_10000897_pt1 | contig 37427 bp, 31 predicted proteins | sample 172DNAGHGlowgp2_FD_203883 | JGI IMG/M metagenome (GOLD analysis project Ga0310697, IMG submission 203883) | Sheep rumen microbial communities from Palmerston North, Manawatu-Wanganui, New Zealand - 1728 DNA GHGlow gp2 (v2) (version 2) | ecosystem: Host-associated > Mammals > Digestive system >... | reverse complement strand
TCGCTGAGCTGGGGCGGCGTCGCAGCCGGGTCGGCCCCGGAGGCGTCCACGCCGTACCAGCTCACCGGGTTCGGAAGGTCCAGGGCCAGGGAACTGGTCAGAGAGCAGTCCGCGTTCAGCACCAGCTTGGCCCCGGGCGCGCCGCGCAGCCCCTCCCGGATGTTCTCCAGCGTGTGGGTGACCTCCCCGTAGCGGTCCAACTGGTCCCGGAACAGGTTGGTCACCAGGACGACTTTGGGCTGGAGCTGGCCGATGGCGCTGCGGGCGGCGGCCTCGTCGCACTCCAGGACGGCCCAGCGCTTCCGGCTGCGGCCGCTCAGGCTGCTGTGTACCGCCAGCTCGGTGACGATGCCGCTGAGCAGGTTGGCCCCGCTGCGGTTGGCCAGGCAGTCCCGCCCGGCCTCGCGCATCGCCTGTTCGCAGATGCGGGCGGAGGTGGTCTTGCCATTGGTGCCGGTGATGAGCAGGATCTCCAGATCTTTGGCCAGCCGGGCGGCCAGGTCGGGACAGAGTTTCAGCGCCGCCTTCCCCGGCATGGCCGTGCCGCCCCGATGCAGCAGCCGCGAGGCCAGATGCAGCCCCTTGCAGAGCCCGACGGCCATGGTGGATCGTATTGACATGATGGATTCGGTTCCTTTCCTCCCCGCCCGGGGCGGGGCTTGCTGCCCTGCATTATACTGGATTCTGCCGGGATTGGCAAGAGCCGGGGGGCGGCTCGGAAAGAAAAACCGGGGAGAAACCGTCGCAGCAGTCAGGGGAGAAGCCTTTTCCGGCCCCCGTTTTCCCCTTATGGCCCCCTTCTTTAGAAGGGGGCTGTCCGCCGCAAGGCGGACTGAGGGTAGCCGACAGTGGCAGGAACGTCCGACAAGGCAACTGCTCCCGGCGCCGCACCCGCCCACGATGCCGCCTTCGCCGCAGCACCAAACGTCCCAGTTCCCTTTTGTGTTGCTATGATGCCTGCCACCGGAACCGTTGGTGAATATGCACAAAGCCTGACAGCTCACAGGCAAAAACAGAGCAGCCCCATTTCTGAGGCTGCTCGACAAACTTGAATATGGAAAAGAGAAGGAACCCTGTCAGAAGCTACAATTTGAGATTCATTACGGCACCCCTTTGCCCAACAATTCCAATAGTGCCGTATATTCCCTGAAATACAGGCCTCGTCTCATTTCGTCCGTTTCTTTATCATCCACATGCCTGGAAAAGATCTTCAGTATTTCCTTAACTGTGGCCCATCTTGGTTCCATGCCGGCTTCTGTTTCGCGTGCGGTCAGATTCAGAGCGGTTTTTCCCGTCACTCTTCCAAGAAAATATCGGTTCACATACTTACAGTTTTCATAAAACTCATCGATTTCAAGAATACAGTCTGAAGGGGAAATGATCAATCCGGTTTCTTCTGCGGTTTCTCTGATTACGCAATCCTTTTCGCTCTCATCCTGCTCCAGCCCCCCGCCCGGAAGCATCCATTGATCGGTTTTTGTCTCGTAGGACATCAGAATCTTCTCGTCCATAATCACGATGGATCGACAGGCGGTTCTCATCAAATCCCATGCGCCGGAATAGTTTTCCCCAATGATTTCAATTCTCTCCATGAACCCTAATCCTTTGATAATACTGTTTCGTCTCTGCAAATCCCGATTTGCCTGAATGTTTCATACATACTCTACCATATCGCTGTGTCCGTTTCAAGGCAAGCAACTCTATGATTGAGTTTGGTGAAATCGACGGAGTTTATTTCAGCAACCAATAAGGTAACTAGAACCACCAAACACAGGGCTTGCAATTTGCGGCAGAATCTGGTATATTATAAAAAACACCCCCATCCCGGCCAGCCAAGGACCGGAGAAAATTCAAAACGGAGGATAATACCCATGACTTTTTATCTGTGCGAGCGCTGCGGCAACCTGATCACCCATTTCTACAAGTCCCCGGCCAACGTGCATTGCTGCGGCGTGGAGATGGTGGAGCTGAAGCCCAACACCACCGACGCCGCCGGTGAGAAGCACGTCCCCGTGATCGCGCAGGACGGCAACACCGTCACCGTCACCGTGGGCTCCGTGGAGCACCCCATGCTGGAGGCCCATTTCATCCAGTGGATCGTCCTGGAGACGAAGCAGGGCTATCAGAAGAAGCAGCTCAAGCCCGGTGAGAAGCCCCAGGCCGTCTTTGCCCTGGCGGAGGGCGACGAAGTCGTGGCGGCTTACGAGTACTGCAACCTCCACGGCCTGTGGAAGGCGGAGTAAGCGACGGAGTTTCGCTCCAACATGGCGAAAGTCCTGCTCTTTGGGGCTGGGACGCAGACGAAAAGGCCCGCTTCCTCAGGCGCGGCTTTGTCCCCGGCGAAAAAGAGAAGCAGCTTCCGCGCATCCATTTCTAAGCACAAAAAAAGATCGGGCAGAAGGCCGCTCCCACATGGGCGGCCTTCTGCCCGATTGGTTTATCCCTTCAACTTCTCCCGCACATAGGCCAGCTGCGCCTCCACGTTGTCCACGCTGGTGCCCCCCAGGCTTTTCCTGCGGGCCACGCAGTTGCCCAGGTTCACCGCCTCATACACCCCCGCATCGATCTCCGGGCAAAAGCTTTGATAGACCTCCAGCGGCAGGGTCTCCAGCACGCAGCCCCGGCGGGTACACTCCGCCACCAGCTGCCCGGAGATGTGATAGGCGCTGCGGAAGGGGAGACCCTTGCCCACCAGATAGTCGGCCAGGTCCGTTGCGTTGATGAAGCCCTCTTGGGCGGCGGCCAGCATCCGGTCGGCCCGGACGCGCAGCCCCGCCAGCATGGGGGTCATCACGCCGAGACAGGCCCGCACCGTGTCGCAGGCGTCGAAGACCGCCTCCTTGTCCTCCTGCAGGTCCTTGTTGTAGGCCAGGGGCAGGCCCTTGAGCACGGTCAGCATGGCCATCAGATCCCCGTAGACCCGGCCGGTCTTACCCCGGCACAGCTCGGCCATGTCCGGGTTTTTCTTTTGCGGCATGATGGACGAGCCGGTGGTGTAGTCCTCGGACAGCTCCACGAAGCGGAACTCCCAGCTGCTCCAGAGGATCAGTTCCTCGCTGAGACGGCTCAGGTGGGCCATCACCAGACTGAGGGTGGCCAGCAGCTCCACGCAGAAGTCCCGATCGCTGACGCCGTCCAGGCTGTTTATCGCCACGTCGTCAAAGCCCAGGGCGGCGGCCTCCATGCGCCGATCCGTGTCGAAGGTGGTGCCCGCCAGGGCGCAGCAGCCGATGGGGCTGACGTTGATGCGCTTCCGGCAGTCGGCCAGACGGTCCAAGTCCCGCAGCAGCATCATGGCGTAGGCCAGCAGATAGTGGCCGAAGGTGACGGGCTGGGCCCGCTGGAGGTGGGTGTAGCCCGGCAGAATCACGGCCTTGTGGGCCTCCGCCAGCGTGCAGAGGACTCCCAGCAGCTCCCGGAGCAGCCTGCCGATCTCGTCCGTCTCCCGGCGCAGATACATCCGCAGATCCAGCGCCACCTGGTCGTTCCGGGAGCGGGCGGTGTGCAGCTTTTTCCCCAGGTCCCCCAGGCGCTCGGTCAGCACCTGCTCCACAAACATGTGGATGTCCTCCGCCGTGGGGTCCACGGCCAGCGCCCCGGACTCCAGATCCCGCACAATGCCCTCCAGCCCCGTGACCAGCCCTTCCGCTTCCGCCGGGGCCAGAATCCCCTGCGCCCCCAGCATCTGCGCATGGGCCATGCTGCCCCGGATGTCCTCCCGGAACATCCGCGCATCGAAGCGGATGGAGGAGTTGAAGTCGTCCGCCGCCTGGGCGGTCTCGCCGCTGCTGCGCCCGGCCCATAATTTCGCCATAAGGCACCTCCCGAACACCGGCGAAGCCGGCTTTGAATGTTTTTGCCAATTATAGAGGCCAGCGGGGAGAATGTCAAGCGCGGGCGCGGCTCAGCCGCAGGCCCCCAGCGGCACCGGCGCGTCCAGATGCGGGGCTGCGCAGTAGAGCTGCCCGCCCGCCGGAAAGACGCTGAGACCCAGGCTGTCCGCGCCAAAGAAGGTCTTCACCGTGCCGCCCAGGGGCACGTCCCGCTCGACTTCCAGAGAGCCGTCGGAGCGAACGGCGCAGACGCGCCAGGAGAGGGACACGTCCCGGAACGCGTCCGCCGGGCCAAGCTTCACCACCAGAGTCCCAAAGCGCTGCGGGCCATACACATACCAGAGGTAATCCAGGGCCTCCCCGCTGCTGCGCACGTCTCCGGCGGAAAGCTTGCGCGGTGCGGCGCTGTCGGAAAAATCATAAACTTCAAAGCCCCCAGGCTGATCAGACGGTCCGGTATAGCGAGCATAGATCCCGTCTCCCAGAGGGACCAGGGTACAGAATTGTCCCAGAGGATTGCCGTAGCTGACGCCGAGCCTGCCGCTTAGATTGTCCGCCCGGAGTTCGTTTTCATAAAAGCGGATGTCAAGACCGTCAAATTCCGCGAACAGGAACCGCGTCTCCTGGTGCAGTACTGGACTGAGAACCCTCTGCGTCACGCTGACACATGCCACGGCGCGGTCTGCTTCCCAGAGGATCTCGGTATAGGCCCCGCCGGGATAGTCCTCCGCAGGGAGCAGCGCAGCCTCGGCAGCCCCGCTGACCGGGTTCGCGGCCATAGCCAGAAAACTGGCAGACTGCTGACCGGATCGCCGTTCCCAGCAACTTCCCAGCAGACGGTAGACACTTCCGGCCTTGGAGACGGAGACCAGGCTCAGATATGTTCCGTCCTGGGGCATCCAGTCCACGGCGGGGTTCGTCTTAGCCACGTTCAGCGTTTCTGCGGGTCGTATGCTGCCGGTGAAGCGCAGCACGGTGTCAAAGGTGTAGACCACCGGGTTTTCCCGGCCCGTTTCCGTCTCCGCTGCCACCGTCACGGCCAGCCAGTCCGCGCCGTAGAACAGCTTCAAAATGTCCCCGTACAGGGCGGTTTTCACTTTGACTGCCCCGCTGGCGCCGTCCAGCACCGTGACGGCGCAGTACTGTACCCGGCTGGGCGCACCCAGAATGGCAATTTCCGCGTCCCCCCAGGGCAGAGCCTCCCCCTGCCGGGTCAGAGAGGGGTAATAGCCGGAGGGGTCAGAAAGCCGCGACCAGCCGCAGGCGCAGACACCGTCCCGGGTGACGAAGCAGAGGTCGCCGCCCCGCAGGAAACAGGCGGTGAGACTGCCGCGCTGGCGGTAGACCTCCCGCAGCACCGGCACTTCGGGGGCGCTGATGTCGTAGAGACAGACCCGGACCGACGGCTCGTCCGCTGACTCGGCGATGCCGCCCAGGTCTTCGGACAGCAAAAACAAGGTGTTCTCCCAGGAAAAGACAGCGGAGGCTGACAGCGGCAGAGCGGACACGCGCTGCGTCTCCGTTCCGTCCAGGCGGGAGATCACGACTTCTTCCATCCCCAGGTGATAGGCGTAGCGCCCGTCCGCGCTGAGTGTCACGCCCGTGTTCTCCGTCAGAGCAGCCTCTTCTGCGGATTCCTGACAGGCGGCGGGAACCTCGTTTCCGCCGGAACCGTCTGACATTCTGCTGTCATGTACTTCGCGCTCGCCGAGAAAGTCCAGAAGCTCCGGCAGGGTCTGATAGCGGTCAGACGTGCGCATGGTCAACGGCGCGGCCGACTCCGGCGTCTCCAGAGCAGGGGCCGCAGTCTCCGCAGCCGGGTCCACGGAACCCTTCGGCGGCAGCAACCGGGGCAGACCCAGGACCGCCAGCAGCCCGATGCAGGCCGCCAGCGCCCCCAGCTCCCAGCGGACCCGGACCGGCTTTCGCGCCGCGCCGGGGGCGGCTTCGTCGATGTAGCGCGGGGAGATGTCCCCCAGCGCGTGGATGATCCGTTCTTCTTTCACAGCACAAGGCCCTCCTTTTCCAAAAACGCTTTCAAAGCTTTGCGGGTACGCAGCAGGGACATTTTCACCTTGCTTTCGCTCACGCCATACTGGGCGGCAATCTCGGTCACGGAGCGCAGATACCAGTAGCGCTGGAGGAAAAACTTCCTCGTCTCGCTCCGTAGCCCGGCCAGAAAGCGGTCCAGGGCGCGGCTCAGCTCCCGATCCTCCACGGTCTGCTCCACGTCCCCGGGGGCGGGGACGCAGTCCCGCAGTTCCTCCAGCGCCGCTGCTGCCGCCTCGCCGCCCCGCTTCTGCGCCGTCATGGCCTTGAGGCGGTTCAGGGACAGATTCCGGGTGATGCGGCCCAGAAAGGCACCCAACCGTTCTGGGCGCTGCGGCGGCATGGCGTTCCAGGCTTGCAGCCAGGTGTCGTTGACGCACTCTTCACTGTCCTCCGGCGTGCGCAGAATGCCGTAGGCCACTGCCTGACAGTACGCGCCGTACTTCTGCGCTGTCTCCCGGACGGCGTGCTCGGAGCGCGTCCAATACAATTCGATGATCTCCCTGTCGTCCATGTATGTCTCCTTCTCGTGTGTTTCGGGCCCTCAATGGAAAAGACAACAAATCCTGACATTGCGTCACATCTTTTTTGAAACAAAGAAAAAAGACGAGGACGCCGCCCGCATCGGACGGCGTCCTCGTGTGAAAAGTTACGCCGCAGCCAGCATATCCCGGATGCTGATGCCGTAGCCCCTGGTCGGGTCGCCGATCAGGACGTGGGTCACCGCACCCACCAGCTTGCCGTTTTGCAAAATCGGGCTGCCGCTCATGCCCTGGACGATGCCGCCGGTGGCCTCCAGCAGGGCCGGGTCCGTGATGGTCAGCATCAGGAAGCGGTGGTCCTCCGGGCTGCGGTAGATGCGGCTGATCTCCACGCTGTAGGCGCAGACCTCATCCCCGTCCACGCAGCAGAGAATGCTGGCCGGACCCAGGGCCGTCTCCTCCTCCGCCGCCACGGGGACGGGCTGGGCCTGCTCCGTCCAGTCCGCCGTGCCGAAGATGCCGCTGGGCGTGTTTTTTTGCAGCTCGCCCAGGGCTTCTTCCTGATCGAACTCCCCGCACAGCTCTCCGGGCTTCCCGTTGGTGCCCGGGATCACGTCCACCACCCTGGCCTGGGTGATGACGCCCTGGCCGAAGGGCAGCAGGGCCCCGCTTTCCAGGTCGTTGACCCCGTGGCCAAGGGCCCCGAAGGTGCCGCTGACGGGATCATAAAAGGTGACGGTCCCGATGCCGGAGACCCCGTCCCGCAGCCAGAGACCCAGCTGCCAGGCCCCGGACAGGGCCTGGGCGGGCGTCACCGTCAGATGCACTTCCTGCCCGTCCCGCGCCACCGTCAGGTCCACCGGCGCGCCGCTGAGCGTCGAAAGCGCCGTCAGAAAAGCCGCCGCGCTGTCCGTTCGTTTGCCGTCCACCGCCGTCACCACGTCGCCCAAGCGCAGTCCGGCGGCCTCCGCAGGGCGCAGCGTGCCCTCCGCCGTCTCCACGTCGGCCAGGCCCGCCACCATGACGCCCTCCGTCTGCAGGCGGATGCCCACGGCGGAGCCCATGGGCACCAGTTCCTCCGCTTCCAGCGCCAGCGCCGGAACGCCCGGGGACAGCAGCAGCCACGCCAGCGCCAGCGCGACCGCTTTCCGTTTGTTCATGTTCCGCACTCCCCCTTGTCGCTCTTTGCTTTGTGAAACAATGCAGTTTCACCTGTTCAGTTTTTCACCCGCCGGAGGAAAAACACGATGTAAATCTTATCAGCGGCGGCATTTTTTCATTTGAAAAAACATATCATGAGCCGAAACGCCGCCCGCTTCGGGCGGCAAACAGTCAGGAGGGGATACGCGATGAAGCTCCTATACCCCGGCGCGGTGGGGCCCCAGGTGCAGCTGCTGCAGCTGGCCCTGCTCCGCGCCGGATACCCGCCGGGGGCGCTGGACGGCGTCTTCGGCGTGAAGACCCTGAATGCGCTGCGGCGCTTTCAGCGCAGCCAGGGTCTGACGCCCGACGGCGTGGCCGGACCGGCCACCCACGCGGCGCTGCGGCCCTGGTACACCGGCTATGTCCGCCATACCCTGCGCCCCGGCGAGACCTTCTACCGGCTGGCGCTGCGCTACGGCAGCACCGTGGGGGCCATCGAACTGGCTAACCCCGGTCTGGACCCCCTGGACCTGCGCCCCGGCGGGGTGGTGACGGTGCCTCTCAGCTTTGCCGTGGTGCCGCTGGAGATCGACTGGTGCAGCCCCCTGCTGGCGTTCTGCTGCGAGGGGCTGCGGGCGCGCTATCCCGCCCTGCGCCTGGGCGGGATCGGCGCGGGGGTGCTGGGCAGTCCCCTGTGGCGGCTGACGCTGGGGGAGGGGGAGGGGCGGGCGCTGGTCAACGCCTGCCACCACGCCAACGAGTGGATCACCACGCCGCTGCTGCTGGCCTTTGCGGAGGAACTGGCCCAGGCCATGGCCTGGGGGGAGCGCATCGGCGGGGTAGACGCCCGGGCGCTGATGGAGGGCAGAACTTTGGCGATCCTGCCCTGCGTGAACCCCGACGGCATGGACCTGGTCACCGGGGACCTGACGGGCACGGCGGCCTACGCCCGGGCCGGGGCAATCGCGGCGTCCTACCCGGAATTTCCCTTCCCGGCGGGCTGGAAGGCCAACATCGAGGGCGTGGACCTGAACCTCCAGTACCCGGCGGGCTGGGAGGAGGCCCGGCGCATCAAGTTCGCCCAGGGTTTTGTCTCCCCCGCGCCCAGGGACTATGTGGGGGAAGCCCCCCTCAGCGCCCCGGAGAGCCGGGCGGTCTACAACTTCACCCGCAGCTTCGACCCGGCCCTCACCGTCAGCCTCCACACCCAGGGGGAGGTGATCTACTGGAAGTATCAGGACCTGGAGCCCCCCGGGGCAAGGGAGATCGCCCTGCGCATGGCCCGGGCCAGCGGCTACGCGGTGGAGGACGTGCCCTACGCCTCCGGCTTCGCCGGATACAAGGACTGGTTCGTGCTGGCCTATCTCCGCCCCGGCTTCACGGTAGAGCTGGGCCGGGGCGAGAACCCCCTGCCCATCTCCGAGGCCCAGAGCATCTACCCGGATCTGCGGGCCATGCTGCTGGAAGCGCTGCTGGCGGTGGAACAGGGATAGTCCGGCCTCCGGCCAATCCGCAGCCCTCCCTTGTAGGGCGCGCCGACCCCGGCGCGCCGCGCAGCACACGGTCAGGCATGTCACATCCCCGGCGAATCCGCAGTATCCCATTGTAGGGAAAGGGCTTGCCCTTTCCGCGCAGCACACGGTCTGATACGGGAAAGCCCGGGCGAATGCGCTACACGCTTGCGGATTCGCCGAACGTTTATGAAAAACGCGCAGTTGCTGCGGGGGCGTCGGGACGCCGCCCCCTACAACGGAGCATGTGCGATTCGTCTGAAGACTTTCATCTGGGAAGATTCTGCTGCGGAACGTCGAGGACGACGTTCCCTACAAGGGCGCTGTGGGTCCCCCATTCCTTCCCCCAGCGGGGGAAGGTGGCAGCCGCCGATCTCCCGCGAGGCGGCTGACGGAAGAGGGAGAACGCGACCGCTTGCAGATTCTTCCCCTCCCCAGCGGGGGAGGAATCGGGAGAGAGCCTCTAAAACCTGGCACAGCCCCAAATTCCCTATACCCGGTACTGCTCCAAAATCCGCTCCGCGCAGCGCAGCCCGTCCACGGCGGCGGAGGTGATGCCCCCGGCGTAGCCGGCCCCCTCCCCGCAGGGATAGAGCCCGGGGACGGCAGGGGACTGGAGCGTGTCGTTCCGTAGGATGCGGACGGGGGAGGAGGAGCGGGTCTCCGGGGCGGTGAGCACCGCGTCGGGGGCGTCGAAGCCCCGGAGCTTCTGCCCCAGCAGGGGGAGGGCCTGGGCCAGCGCGTCCGTCAGCAGCGGCGGCAGCGCGTCCCGCAGGTCCGTCCAGAGCACGCCGGGGCGATAGCTGGGCGACACTGCGCCGCCTTGGACCGCATCGGGCGCGGCGTCCAGAAAGCGCCCCACGGTCTGCGCCGGGGCGTGATAGTTCCCCCCGCCGCAGCGGAAGCACTGCCGTTCGATGGCGCGCTGCCACTCCATCCCGGCCAGGACGTCCCCGGCCTCGGGGAAGTCCGCCGGGCGGATGGAGACCAGCAGCGCGGCGTTGGCGTTCTCCCCGGCCCGCCCGGAATAGCTCATGCCGTTGGTGACCACGCCGCCGGATTCGCTGGACGAGGCCACCACATAGCCGCCGGGGCACATGCAGAAGGTGAAGACCCCCCGCCCGTCCGGGAGACGGACGCTGAGCTTGTAGTCCGCCGGGGGCAGGTTGCGGGCCTGGGGGCCGTACTGGGCGGCGTTGATGTCCGCCTGGCGGTGCTCGATGCGCACGCCCATGGCGAAGGCTTTGCGCTCCATGGGCAGTCCCAGATCCCGGAGCAGCTCAAAGGTGTCCCGGGCGGAGTGGCCGGGGGCCAGGAGCAGATCGCGGCAGGGGAGGGTGACCGGCCCCTCCGGCGTCTCCGCCCGGACGGCACACACGCGCCCGGCCGCGTCCGTGTCGAAGCCGATGAAGCGGCTTTGGAAGCAGATCTCCCCGCCCAGGGAGCGGATGTGCTCCCGCAGGTTCCGCACCACCCGGCGCAGCACTTCGGTGCCCACATGGGGCTTGGCGTCATATTCGATCTGTTCCGGCGCGCCGAAGCGGCGGAGCTGAGAAAGGACGAAGGGGATGCGCCCGTCGTGGGTGCCGGTGCTCAGCTTTCCGTCGGAGAAGGCCCCCGCGCCGCCCTCGCCAAATTGCACGTTGGCCTCCGGGGAGAGTTCTCCCCCTTCCCAAAAGCGCTGCACGGCCGCGCTGCGCTGTTCCACCGGCGCGCCCCGCTCCAGCACCACCGGGCGCAGCCCCGCCTCGGCCAGCAGCAGCGCGGCGAAGATCCCGGCGGGACCGAAGCCCACCACCACCGGGCGCGTATCGCTCCGGGCCTTCGGGATTGCATACTGCGGCGGCGTCCAGGCGGAAAAGCCCCGGGCCAGGACTTTGGCCTCCTGTTCACAGGCGCAGGCCAGGGCGTACTGCCAGTGGATGTCCCGCTTGCGGCGGGCGTCCAGGGACTTGCGGACGATGCGGATCTCCCCCAGCGCGGAGACCGGGACCCCCAGGGCCCGGGCCGCCAGGGGGCGCAGCCGGGACTCCGGCTCCCCCGGCGCCAGACGGACAGACGGCAGCAGGATCATCGCAGTTCACCCGCCAGCAGCCCGCTGGCCCAGGCCCATTGCAGATTGAAGCCCCCGCAGTCCCCGTCGATGTCCAGCACCTCGCCGCAGGCGTAGAGCCCGGGCACCAGGCGGCTTTGCAGGGTCTCCGGGTCGAAGTCCGCTGTGGCAATGCCCCCGGCGGTCACCTGGGCCGCGTCGAAGCCGCCCACGCCGCTGACCGGGAAGCGGAAGTCCTTGAGCCGCCGGGCCAGGACGGCCAGCGTTTTGTCGTCCAGCGCGGAAGCGGGCACGCCGCCGGAGACGCCCGCGGCCTTGCACAGCATCAGCCCCAGCCGATTCTGCACCGCCCCCACCAGCAGTTCGTTGGCCGGACGGGAAGCGAAAGCCTCCCGCCGCCGGCGGAGATCGCCCAGCAGCGTCTGCTCCGTCTCCTCCGGGAACAGGTCCAGACTGACGCTGAGCCCCGCCCCCCCGGCGGAGACGCTGCGGGACAGGGAGAAAATGGCGGTGCCGGACACTCCGGTGTCGGTGAACAGCACGTCCCCGGTCTCCGCGCCCAGGGGCGTCTCCCCCCGGAGGACGCTGGCCCGGGCCACGACGCGAATCCCTTTCAGGGCCTTCGGATAGTCGGAGGCGCAGCGCAGGGCAACCAGGGCCGGATAGAGCTTTGTGCGCCGGTGGCCCAGGCCCTCCAGCAGGGCGTAGCCGTCGGTCACGCCCCCCAGCTTGCCCCCGGCGCAGCCGCCGCAGGCCACAATGAGTTTTTTTGCGGAAAAGCGCCCGGTTTCACAGTCGATCACAAAGCCGTCCCCGCTGCGGCGCAGGCCCCGGACCGGGCAGCCGGTGCGCACGGTGACGCCCCGCTGCTCCAGGGCGATGCGCAGCACGTCCAGCACGCTGGCGGCGTGGTCGCTGCGGGGATAGACCCGCCCGCCGTACTCCTCCGCCGTGCGCAGCCCCAGTTCGTGAAAAAAGCGCAGCACCGCCGCCGGAGGATAGGCCGCCAGCGCCGGGCGGACGAAGGCCGGGTCCGCGCCGTGGTAGTGCTCCTGCCCGGCGGCGGTGTTGCTCAGGTTGCAGCGCCCGTTGCCGGTGGCCAGCAGCTTGCGCCCCAGCCGGGCCTGGCGCTCCAGCAGCGTCACGGGGCCATGCGCGGCCGCCCCCAGGGCCGCCGCCATGCCGGAGGCCCCGCCGCCGAGAATGAAAATTTCGCTCATATCCCGCTCCATTCCCTTCCATGTTGCAAAAACCATGCAATTGCAGATTAAAAAAGAACTGTCCGATACGCAAATGATAATCCAGGCGGAGAAAAATTACAAGGCCGGTTTTGGGATCGCGTGTTGACGATGCGCCCGGCGCTGTGATACAATGATTGCCCGGCTGAACGCGCAAACAGCCGCAGGCGGCGGCGTCCGGGGAGGGACGGCTTGCCGCTCCGTGAAGACAGAAAAGAGGAACCGATATGCAAAGCTTGCAATTTGACCCGGACAACACCCTGGCAGGCGGCCTCTACGGCATGACGCCCAAGGAGGCGGTCTCGCTGGCCCTGGGGCTGTGCGAAGCGGTGGAACAGGCCGTCGGAGCCGACGGCTTCCACGGCGGGGTCTGGCCGGGCAACATCACGGCGGCCAACGGCCAGGTGGCGCTGGGCGCGCCGGGCACCAAGGGCATCACCCAGATGAGCCCGGACGAGATGGAGTTCATCTCCCCGGAGCAGTTCTGGAGCGGGAAGAACTCCCCCACGGCGGACGTGTACGCCATCGGCCTGATGCTCTACACCGCCCTGAACGGCGGCACCATGCCCTGGTTCTCCCGGCAGGGGGAGCACAGCCCGGAGGAGCGGGCCGAGGCCCTGCAAAACCGGATGAAGGGCAAGGCTCTGCCCTATCCCAGCGGCGGCGGCCGCGCCCTGGGGGACGTGACGCTGAAAGCCCTGGCCTTCCGGGAGGAGGCCCGCTACGCCACGCCGGGCCAGTTGAAAGCGGCCCTGCTGAACCTGCCCGAGAGTTCCAGCCTGGCCGCCACGGTCCAGCCCCTCCCGGTGCGGACCGGAAATGCGCCCAACTACAGCGTGGACAAACGCTTTGAAGAGACGGCGGCGGAAAAGCCCCGGCACGAGAAAAAGCCCCGGCACGAGAAAAAGCCCCCGAAAGAGAAGGGCCAGGTGGACGAGAACATGGACGCCGCCGCCTTCCGCAGCGGGGAAAAGCAGCCCAACCGGCTGCTGCGTATCCTGGTGCCGGTGCTGCTGGTGGCCGTGATCGCGGCGGCGCTGATTTTGCTGCTGCGCGGCTGCTCGGACGGCAGCGGCTTCTCCGTGGAGACGGAGCAGCCCTCCGGCATGATCTACGAGCCGAAGCCGGAACCCGATCCCATGAACAGCGACCCGGTCCCCACCGAGAGCGACGCGCCCACGGAGGACCCGGAGGAGACCCCGCCCGCCGGGACCGAGGAGACGGAGGCCCCCACGGAGTCCCCCGAGCAGCCGCCGGAGGAGAGCCCGGAGCAAAGTCCGGAGCCGACGCCTGCGCCCACGCCGGAGCCGACGCCCGCGCCCACGCCGACCCCGACCTCCGCGCCCACGCCGCAGCCGACGCCCGCGCCGACGCCCGCGCCGACGCCCGCGCCCACCCCGCAGCCGACGCCGGAGCCGACGCCCGTACCCACGCCGGAACCCACGCCGCAGCCCACACCGGAACCCGCGCAGAACGAGACCCCGGAGCGCTATGAGCTGGTCTTTGCCAACGTCTCCTGGGCCCAGGCCAAGGCCCTGGCCGAGCAGCGGGGCGGCCACCTGGGGGCCGTGCGCAGCGCCGAGGACCTGGACGAGGTCATCGCCATGGCGGAGCGGGCCGGAGCCCAGTTCGTGTGGCTGGGGGCCTTCCGGGGCGAAAACGGCAACTGGTACTACGTCAACGGCGAGCCCATGAGCTACGCCCGCTGGGACACCGGCGAACCCTCCGCCATGGACGCGGACGGGACGCGGGAGGACTACCTGCTGCTTTGGTACCGCCCGGCGGTGGGCTACTGGTCCTACAACGACACCCGCAACGACCCGGTGACCCGCCTGCCCGCCACCTACTGGGGCAAGATCACCTACCTGGTGGAGTACGATTGATCCCGCAAAAAAACAGACCGGAGGCTGACCGAAGATGGGTCAGCCTCCGTTTTCGCGGTTGCAGCCAAATCATTCCTCTTCCACCACGGGGGAGTCGGCGTTCCGGCGGACGCTGTCGATGCCGTTCAGGCAGCTGTCCAGCCGCTTGTAGCCCTCGCTGGCGGCGGCGATGATCTCCCCGTTCCGGGCCGTCAGGCGGAAGCGGAACTCCCCCGCTTTGTCCTTGTAGACCTGGAACTTGGGGTTTTTCGCCGTCTCATAGCCCTCCGTGGTCTGATTCTCCAGGGCGGCGATGGGCGCGTTTCTGCGGATGCTGTCGATCCCGTTCAGGCAGGCGTTCTTCGTGGTGTAGACCTCCGAGACGGCGATGATCTCGCCGTTGCCGGCCTTGAGGTTGAACTTGACGCCGGTTTTCACCTGGCGGACTGCGTATTTACCCATGACGTGCGTGCCTCCTTTGGAATGTCGAAGGATGGGGATTCCTGCAAGCTCAGTATAGCATCCCCCCGGGCCGAATGCAAGCCGAACGCCGCCGTTTTCCGCCGATTTCGCCCGATTGACAGGATCTGGAAGGGGCGCTATAATCAGGGCGATCCAAGACAAAAGGGAGGGCGCATTCATGCCGAATATCTATACCTCCGCCGAGCAGCTCATCGGCGGGACGCCGCTGCTGGAGCTGCGGCGGATCGCAAAGGCTGAGGGCCTGGGCAGCACCCGTCTGCTGGCGAAGCTGGAGGCCTTCAACCCCGGCGGCAGCGTGAAGGACCGGGTGGCCCGGGCCATGCTGGACCAGGCCGAGGCCGGCGGAAAACTGGGTCCGGGCAGCGTCATCATTGAGCCCACCAGCGGCAACACCGGCATCGGCCTGGCCGCCGTGGCCGCCGCCCGGGGCTACCGGGTCATCATCGTCATGCCGGACAGCATGAGCCGGGAGCGCCGTCTGCTGCTGCGGGCCTTCGGCGCGGAGCTGGTGCTGACGGAGGGGGCACGCGGCATTTCCGGCTCCATCGAAAAGGCGGAGGAGCTGGCCGCGCAGATCCCCGGCAGCTTCATCCCCGGCCAGTTCACCAACCCGGCCAACCCGGAAGCCCATTTCCAGAGCACCGGCCCGGAGATCTGGCGGGACACGGACGGCCAGGTGGACTTCTTTGTGGCCGGGGTGGGCACCGGCGGCACCCTCAGCGGCGTGGGCGCGTATCTCAAGTCCCAAAACCCGGCGCTGCGCGTGGTGGCGGTGGAGCCGCGGGACTCCGCCGTGCTCTCCGGCGGGCGGCCCGGCCCCCACGGGCTCCAGGGCATCGGGGCGGGCTTTGTCCCGGCGGTGCTGGATACGGGCCTGATCGACGAGGTGATCCCGGTCCGCGCCGAGGACGCCTACGCCATGGGCCGCCGCCTGGGCCGGGAGGAAGGGGTGCTGGCGGGCATCTCCTCCGGGGCGGCCCTCTGGGCGGCGCTGGAGCTGGCCAGGCGGAAGGAGAACGCGGGCAAGACTCTGGTGGTCCTGCTGCCCGACGGCGGCGATCGCTACCTCTCCACGCCCATGTTTGAGGAATGACATCAAAATGGCACAAATGCGCCGCCGACCCCGAAGCAAACCGGGGTCGGCGGCGCGGTATTATTTTGCCTGCTTCCAGGCGTCGAACGCCTGCCAGAAGTCCAGCAGCGCGGCCTGATAGGCCGCCGGGTCTTTGGGGTAGCTCAGGGCGTGGCCCGCGCCCTCCACCAGCAGCAGCCGTTTCGGCCCGGCGCAGGCGGCATAGCTGCGCTTCGTCATCTCCGGGGGCACGAAGTGGTCGGAAAGCCCGTGGATGAACAGGGCCGGGCGCTCCCAGCGGGCCAGGGCCTCCGGGGTGCTGTCCGCGTCGGGGGGCAGACCCAGCCGCGCCTCGGCCAGCCGTTCCACCGCCCCGCGCAGCAGGGCGTAGGGCAGGGGCTGCGCGCCGGTCCAGACGCTCTCCCAGATGTCGGGCGCGGAGGTGAAGCCGCAGTCGGCCATGACGCCGTGAACCCGCTCCGGCAGGGGCAGCCCGGCGGCCAGCATCACGGTGGTGGCCCCCATGGAGACCCCCGCCAGGTACACGGGCAGCCCCGCGCCCAGTCCCCGGACTTCCAATTCCGCCAGCCAGTCCAGCAGGTCGTAGCGCTCCAGCAGCCCGTAGCCGATGCTCTCCCCGCCGCTTTCCCCGTGGGCCCGCTGCTCCACCAGCAGCAGACTGCAACCCTGCTCCAGAAAGAAGGGGGCGCTCAGGCTGAAATCCCGGTTCCAGGCGCTGTGCCAGCCGTGGAAGCCCAGCACCACCCGCCGGGGCTGCGCCGCCGGGAGCCAGTGCCCCACCAGACGCACGCCGTCCCGGGCGCGGATCTCCAGGCGCAGCGTCTCCCGCGCCCGCAGGGCCTCGGCCGCCGCTTCGGCCTCCTGCCGCAGCGGGGCGGGGAGGGAGGCAAGGCTGCGCGCCACAGCCGCCGGGCTGGGGCGGTCCATGGCGGAGGCCACCAGACGCTCCGCCGCGAAGTCCCGCAGCCGCAGCAGCCCGGCGGCCGCCCCGGCCAGGGCGGAGGCAAGGCCCAGCAGGTTCAGCGCGGTCTGCGCAGCGCGGCGGAGCGTTCGCTTTTCATATCGTTTCATCTGTCGTCGTCCTTTCCCCGCCCCCTTCCGGCGAAGGGGGGCGGGCTTGATTGCCGCTATGGTATCACAGTTTTGGGGAAAAAGCCATGAAAATCTTGCTTAGCCTTTCTCCCTTGTGACCCGCCGCAGCCGCCAGAGGGAGAGGGAGACGTTGAAGATCTCGCTGAAAAACAGCACCGTCACATAGCCCCGCAGCCCAAAGCGGGGCAGCAGCGTCACAATCAGGATTACCCCGATGGCCGCCTCCGCTACGTTGAAGCCCATGCTCCAGAGCATCTGCCCCAGGCCCTTGAGACAGCCGTCGATGACGATGTCGCAGTAGAGGAAGGGCACCATCAGGGCGAAGAGGCGGATGTAAGAGCCCACCTCCGCCCGGCGGTAGATGAGCCAGCCCAGCGGCTCGGCGAACAGGAAGAGGAAGAGAGCGCAGAAAAGCGAGAAGCCCAAAGCGTACGCCAGCAGCCGCCGCACGCTGCGGTCGATGCGCTCCCGGTCCCGGCGCACCTGGGCCGCCGTCAGAAACGGCACGGTCAGCTCCGCCACCGCCCCCAGTAGACAGGAGGGGAAGGAGATCACCGGCAGCACCATGCCGGTGATGGTGCCGTAACCGGCCAGGGCGGAGTCGGCGCTGAGGCCGGAGGAGCGGAGCTTCTGGGGCACCAGCAGGTTTTCCAGGGTGGTCAGCCCCGTGCGGGCGTAGGCGGAGAGGGCCAGGGGAAAGGCCAGGCGCAGCATCCGCCCGGTGAGGGCCCCGCCCCCCGGCACCGGCTCGCCCTGCCCCCGCAGGATGCGCCCCCGCCGCCGCAGCAGCAGGAACAGCCCGGCGGAGAGCAGCAGGGAAAAGGCGTCGGCCAGGATGTTTCCCCCGGCGATGGCGGCGCAGCAGGCCTCCAGATCCCCTTCCGGGCTGCGGGAGAGCAGCACGGCCACGGCGGCGATGGCGGCCAGCTGCTCGGCCACCTGCACGGCGGCGCTGACCCCCGCCCGCCCGCTGGCCACAAAACTGCCGTTCAGGACGCAGCTCAGGGAGATCATGGGCAGGGTGTAGCTCAGAAGCTTCAGACTCTGCACGGTTCGGGCGTCCCGCACCCAGAGGAAGCCGATGGGCTCCGCGCCCAGCCGCAGCACCAGAAAGGCCGCCAGCCCGAAGAAGGCCGCGTAGCCCAGACAGCGCTGCACCGCCCGCTCCGCGCCCCCGGAGCGCCCGGCCCCCAGTTCCTCGCTGACCAGCCGGGTGGTGGTGAAGCGGATGCCGCTGATGGCCAGGGTGGAGGTGAAGACGTTGACGCTGGCCACCAGTTGCCAGAGTCCCAGTCCCGCCGCGCCGATGCGCCCCGCCAGCCAGACCTGCCAGACCATGCCTACGCAGCGCATCACCACCGCCGCGCCCGTCAGCACCGCCGTGTCCCGCGCCAGCTTTCCCCGCAAGCCCATACAAACCGCCTCCCCGATCAGACTCGTACAAGGGTATGACGGGGAGGCGGTCAGATATTTCTCAATTGCAACTGTTCAGCAGCCCCCGTTGCCTCGCAGAGTTTCGCGCCCGCAGGCGCGAAATAGAGTTCCAATCATTTTTGCCGAAAACCGCGTTTTCGGCAAAAATACCGCTCGCGGAGCGAGTGTGCCCTCCCCCGCAGGGCGCGCTCGCGCAGCGCAACCCCCTCTATTCAGAACCCAGCGGAGCGGTTCTGAATAGATACTCTCAATTGATGGTCCCGGCGGCGCCCTGGAACAGGCTTTCCACCTGTGCCCGCAGGGCGGCGTGTTCCGCTTGGCTGAGTTCCGGGTCCCGTTCCAGCAGGGCAGCGGCGGCGTCCTGGGCGCTCTGGAGCACTCGCATGTCCGCCCCCAGGTCGGCGATGCGCATCTCCGGAAGGCCGTGCTGCCGGGCGCCGAAGAAGTCGCCGGGGCCACGCAGCCGCAGGTCCTCCTCGCTGATGCGAAAGCCGTCGCCGGTCTTGCACAGGGCCTCCAGCCGCGCCCGGGCCTCCGGGCTGCGCGCGGCGTTCATCAGGATGCACCAGCTCTTGTGTTGTCCGCGCCCCACCCGGCCCCGGAGCTGGTGCAGCTGGCTGAGGCCGAAGCGCTCGGCGGACTCCACGATCATCAGCGCGGCGTTGGGCACGTCCACCCCCACCTCGATCACCGTGGTGCTGACCAGGATGTCCAGCTCCCCGGCGGCCATGGCGGACATGACGGCCTCCTTCTCGCGTGGCCGCATCCGTCCGTGGACGCAGCCCACGCGAAGAGTTGGGAAGCGGCGCTGCAGCGCGTCGGCGTGCTCCTGGGCGCTTTTGAGTTTCGGCCCGAAGGGGGCGTCCGGCTCGTCCTCCACCTTGGGGCAGACCACGAAGACCTGACGGCCCTGGCCCACCAGCTTTTCGATGAAGCCGTTCAGCCGCTCCCGGTAGCGCTCGTCCACCGCGAAGGTATCCACCTTCTGCCGCCCCGGGGGCAGCTCGTCCAAAACGCTCACGTCCAGATCTCCGTAGATCATCAGCGCCAGGGTCCGGGGGATGGGCGTGGCGGACATGACCAGCACGTGGGGCGTCTCCCCCTGGGCCTTGGCGGACAGGGCTCCCCGCTGGCGGACGCCGAAGCGGTGCTGCTCGTCGGTGATGACCAGGGCCAGTCTGGAAAAGGCCACGTCCCCGGTCAGCAGGGCGTGGGTGCCCACCACCAGGTCCACGTCCCCGGCGGCCAGGGCCTCCTTCACCGCCCGCTTCTCCGCGGCTTTCATTCCCCCGGTGAGCTTCTCCACCCGGAGGCCCTGGGGGGCGAGAAAGCCCCGGAGGGTGACCAGATGCTGCTCGGCCAGGATCTCCGTGGGGGCCATGAAGGCGGCCTGGAATCCGGCCTTGCACACCGCCCAGGCGCAGGCCGCCGCCACGGCGGTCTTGCCGCTGCCCACGTCCCCCTGCACCAGGCGGCTCATGGGCCGGTCCGAGGCCATGTCAAGCAGCGCCTGGTCCACCGCCCGGCGCTGGGCCCCGGTGGGGGAGAAGGGGAGGGCTTCATAAAACCCGGCGATGTCCGGCCCCTGAATGGGGATGCCCGGCTCCCCCTGCCGCCCGGCCCGCAGCCGCCCCAGGGCGCAGGCCAGGGTGAAGAGTTCTTCAAACACCAGCCGCCGCCGGGCCAGCTCCAGCGCGCCGAAGTCCGCCGGAAAGTGGATGTTCTCATAGGCGAAACGGGCCTGGCAGAGTTCCTGCTCCGTGCGCACGGACTCCGGCAGGGCGTCGGGCAGGGCGTCCCCGGCCTGGTCCAGAGCCTGGCGCACATAGCGCATCAGCATCCGGTTGCTGAGCCCGGCGCTGAGGGGATAGCGGGGCAGGATGCGCCCGGTTTTGTCTCCCAGTCGGGCCTCCGGCTCAAACTCCGGGTTGGTCATGTTCCGGGCGTCGGCATAGCCGCCCATGCGGCCATAGAAGGCGTAGATCTCCCCCTGTCGGAGCAGGTCCCGGACGTAGGGGGCGTTGAAGAAGCTGATCAGCACGCCGCCGCTGTCGTCCACCGCCCGGAAGCGCACCAGCCGCCGTCCGCCGGGCAGGGTGCTGAGGGTGGGGGGATCGGCCACCATGGCCCGGATGCACACCGGCTCCTCCAGCGGCGCTTCCCGGATGGGGACGAAGCGCGTCCGGTCCTCATAGCTCCGGGGGAAGAAGCGCAGCAGATCGCCCAGACGGTATAGCCCCAGCTTGGCCAGGGCTTTGGCGCGGGTCTCCCCCACGCCTTTGAGATAGCGCAGCTCGATGTCCAGCTTTTTCACGGGCCTCACCTCGCTTCGTCGGTTGCGTCCATCATAGCACAGGGCGGAAGGAATTGCAAAACAATTGCGCATGGGGTATACTGGGGCATATCAAGCTGATGAAGGAGAACCAAGCATGGCAGACGTGACGGAAGTGAAAACCCGGGCCGAGGCGGACCCCCGGTACTGCTGGGACACCGCTCAGATCTTTTCCACCGAGGCGGACTGGGAGGCGGCCCTGAGCCGCTGTCAGGACTTCATCCCCCGGCTGAGCGCCTTTCAGGGCAAACTGGGCGCGGACGGGGCGGCGCTGCTGGACTATCTGCGCCTGGGGGATGAACTGAGCGTGGCCCTGAGCCAGGTCTATTGCTACGCCTCCCTGCGCAGCGACGAGGACACGGCGGCGGCAGCGGAGCAGGAGCGGGTGGCCCGGGCGCAGACGCTGGCGGTGGAGCTCTCCGCTGCCAACGCCTTCGCCGCCCCGGAGCTGAACGCCATCCCCGATGAGACGCTGGAAGGCTTCTATGCCGCCACGCCGGGGCTGGAGACCTACCGCGTGGCCCTGGACGAACTGCGCCGCCGCCGGGCCCATATCCTGTCGGAGCGGGAAGAAGTGCTGCTGGCCGCCGCCGGGGAGCTGGGCGCGGCTCCCATGAACATCTTTGACCGGATGGAGGGGGCGGACCTGCGCTATCCCGACGCCGTGGACGCGGAGGGGCAGCGCCATCCCGTGACCCACGGGGGCCTGTCGCCGCTGCTGCAAAGCCCGGACCGGGTGCTGCGCTGCAGCGCCTTCCGGAACTTTTATCAGACCTGGCTGGGGATGCAGCACAGCGCTGCGGCCCTGATGCAGGCCCAGCACCGGCAGCTGCGCTTTTTCGCCCAGGCGCGGCGCTATGGCAGCAGCCTGGAGGCCAGTCTGGACCAGTCCAACGTCCCCACGGCGGTCTACGACAAGCTGGTGGAGGCGGTGAACGCCAATCTGCCCCGGCTCCACCGCTACATGGCCCTGCGCAAGCGCCGGATGGGCCTGGAGGAGCTGCACATGTATGACCTCTACGCCAGCATCGTGCCGGAAGCCCGGATGGAGATCCCCTACGAGCAGGCCAAGGAACTGGTGTTGGAGGCCCTGAGCGTGCTGGGGGAGGACTACGTCTCCGTGCTGCGCCGGGCCTTTGACGCGCGCTGGATCGACGTGTACGAAAACCGGGGCAAGCGCTCCGGGGCCTACAGCTGCGCCGTGGCGGGGGTACACCCCTATGTACTGCTGAACCACAAGGACGACCTGAACAGCGTCTTCACCCTGGCCCACGAGCTGGGCCACACCATGCACTCCTACCTCTCCGAGCAGCGCCAGCCGAGAGCCTACGCGGACTATGTCATCTTTGTGGCAGAGGTGGCCAGCACCGTGAACGAGGCCCTGCTGATGCAATATCTGCTCAGGAAGACCGAAGACCGGATGCAGCGGGCCTATCTGCTGAACTACTTCCTGGAGCAGTTCCGGGCCACCATCTACCGCCAGACCATGTTCGCCCAGTTCGAGCAGCGCTGTGGGGAGATCGTGGCCCAGGGCGGCAGCCTGACGGCGGAGCGCCTGGGCGCGCTGTATGCGGACCTGAACCGCCGCTATTATGGCCCGGACGTGACCGTGGACCCGGAGATCGCCGTGGAGTGGGCGCGCATCCCCCACTTCTACCTGAACTACTACGTCTACCAGTACGCCACCGGCTTTTCCGCCGCCATGGCCATCAGCCGCCGCATCCTCCGGGAAGGAGACCGCGCCGTGGAAGACTACCTCCGCTTCCTGTCCTCCGGCAGCAGCCTCCCCCCGGTGGAGCTGCTGAAACTGGCCGGAGCGGACATGACCACCGCCCAGCCGGTCAACGCCGCGCTGGAGCAGTTTGAGGAACTGATCGGGGAGCTGGAGGAACTGCTGGAAGACGAGGTGTAAAGAAAAAGGTATTTTCCGGCGTTGCGCGCTTCTTCCCCCGTAGGGAACGTCCTCTCCGACATTCCGCAGCATGATCTTGTAGGGCACGCCGACAGCAGCCGCCGAAGAAGCGTCACCACGCCCGGCGAATCCGCAGCATTTCTCTGTAGGGGGCGGCGTCCCCGACGCCCCCGCAGCAGCGGCGAGATTCCCACAAACTTTGGGCAAATTCGCAGCCGCCCGGTAGGGAACGCCGTCCCCGGCGTTCCGCGCAGTAACACCCACGATACAGACAAGCCCCAGGCGAATTCGTACCCACACCGTTGTAGGGAAAGGGCTTGCCCTTTCCGCGCAGTAACACCCAAGACATAGAACATCGTCGGGCGAATCAGCAACACGGCTGCGGATTTGCCCGACGGTTTGCGTCTCTTCTGTGCCGCTGGCGGAATGGGCAAGCCCTTTCCTTGCGATACGGGAGGTGCAATGTGGGAGCAAAAGCGCCGAAGAAAACACATCGCCCGCCGCGGATTGCGGCGGGCGAAACTTGTTTCTGGGGTTTCGGGAAGCTTACCGCATCCCCTTATCGTAGGGAATCCCCTCCGCCTTGGGCGCTCTGGACTTCTTGGAGGTGAAGGCCAGCACCACCAGGCAGATGACGTAGGGCATCATGTTGTAGACGCCGCCGGGGATGTTCAGGGCCTGGAGCGCCGCGAAGCCGGTGCCCACGTTGCTCAGGGCGCGGAGCAGACCGAAGAGCAGGGCGGCCAGGGCGATGCGGCTGGGTTTCCACTGGCCGAAGATCATCACGGCCAGGGAGAGGAAGCCGAAGCCGGCCACGCCACGTTCGAACTCCCACTGGCTGACGGCGGCCATGATGTAGCAAATGCCGCCCAGCCCGCCGTAGACGCCGGAGATCAGGACGCCGGACCAGCGCATCTTCAGGACGTTGATGCCCACGCTGGCCGCCGCCTGGGGATGCTCGCCGCAGGCCATGAGCCGCAGACCGAAGCGGGTCTTGTACAGCACGATGTAAGCCGCCACCAGCATCAGAACGGCCACCACCAGGAACCAGTTGAACTCAAAGCTCAGGAAGCGCTCGGCTCCGCCGCCGTCTACGCTGACGGGGATTTTGAAGGTGACCAGGAAGTTCTGCCGGGGCAGGCCGTATTCAATGATGGAGCTGGGGTTGTCCGGGTTGGAGGCGGTGTTGATGGCCTTCACCAGCACCGTGGCCCCCGCCACGCCCAGCATATTCAGGGCGGTGCCCACGATGGTCTGGTCGGCCTTGAAGTTGATGCTGGCCACGCCCAGCAGGGCGGAGTAGACCAGGCCGAAGACCACGGCCCCCAGCATGACCAGCAGCACCATCACGAGACCGGAGGTGTCCGCCGGGAGATAGCGCATCACCAGCGCGCCGCCCAGGGCGCCGATGACCATGATGCCCTCCAGGCCCAGGTTGATGACGCCGGAGTGTTCGCTGAAGCAGCCGCCCAGGGCCACCATCATCAGCACGGAGGAGAAGATCAGGGTGTATTGCAGCAGAAGCAGAAACTGCTGGATGACTTGCATGGTATCCGCCGACATCAGGACGCGCCCCCTTTCTCGGTGTTGCCGCCCGCGGCGGCTTTCTGTTTGCGCAGCAGCGCCCGCTCCTCGCTCCGCAGCAGGCCGGTGTTGATCGCGTACTTGATGAACAGCACGAAGCCGCAGAGGTAGATGATGATGCTGCTGATCAGGTCGGAGATCTGGGAGGCGTACATGCTCTTGTCCACGAAAGCGCCCCCGGCGGTGATGTGCTGGATGAAGTAGGAGGAGAAGATGGCCCCGATGGGGTTCAGACCGCCCAGGAAGGCGGCGGCAATGCCGTTGAAGCCCATGCCGGGGACGGAGCTGAGGCCCACGCTCCACTGCTCGAAGTCGGTGAGGTACAGCAGCGCCCCGCCCATGGCCGCCAGCGCGCCGCCGATCATCAGCGTCAGGATGATGTTGCGCTTTTCCGCCATACCGGCGTACTTGGCGGCGTTCTTGTTGTTGCCGGTGGCCCGCAGCTCATAGCCGAAGCGGGTCTTGTCCAGCACCACCAGGACCACAATGGCCAGGATGATGGCCAGGGGCACGGCGATGGTGACGTATTGGTGCTTGTTGAAGAGATTGCCCAGGCCCAGGGAGGGGAGAATGGCCTGGTCGGCGTTGCCCCGCAGGTGCAGGGTGTAGGGGCTGGCCTGTTCCGTCACGCCGCTGAGGATCATGTTGGCGGTGTAGAGGGTGATCCAGTTGAGCATGATGCCGGAGATGACCTCGTTTACGTTCTGGTAGGCTTTCAGCATCCCCACAATGGCCCCGGACACCGCGCCCAGGGCGATGGCCAGCAGCAGGCAGGGCAGCCAGCTCCAGCCCCACTGCAGCGCCGCGTACAGTCCGGCGGCGGCCCCGACCACATACTGTCCGGCCACGCCGATGTTGAACAGGCCCACCTTGTAGGCGAAGAGCACGCTGAGGGAGCACATCAGCAGCGGCGCGGTCTTCACCAGGGTGTTGCCCAGGTTTTTCAGCTGCAAATTCGCCTTGGAGACGTTCAGGAAGTTGCGGATGACCGCCAGGATGGCCTGTCCCGCCCCGGCGGGGTTGATGAACAGCAGCACCACATAGCCCAGCAGCAGTCCCAGCACGATGCACAGCAGCGAGGCGATCAGCGACTGCACACCCTTGCGCTTCAAAAGATTTTTCATGCGCGCACCTCATCTCGTTTGGCTCCGGCCATGTAGAGGCCGAGCTCCTCCTGCGTGGTCTTCTTCGGGTCCAGTTCGCCCACGATCTCGCCCTCGTACATCACCAGGATGCGGTCGGGCACGTCCATGACCTCGTCCAGTTCCAGACTGATGAGCAGCACGGCCTTGCCCGCGTCCCGCTGCTCCACCAGCTTTTTGTGGACGAACTCGATGGCCCCCACGTCCAGGCCCCGGGTGGGCTGCACGGCGATCAGCAGTTCCGGGTCCTTGTCGATCTCCCGGGCGATGATGGCCTTTTGCTGGTTGCCGCCGGACATGCTCCGCGCCGCTGTCACCGGCCCCTGGCCGGAGCGCACGTCGTAGTCTTCGATGAGCCGCTCGGCGTAAGTGCGGATGTTGTCCCGGCGGAGGAAGCCGGCCTTGTTGGTGAACTCCGGCTCAAAGTAGCGCTGGAGCACCAGATTGTCCTCCAGGGAGTAGTCCAGCACCAGGCCGTGCTTGTGCCGGTCCTCCGGGATGTGGCTCATGCCCAGGATGCTGCGCTGGCGGATGGCGGAGCGGGACAGGTCCTTGCCGTCCAGGAAGATTTTCCCTTCTTTCAGCGGCTCCAGGCCGCTGAGGCCGTAGACGAATTCGCTCTGGCCGTTGCCGTCGATGCCGGCGATGCAGACGATCTCCCCCCGGCGCACCTTCAAAGACACGTCATGCACCGCGTCTTTCTTGTGCTGGCGGCTGGCCACGGACATGTGCTGGATGTCCAGCACGGTCTCGCCGGGCCGGGCGGGCTTCTTTTCCACATGGAAGTTGACGTTGCGGCCCACCATCATGGCGCTCAGCTCCTCCATGGAGGAGTTTTTGGTCTCCACGGTGCCGATGTACTTACCCTTGCGCAGCACGGTGCAGCGGTCGGCCACGGCCATGATCTCCGCCAGCTTGTGAGAGATAAAGAGGATGCTTTTGCCCTCCCGGGCCAGGTTCTTCATGATGACCATCAGCTCGTCGATCTCCTGGGGCGTCAGCACGGCGGTGGGCTCGTCGAAGATCAGGATCTCGTTGTCCCGGTAGAGCATCTTCAAAATTTCCGTGCGCTGCTGCATCCCCACGGTGATGTCCTCGATCAGCGCGTCCGGGTCCACAGCCAGGCCGTAGTTTTCCGAGAGCTGCATGACCTTCTTCCGGGCCGCGTCCTTCTGGAGGAAGCCGCCCTTCGTCGGCTCCACGCCCAGGATGATGTTGTCCAGCACGCTGAAACACTCCACCAGCTTGAAGTGTTGATGCACCATGCCGATGCCCAGGGCGTTGGCGTCGTTGGGGTCGTTGATCTGGACGGGCACGCCGTCCTTTTTGATGACGCCCTCCTCCGGCCGGTACAGGCCGAAGAGCACGCTCATCAGGGTGCTTTTCCCCGCGCCGTTCTCGCCCAGCAGCGCGTGGATCTCGCCGTGCCTGAGTTGCAGGGTGATGTTGTCATTTGCGATGATGCCGGGAAAGCGCTTGGTGATCCCCAGCATTTCGATCGCGTATGGCGCATCCATGCTCCATCCCTCCTTCAGATAATTCCGGTTCGGACGCCCTTCGGCGGGGCTTTGGCGCGTCCGACAAAATACCTTGTCCATTATACACGATGTCTCGGCATATTGCAAAGAAAATCACAGGCTTTCTCCGTTTTTTTCAGGAAAAAAGACGCGGCCACGTCGGGCCGCGTCTTGGGGGAAAGAGATGTGCTTATTTCAGGTTGCCCAGGTCGGTCAGGGCGATGTCGGTGGCGAAGTCAGAGGCGGTCAGGGAGATGTCGTTGCTGACGGTGATCTCGCCGTTGAACAGATCGGCCACCAGGTCATAGTAATCCTCCTCGGTGAAGCTGTCGGAGAACTGGGTGCTCATGGGGATCTGGACGTAGTTCTCCTCCGGGTTCTCGGAGACCAGACCCAGGTTGTCCACCAGGCCGCCGACAAACGTGCCGTCCTGCACCTTGGTGAGCAGGGTGTTGACGGTGGCGGCCAGGCCCTTCATGGCGGAGGTGACGGTCATGCCCTCGCCGTACAGGCCGTCGATGGTGGCCTGCTGGTCCACGTCCACACCGATGACCTTGCCGCCGACCTTGGCTGCGGCCTCACCGGCGGAGGTGTAGATGCCGCCGCCGCAGGCGAAGACGATCTCGGTGCCGCCGTAGTACCAGGTGTCCATGGCGGCGGTGATGTCCGCGTCGCCGTAGAACTGGTTGCCGTAGGCGTAGTTGACGGACACGTCGCTGCCGGTCTCCACAGCCGCGTCATTGGCGCCCTGGACGAAGCCGTAGCCGTAGCGCATGACGGCGGGGACGGCCATACCGCCCAGGAAGCCCAGCTTGGTGTAGCCCAGCTTCACGGCGGCGTAACCGGCCATGTAGCCGCAGAGCTCTTCCTGATAGACGGCGGAGTAGAGGTTGGCGGGGAACTCGGTCAGACCGGCTTCGTTCAGGTCATACTCGGACACGTCCAGCGCGATGAAGGTCACGTCGGGATACTCTTCCACGGTGGCGGCAATGGCGTTGGCAAAGGCGTAGCCGGGCATGACGATGACGTTGAAGTCCTTGTCGATGGCGTTCTCGATCATGCTGACGCGGTCGGCGTCGGAGTCAGAGGCGGGCTTGAAGTAGGTGAACTCCACGCCGTTTTCCTCGCACCAGGCCTTGGCCGCCTCGTAGGTGGTCTGGTTGAAGCTCTGGTCGGTGATGTCGCCGTAGTCGGTGATCATGGCGACCATCATCTCGGTCTCATCGGCGCCGGGCACGTCCACGGGCGTGTCCACGGGGCCGTCGTCCGGGGCGTCGGTGGCGGGGGCCGGGGTGGTCTCGCCGCCGCAGGCGGTCAGCGCCAGCAGCATCATGAGCGCCAGCAGCAGGGCAAGGGTCTTTTTCATGGTTGCATTCCTCCGTTTTTCATTTGGTATTTCTGTACACCTGAACGCAAAAAACGTCCATCACATTATAACATTTCCCCGGCTGGGAAATCAAGGGCAAGGGCGCACAATTCCGTCCCACCGGCATTTTCGTCAGTTCGCCAAAAAATGCCGGGCGAACTTTGTATCCCGCCGGAGGACGCGGCTTTCTCAGCGGGCGGCCATCTCCACGGCGGTGTCCAGGGCCAGCTCCATCATCCGGGTAAAGGAGGTCTGGCGCTCCTCGGCGCTGAGGCATTCCGGCTGATAGAGGTGGTCGGAGATGGTGAGAATGCCCAGGGCCCGCTTGCCCAGGCGGGCGGCGGTCATGTACAGCCCGGCGCACTCCATCTCCACGGCCAGGACGCCCATCTTCCGCCAGGGGTCCGGGCCGTCGGAGCCGTCGTTGTAGAAGTTGTCGCTGCTGAGGATGTTGCCCACCCGGGGGGCCACGCCGTTCACCTCGGCGCAGCGGAGGGCGGCGGCCAGCAGGGTGTAGTCGGCCAGGGGCGCGAAGGTGCCGGGCAGGGCGAACTGGTGGGCGAAGTTGCTGTCCGTGCAGGCCCCCTGGGCAAAGACGATGTCCATGGCGTGCAGATCGTCCTGCAGGCTCCCGGCGGAGCCGATGCGGATGATGTTCTCCACGCCGTACTCGGAATACAGCTCCCAGCTGTAGATGCCAATGGCGGGGATGCCCATGCCGGAGGCCATGACGGTGACGGGGACGCCCTTCCAGCTGCCGGTGTAGCCCTGGACGCCCCGGACGTTGTTGACCAATACCGGGTCGGTGAGGAAGGTCTCGGCGATGAATTTGCTGCGCAGCGGGTCGCCGGGCATCAGGACGGTTTTGGCGATCTCGCCCTGTCGGGCGGTGATGTGCGGGGTGGGAATGCTCATGGCGCGCTCCTCCAACATTCATGGTGTTTTTTCCTTCATTATAGCTCCAAAAGCGGAAAAGTCAATTTGCATCCGGGCAGAGGGCGTGCTATAATGGGGAAAAATCGCATCCGGGAGAGCGGAGAGAAAGGCACGGCGCGGATATGGAGATTCTGACCATCGGCATTGCCGGGGGCACCGGCAGCGGCAAGACCACCATCACGAGACGCATCCTGTCCGAGTTCGGCAGGGACGTGGCGGTCCTCCACCACGACAGCTATTACAAGGCCCACGACAACATGCCCTTCGAGGAGCGCTGCCGCCTGAACTACGACCACCCGGACGCCTTCGACAACGAGCTGTTCCTGCGCCACCTGCGCGCCCTGCGCCGGGGGGAGCGGGCCGAGTCCCCGGTCTATGACTACTCCATCCACAACCGCACCAAAGAGACCCGGACCATCCGTCCGGCCCGGGTGCTGCTGGTGGAGGGCATTCTGATTTTCGCGGACCGGCGGCTGTGCGAGGAGATGGACATCAAGCTTTTTGTGGACGCGGACGCGGACGAGCGCATCCTGCGGCGCATCACCCGGGACATGCGCGACCGGGGCCGGAGCCTGGAGAGCATCACCAATCAATATCTCAGCACCGTGAAGCCCATGCACGAGCGCTTCGTGGAGCCCAGCAAACGCCGGGCGGACCTGATCATCCCCCGAGGGGGCCGCAACGCCGTGGCCCTGGAGATGGTGCTCTCGCGCATCCGGGGCTTCCTGGCGGCTTCGGCCCCCGGTCAGAAGGCGTGAGAGGGCGGGGGACATGAGCAAACTCTATTTCAAATACGGGGCCATGGGCTCCAGCAAGTCGGCCCAGGCGCTCATCACGCAGTTCAATTATGAGGAGCGGGACATGAGCGTCTGGCTCATCAAGCCCAGCGTGGACGACCGGGACGGGGCGGACGTGGTCCGCAGCCGCATCGGCCTGAGCCGCCGGGCCCAGGTCATCACCCCGGACCAGGACATCATCGCCGCCTACCACGCGGCGGGGCGGCACGACGTGATCATCGCCGACGAGGCCCAGTTCCTCACCCCGGCCCAGATCGACCAGCTCCGCGCCCTGGTGGACGACGAGAACCTGCCGGTGCTCTGCTTCGGTCTGCGCACCGACTTCCGCACCCGCTTCTTCCCCGGCGCGCAGCGGCTCATGGAGCTGGCCGACAGCATCACCGAGATCAAGACCGTCTGCACCTGCGGCCGCAAGGCCACCGTCAACGCCCGCATCGACCAGCATGGCCGCGTCATCACCGAGGGGGCGCAGGTGCTGCTGGGCGGCAACGACAGCTACACCGCCATGTGTCACCGCTGCTGGAAGCGCCGCATCGCCGCCCAGGCCGCAGACGGAGAGAAGGAGGAGACCGAGCCGTGAACGCGCTGACCTATATCTTCCCCGCCGCCGTCCTGGCCTTCTGTCTGCTGGCGCTTTCGGACTATTTGCCCTTGCTGCGCAGCAAGCCGCTGGAGATCCCGGCGGCCAGCCGCCGCTGGGGCCGCTTCGACAGCCTGGCCCTGGGGCTGCTGACCGCCGTCTACGCGGTGACGGTCTTCACCGGCCTGGGCAACACCCACGGCGTCCAAAGCTGGTGCCGCTTCGACAAGCGGGGACAGTACGCCCTGGTGGAGCTGGAGCAGGAGACGGAGCTGACGGCCCTGCGCTATTTCACCGGTCTGCACACCGGCAACTACTACGTCCAGGTCTCCCGGGACGGGGAGACCTTCACCGACGTGGGGGTGCTGGAGCAGCACTACGCCGACCTGTTCAAGTGGAAGACCGTGGAATACGACCAGGACGAGACGCGGCGGGTGAAGTATATCCGTCTGATTGCCGATTCGGAACTCTGGCTGGGCGAGCTGGCGGTCTACGCTTCGGATGGACGGCTGCTGGGGCCGGGGGAGCTGCGCTGGCCCGCGGGCTGCGACGCGCTTTTCGACGAACAGCAGGAGATCCCGGCGGAGTACGACTACGCCAACTCCAGCTATTTCGACGAGATCTACCACGCCCGCACGGCCCTGGAGCATCTGGAAAACGTCTACCCCTATGAGATCAGCCACCCCCCGCTGGGCAAGCTGATCCTGGGCGCGGGCATCGCCCTCTTCGGCATGACCCCCTTCGGCTGGCGCTTTTCCGGGACGCTGATCGGCGTGCTGATGCTGCCCGCCCTCTACTTCTTTTTGAAAAAGCTCTTCGGCGGCAAGGCCGTCCCCATCTGTCTCACGACGGTCTTCGCCTTCGACTTCATGCACTATGTCCAGACCCGCATCGCCACCATCGACTCCTACGCGGTGTTCTTTATTATTTTGATGTATCTGTCCTTCTGGCTGTTCCTGCGCGCTGCGCGGGCGCGGCTGCGGGACTGGCTGCCGCCGCTGGCGCTGTCCGGCGTCTTCTTCGGCCTGGGGGCGGCCAGCAAGTGGATCTGCTTCTACGCCGGAGCGGGCCTGGCCGTGCTCTGGCTGCTGGACCGGGTCTGGCGCTTCCAGGCCCTGCGCCGGAGCGGGGAAGGGGAGGAGCTCCCGCTGGAGACGAAGGGGGAGGGCTTCCTGCGGGAGACGCTGGAGACCGTCCTCTGGTCCGTGCTGTTCTTCCTTGTGGTCCCGGCTGTCATCTACTACCTCAGCTATTGGCCCTACGGCACCGCCAGCGGTCTGCAAGCGCCGGGAATGCTGTTTTCCAAAGAGTATCTGGACATCGTGCTGGACAACCAGAGATATATGTTCAGCTACCACTCCGGCGTCAGCAGCAGCCACCCCTATTCCTCCGTCTGGTGGCAGTGGGTGCTGGACATCCGGCCCATCCTCTACTATCTCCAGTATCCCGCGCCCAACACCCACGTCTCCTTCGGGGCCTGGGTCAGTCCGCTGCTGTGCTGGGGCGGGCTGCTGGCCATGCTCTGCGTGCTCTGGCAGGTCATCCGCCGCCGGGACAAGACCGCCGTCTTCATCCTGGTGGGCTATCTGGCCCAACTGGTGCCCTGGATGTTCGTCAGCCGCCCGGTGTTTGAATACCACTATTTCCCCAGCACGGTCTTCCTGCTGCTGGCCCTGGGCTATGTGTTCCGCCAGATGGAACTGGCCAGACCCAGGCGGCTGGGCTGGCTGATTGGCTTCGCCGCGCTGTCCGTAGGGCTGTTTATTCTGTTCTATCCCGCCCTGCGGGGCCTGCCCGTCAGCGGTGCGTTCGGACAGCATTTTCTCAAGTGGCTCCCCAGCTGGCCTTTTTAATCCGCATACTACGATCATTTGACTGATACAGGAGGAAAATCATGATTGCAATCGGTTCCGACCACGGCGGCTACGCGCTGAAAGAGCAAATCAAAAAACATCTGGACGAACTGGGCCTTGCATACAAGGACTGCGGCACCGACTCCGACGCCAGCTGCGACTATCCCATCTACGGCGAGGCCGTGGCCCGGGCCGTGGCCGACGGCGAGGCCGAGCGGGGCATTGTCATCTGCGGCACCGGCATCGGCATCTCCATCTCCGCCAACAAGGTCAAGGGCATCCGCGCCGCCCTCTGCGGGGACTGCTACAGCGCGGAGTACACCCGCCGCCACAACGACGCCAACGTCCTGGCCCTGGGGGCCAGAGTGCTGGGGGAGGGCCTGGCGGAAAAGATCGTCGACACGTTCCTGAGCACCGAATTTGAGGGGGGCCGCCATGCCCGGCGCGTGGCCCTCATCGCGGAGCTGGAGGAACGGGAAAGGCAGTAAGGGCCGATGTGGGGCGATTCCCGTTCCGTGTACCGCAGCCGTCGCCGCCACGGCTGGCTCCTCAGCCTTCCGGCGGTGCTGCTGGCGGCGGTGCTGCTGCTGGGGCTTTGGCTGTTCTTCTATTTGCAGCGCTTCCTGGTCTATGAAAAGGAGGGGCTGCGTCTGCGCCTGCCCGATGAACAGGCGGAGGGCCTGGACGCCGCCCTGGAGCCGGAGGGACCGGCGGCCAGCTTCTCCCCGGTGGAGGTGGAGATCGTGGTGGACAAGACGGACTTCTCCGCCATTCCGGCGGCGGAGCGGGGCGAGACGCGCCCCGTCCGCGCCCGCTTCCTGCCCGCCTCCGGGCTGAGCCAGGCGCGGCTGGAGGGCCTGACCGTGGGCATGGGGGACTATGACGCCCTGATCCTGGAGCTGAAACCCGCCTCAGGTCTGCTGAGCTATCAGAGCTTCCTGCCCATCGCCGACAGCTATTCCGTCAACGGCAGCCTCTCCATCGGCGACGCGGCGGAGAAGCTGAAAGCCCGGGACGTGTACCTGATCGCCCGCCTCAGCGCCCTGGTGGACGGGGCCATGGCCACCCGCTACACCACCGTCTCCCTGCGCAACCAGTCCGGCAGCGGCGTCTTCCTGCAAAACGGCAAAGCCTGGCTGGACCCCTTCCACGCCGTCACCCGGGACTATCTGGCCGACCTGATGCACGAGCTGAAGGAATTGGGCTTTGACGAGATTCTGTTCGACGGCCTCAGTCTGCCCAGCAGCACCGCCCTTTCCTATTCCAGCGACATGAGCGCGGTGCCGGACCCGGTCACCGCCGTGTCCTCCCTGGCCCTCTTTCTGCGCCAGGAGGCGGACGCGCTGGGCATCCGCGTCTCCGTCCAGGTGGAGAGCGAGGCCCTGCTGCACCTGCAAAGCGCCATGGTGGGGCAGGACCTGGAGCTGTTCTTCAAGCTCTTCGACCGGGTGGCCTTCTCCGTGGGCAGCGGCAATGTGAATGCCGCCCTCTCCGCCCTCCGGGCCGTCCCCGGGGAGGACGACGCCCGGCTGCTCCCCCTCACCGACGCGGCTGTGCCGGGCCTGGAAAGCTGGGCCTTGCGGTGACGGCGGTGCGCTACGGACTGATGGACGTGCGCCGGGAGTACGCCCGGCTGGACGCCCTATGCGGCGTGGACACGCGGGGTGTGCTCCTGCGCGTCTCCGCCCGGGCCAAAAGCAGACTTGGTCTCTTTCGTCCCGGCCCGCCGCCCTCCATCGTGATTTCCGCTTTCGTGCTGGACCGGGAGAACCTCTTTTGGGACACCATCCGCCATGAGTACGCCCACGCCCTGGTCTGGCTCCGGGAGCCGGGCAGCCGCCACGGCCACGACGCGGTCTGGAAAGCCGCCTGCCGGGAGGTGGGCTGCAATCCCCGGGCCACGGTCCGCCCCGAGGGGGTCATACAGGACCTGCGACTGTCCGACGCCAAATACCGCGTGGTCTGCAAAACCTGCGGGCAGGAGAGCTTCTACCTCCGGGAGGGCAAGATCGTCACGCTGCTGCGCTTTGGCAAGAAAGACCGCGTCCGCTGCAAGCGCTGCGGGGCCACGGACTTCCGACTGGAAGATTTGCGGCAGGAGTCCTGAAAAGAGAAGACGGAACGAAAAAGGGCTGGTCCGCACACACGGACCGGCCCTCTCTATCTGGTTTTTCAACATCCGCAGCCAAAGGGCGCATCCACCTTTGTAGGGGCCGGCGTCCCGACGGCCCGCAGCAATGCCTGCGTGTTGCTCCATCGTCCGGCGCATTCGCAAGCGCCAATCGTAAGGCGCGACGCGGCGTACCGACAGCCATGCCCGGACTACCACCCACCTCCGGTGAATCCGCACCCGCCCCGGTAGGGAACGCCGTCCCCGGCGTTCCGGCGCAGCAGCGCCCCATTTTTTCACACCGCGTCCGGCGAATCCGATGCCGTCAACCCGTCGGAAAGGTGCCTGCTCCCCCCGCGGTTTCGCAGCAGCCTCCTGCCTTGCGATGCCCTTACCGGTCCAGCCACTGACAGGCCGCCGCCGCTGCGACAGCCCCGTCGCCCACGGCGGTGGTGAGCTGGCGGACGCCCTTGCTGCGGCAGTCCCCGGCCGCGAAGACCCCCGGCGTGTTGGTCTCGGTGTCCTCCCCGGCGCGGAAGTAGCCCGCCGCGTCCGTCTCGGCCAGCAGACTGAACACCGCGCCCACCGGCTCCTGCCCCACGGCCAGGAACAGGCCCTCCACCGGGAGGCTCTCATGTTCCGGACTGCCCGCCACGTCCAGGGTCAGGCCCCGCAGCGCGCCGTTTTGCTCCCAAAGCTCCGCCACCGTGCGCCCGAAGCGGACGGAGACGTTGGGCTTCCGCATGAGCTGCTCGGCCAGCGCCTGCTGGCCCCGGAAGCGGTCGCGCCGCACCAGCAGCGTCACATGCTGGCAGATTCCGGAGAGGAACAGCGCGTCCTGCAGGGCGGTGTTGCCGCCGCCCACCACCGCCACGTCCCGCCCGGCGTAAAAGGCTCCGTCGCAGAGCGCGCAGTAGCTGACGCCGCTGCCGATCAGCGCCTCCTCGCCCGGCAGCCCCAGGCTGCGGTGGGCCACGCCGGTGGCCAGGATCAGGGCCCGGGCGCTGCGGCTTCCCGCGTCCGTGGTCACCAGAAAGCTCCCGTCCGGCTGCGCCTCGGCGTGGAGCGCCTCCTCGTACAGCAGCTCCGCCCCCTGCTGCTCGGCCTGTTCCTGGAGCCGGGCGGCGAAGTCCATGCCACTGAGATGGGGGAGACCGGGATAGTTCTCCACCAGCGGGGAGTTGACAATCTGCCCGCCGGGGACAGCACGCTCCAGCACGGCGCAGCGCTTCCCGGCACGGGCGGCATACAGCGCGGCAGTCAGCCCCGCCGGGCCGCCGCCGATGATGAGGATGTCGTACATGGTGATGTTCCTTTCCAAATCATAAGCTGTCAGGGGGCGTCCCCGCTGACCGATTCTTCTTTTCTCAGATTATACCACAGTCTGACAAAATTGGAAAGGAAAATTGCGGACGGTCAGACGCCAGCGCCCCCCCTCCGTAGCCGAAAGCCCGCACTCTGCATAGCATGGGGTGATCGCTTTCAGGAATGGAGGAAAAAGACGATGCGATCTGATTCATGTCGGGAGTCCCGACAGCAGGAACGGGGCGCGGACTGCGGTCCCGCTCCGTACAGCATGAATGTACACGCCGCCGCCCTGGAAAACCGCTGCTTCCGCAGAGCTGTCTGGACGGGGCGTCATTTGCAGATGACGCTGATGAGCATCCCCGTGGGCGGGGAGATCGGCGCGGAGGTACACCCGGAGCTGGACCAGCTCCTCCGCGTGGAGGAAGGGCAGGCCCTGCTCACGCTGGGCGAATGCCGGGAGGACCGGGAGCGCCGTCGCCTGCGTGCGGGGGACGCTGTCTTCGTCCCCTGCGGCACCTGGCACAACCTGGAGAACGCGGGCAATCGCCCGCTGAAGCTCTCGTCCGTCTACGCCCCTCCCCAGCATCCGCGTGGGACGGTACAGTGTACGAAGGAGGACGCGGACGCGGCGGAGGCGTGATCGGCTTATCCCGTCAGCCCTCCGACGCATCTGCGGCCCGATACAGCGCCAGCGCCCGGTTCCGGTCGCACAGCCCCAGAAAGACCTCCCGGGCGCTTTGATAGCCCTGTGCCCGGAGCTGCTTTTCCAGCCAGTTCACATCCAGGCCCATGCGCCGGAGATTTTCGTCCAGTACGCGCCCGTCCAGAATGACCTCGGCCAGCAGCGCCTCCTGGGGCGGAGAGAGGGACAGGTCTTCCGGCGTGGCGGGGCGTTTGTCGCTGCGGGGCAGGACGGAGAGCCTGCCGTTGGGTTCAAAGACTGCCGTCTGAATGTCACTGAGGTTGAAGTAGCCGGACTGCCTGCACAGCAGCAGGAAGTCACTGAGACTCAGGCGGGCCTTTTTCAGATTCTCCCGGTAGAGCTTCCCCTGGTCCATCAGGATCGTCGGCGTGCCGTTGACATATTTGCGGCTCCTGGCAGAGCGCTTGGTCAGCACGTCCAGCCCCAGGGCCAGGCCGCCGTAGATCAGCAGGGCCGTCAGCGGCTTCCAGGGGCTTTCCAGTTCCGTGGCCAGCTCGGCGGCGATGCTGCCGATGGTGATGCCGGTGAGATAGTCGAAGAAATCCAGTTGGGCCACCTGCTTGTGCCCCATGCATTTTGCAATGAGAAACAGCGCCCCGGCGGACAGCACCGCCGTACCAATCAGTTTCAAAAACCCCATGTCAGCCTCCCGGGTACGTTTTTCGCTAGTATGCCGCAAAACGTCCCGTTTATCAGCCCCCTTGTTTTGCGTAAACCAGACATTCCCCGCTTGACAAATTCCGCCCCCGATGCTACACTGAACCCGATACGCCAACACGGCCACGACGGAGTGAACCGCCTCCCGAGCCGCCCGGGAAACCGGGACGGGCGCGCCCGTTACAGCGCACATGAGCAAAAAACAGGGTGGAACCGTGTAAGAATTTCTGCACCCCTGACCGGATTGGGTCGGGGGTGCTTTTTGTTTGGAGGAAGATACTGCCATGGACGAGAACAAGTACAGCTTTGAAAATCCCGAATACCGCCATACCTATTGGCACTCCTGCTCCCACATCA
>Ga0310697_10000892_pt1 | contig 37532 bp, 25 predicted proteins | sample 172DNAGHGlowgp2_FD_203883 | JGI IMG/M metagenome (GOLD analysis project Ga0310697, IMG submission 203883) | Sheep rumen microbial communities from Palmerston North, Manawatu-Wanganui, New Zealand - 1728 DNA GHGlow gp2 (v2) (version 2) | ecosystem: Host-associated > Mammals > Digestive system >... | reverse complement strand
GAGAAGCTGTACATCGACCTGAGCTTCTTCTCCACCATGCGGCAGCAGCTCGGGGCCGACGGCGACTTCGCCTATGCCTATGTGATCGCCCATGAGGTGGGACACCACGTGCAGAACCTCCTCGGCACCCTGGGGCAGGCGCACCAGCAGATGGCGCGCATGAACAAGACCGACGCCAACCGCGTGAGCGTGCGGATCGAGCTCCAGGCCGACTTCTACGCCGGCCTCTGGGGCCACTACGAGAGCCAGATGTTCGGCTCGATCGAAGACGGCGACCTGATGGAAGCCATCAACTGCGCCTCCGTCATCGGCGACGACTACCTCCAGAAGAAATCCCAGGGGTACGCGATGCCGGAATCCTTCACCCACGGAACCGCCCAGCAGCGCATGCGCTGGCTCAAGAAGGGCCTCCAGACGGGCGACATCCGCCAGGGCAATACATTCGAACTTTCTGACAGCCAATTATGAGCAAGCATTTTACCTTACCTTATGAGGGTGGCCTGATCGAGAAGGACCTTCCGAAGGGCATCCTGCACAACTATGAAAAGATCTGGACCGAGATCTATCCCGAGTCCAGACCCGCCTCCTATGCCGTGGCGGACCTCATCGTAAACGCCATCAAGGCCTGCCCGGAAGGACGCCTGTTCCGCCTGGGCCTTTCCACCGGCGCCACGCCCACGTCCCTGTACAACGAACTCGCCCGCCGCTACCAGGCCGGAGCGGTCTCGTTCCGGAACGTGGAAATCGTCTCCATCGACGAGTATTATCCCACCTCGAAGGATGAACTGCAAAGCCGCAATCACCGGCTCCACGAAACCCTCCTGGACAAGGTGGACATCAGGAAAGAGAACGTCCACATCCCCGACGGCACCGTCCCGCAGCAATTCGTGTCGGCCTACTGCGCCGAGTTCGACAAGCTGGCCCGCAACCTGGACCTGCTGGTGATCGGCGTGGGCGAAGAAGGGCAGGTAGGATTCAACGAGGCGGGCAGCAATGAGAAGACGCGCACCCGCACCGTCCGGCTTTCCTACAAGTCCCGCAAGCGCCAGGCCCGGAATTTCAACCACGACATCGCCGCGACCCCGCAGAGCGCCATCACGATGGGCATCGGCACGATGCTCACCGCCGGACGCATCGTCCTGATGGCCTGGGGCGAGGACAAGGCCCAGGCCGTGAAGGCCATCGCCGAAGGCCCGATGGACGCTTCCTGCCCGGCATCCCTCCTGCAGCGCCACGACCACATCCATTTCTTCGTGGACGAAACGGCCGCCTCCCTCCTGACGCGGGTGGTCGCTCCCTGGCTCGTGGGCCCCTGCGACTGGACGCCCAAGTTCATCCGCAAGGCCGTCGTCTGGCTGTGCCAGACAGTCGGCAAACCCATCCTGAAACTCACGGAAAAGGATTACCTGGAGAACAATCTCGGAGAACTCCTGGAGAAATTCGGTCCCTTCGACAAGATCAATATCGACGTTTTCAACGACCTCCAGCACACCATCACCGGCTGGCCGGGCGGCAAGCCCGGAGCCGATGACAGCACGCGCCCGGTCGCAGCGACGCCGTTCCCGAAGACCGTCCTCATCTTTTCCCCGCATCCGGATGACGACGTCATCTCCATGGGCGGCACCTTCATCCGCCTGGTCACGCAGGGGCACGACGTCCATGTCGCCTACGAGACCTCCGGGAACGTGGCGGTCCATGACGACGTGGTGCTCCAGCACATGGACGCCGCCTTCCAGCTGGGCTTTGCCGACAAGTTCGACGAGGCGAAGGCCCTGGTCGAGAGCAAGCGTCCGGGCGAACCCGAACCCCGGGCCCTCCTGGAGATGAAGGGGGCCATCCGCCGGAGCGAAGCCCGCGGGGCCGTCCGTTCCTTCGGCCTGAACGACAACACCAACGCCCACTTCCTGAACCTCCCCTTCTACGAGTCCGGCGGTATCAAGAAGAACCCGCGCACCCAGGCCGATGTGGACATCATCAAGAAGCTGATTACCGACCTCAAGCCCCACATGATCTTCATGGCCGGCGACCTGGCGGACCCGCACGGGACGCACCGGGTATGCACCGAGGCCGCCCTGGAGGCCGTGGAGCAGCTCAAGGCCGAGGGCAACGACTGGCTCGCCGACACCCACATCTGGCTCTATCGCGGTGCCTGGATGGAATGGGAGCTGGGCCGTGTGGACATGGCCGTCCCGCTGAGTCCGGACGAGGTTGTCAAGAAGCGTCACGCCATCTTCCGCCACCTCTCGCAGAAGGACATCGTCCCGTTCCCGGGCGAGGATCCGCGCGAATTCTGGCAGCGGGCCGAAGAGCGCACCCAGAATACCGCCAGGCTCTATGACCAGCTGGGCATGGCGGAATACCAGGCCATCGAAGTATTCCTAAAACTTTGCTAATATCATGAAAGTCATCATCCGAAACAACGCCAAGGAAGGCGGCGTATGGGCCGCACATTATATCGCCTGCAAGATCAAGGAAAAAGCCGCCGTCACGGACAAACCCTTCGTGCTCGGCCTCCCGACCGGCTCCACGCCGCTGAACACCTATGCCGAGCTCGCCCGCATGGTCGCCGCCGGTGAAGTGTCCTTCAGGAATGTCATCACCTTCAACATGGACGAGTACGTGGGACTTCCCGAGGACCATCCCGAAAGCTACCACTCCTTCATGCACAAGAACCTGTTCGACCACATCGACGAGCCCAAGGAGAACATCCACATCCTGAACGGCAACGCCCCCGACCTCGCCGCCGAGTGCGCCGCCTATGAAAAGGCCATCGTCGAGGCCGGCGGATTCGACCTGTTCATGGGCGGGATCGGCGAAGACGGCCACATCGCCTTCAACGAGCCGTTCTCCCCGCTGGAGTCCCGTACCCGCGTGGTGACCCTCACCCAGGACACCCGGGAGGTGAATTCCCGCTTCTTCGGCGGAAATCCCGACGCCGTGCCCGCCCAGGCCATGTCCGTGGGCGTCGCCACCGTCCTCTCCGCCAAGGAAGTGCTTATCCTCGCCTTCGGGTCCAAGAAGGCCCGTGCCCTCGCGAGCGCCATTGAAGGGCCGATGTCCCACTACAACACCGTCAGCGCCCTCCAGAGCCATCCGGCCGGCATCATCGTCTGCGACGAGGCCGCCATCGGCGAAGTGAAAGTGAACAGCTACCGCTACTTCAAAGCCGTCGAGGCGGCTGAGAACCGGTAGGGAATCTCCGTTTGCCGATCCCCCGGATTTTCCGTAACTTTGCAGGATTGCAGCTTAAACGGAAATGAAGGCTCGGCAGGTTCTGTTATTCATACTGAGCGTTTGCCTGATGCTGGGAGCGGTCTGGTCCGTTTTCCCGGCAGAAGGCGTGCGTATCGGCCCCTGGCGGCTGCGTTTCGCTTCGTACCAGGGGCATCTGCGGGATCTGCAGGAGCGGAAACTGGACCTGGATTCCCTCCTTCTCGCCCGGCAGCGCCGCTTCGAAATGCAGCAGGATACGCTGGCCTATTACCGGGAATTCTTCTATGAGGATCCCGACCGGATCTACCTCCCGGATGACGATTATACTTTTTTCGATCCGGTGTTCCGGGCCTTCGAACAGGCCCGGATGGCGGGGAAGACCGTCCGGATCGTCCACTACGGTGATTCCCAGATCGAGCTGGACCGCATTTCGTCCAACCTTCGGGACGCCCTGCAGGAGCGCTTCGGCGGAGAGGGGACCGGGATGTTCCCGGCCGTCACCCGGACGCCCATGGCGTCGATTTCGCACTCGGCGGCGGGCAATTTGACCGGTTTCCCGATGATCGGCGACTCCCTTACGCGGCGTGCGGGGCACAACCGCTACGGCCCCCTGGCGCAGGTAGTCAGTGTCTATGGCGACGGTACGGTGAGTCTCCGCGGCCTCCGGCAGAAATCCACGCCGGAGCGCGTGAAGCGCTTTTCTTCCGTGTCCGTCCTGTACGGCCGCGCTTCGGAGGATTTCCTGGTGAAGGTGCAGTCGGACACGATGATGCCGAAACCCGTTACCCGGATGCAGGACGGCCTGACATGGTCCACGTGGCACTTCTCCAAGCCGGTGGAGAAGGCCACGGTCAGGTTCAGCGGCAGTGCCGAGGTCTATGGCATCGCCGCCGACGGCAAGGCAGGCGTCGCCGTTGACAATGTTCCGCTGCGCGGTTCTACGGGCACGATCCTCACCCGCATCGACAAGGACCTCATGAAAAACGCCTATGCGCTGGATGATACGTATCTGGTCATCCTGCAGTTCGGCGGCAATTTCGTGCCGGCGGCCCGCTCGTCCAAGGCCATCTCCGGCTATATGGACCAGGTCCGGGACCAGATCGCCTGGTTCCGGGAGTCGGTTCCCGGCGGGAAAATCCTCTTCATCGGCCCCTCCGACATGGCGGCCTGGAACGAGGAAGACGGCCGCCTGCATTCCTACCGCCACCTGGCGGAGATGGTGGACTCCCTGAAGGCGGTCACGCTGGGATGCGGCGCAGCCTACTGGGACTTGTACGGGATGATGGGCGGAGCCAATTCGATGCCCCAGTGGGTGCGGCACAAGCCGGCCCTGGCCGGTCCCGACTATGTTCACTTCACCCCGGCCGGCGCCAAGGTGGTGGGGGAGACGCTCTCCCGGTCCCTGCTCACGTATTATGATTTCTACGACCTGCGGAAGACGCTCCCGTCCGAGCTCGTCGAACAAAGCATGGAAAGATGATGAAACGCCATATCCTTCTTGTGGTCGCCTTCCTGGCGGCCCTCCTTCCCGCCGGAGCCCAGCAGCTCCGCTTCCATACCCGGATTCCCCCGCTTCCCTACCTCAGGGAAGACCGGAACGTCCTGCAGTTCCCCGGCGGGGAGTCGCCCGATTTCGACGCCTTCCTGCGGAAACTGGACACCCTGGTCCTCGCGGGCCGGGGCGATGTCAGGATCGTCCATATCGGCGGGTCCCATGTCCAGGGCGGTACCTGGACCAATACCCTCCGGAAGGATCTCCTGACCATGCGGTATGGCATCGACGGCGGCCGGGGCCTGCTGTTCCCGTACGCCGCTGCCGGGACAAACACGCCTGTGGGTTACCAGACTTCCTACACGGGCACCTGGACCTCCAGCCGGTGCCTGAAACCGGACACGGTGATGGGTCTTAGCGGGATGACCGTCTCCACGGCCGATACCGCCGCGACCGTCGCCCTGGACCTCCTGCCGGAGGAACGCCGGCAGTGGGACGTCCGCTATACCTTCCGGTCGGTGGACATCCTGGGCTACGGCGAGCTGGAGCCCGTCGTCATGATGGGCCGGGATACCGTCCGGGGCCGGCAGGTGGGCGAGAACTGGCGGTTCGACCTTCCGTACTATGCCGATTTCATCCGCATCAGCTTCACCGGGTTCCCGGGCCGCTTCACCATCAAGGGCATCTATGTTGACAATCCTGATAATGGATTGACACTTAGCGAAGTCGGTGTCAATGGAGCCGCGACCTCCTCGTTCCTCAAGTGCGACGATTTCGTGAAGGACCTCAAACTCCTGCAGCCGGATCTGGTCATTTTCTCCATCGGCATCAATGACCTGCAGGGGGCGGATTTCGACGCCCGCCGGTTCGTGGCCAATTACGGCAAGCTCGTGCAGCTGGTCCGTCACGCCAATCCCCACTGCGCATTCCTGTTCACGTCCTGCAACGACAGCTGGAAAAACGGCCGTCCCAATCCCTTCACGACCCGCGCCCGCCAGGCCTTCGAGGAAATCTCCGCCGGCTGTGACGCCGCCTTCTGGGACCTGTTCGGCATCATGGGCGGGGCCGGGTCCATGGACGCCTGGGTGAACGGAGGCTATGCCCGCGCCGACCACATCCATTTCACGCCCGAGGGTTATACGGTCCTCGGAAACCTCTTGTTCAATGCCCTGATGGACACTTACGCCGCGCGGATGGGCCGATGACCGCCGTGGACGTCATACGGGACCTTCTGGGGGGACTGTTCTCCTTCGACAGCATGCACCCGCTGCTGTTCACCCAGTTCTATTTCTGGGCCTTCTTTGCGCTGGTGTTCGCCGGGTTCTCGCTCATCCACTCCAAGCCGCTGCTGCGGAACGCCTATCTGTTCTTCGTCAGCCTGTTCTTCTATTACAAGACGAGCGGCGTGTTCCTGGTGCTGCTGCTTTTCGTCGTCACCTACAACTATTTTGCGGCTCGGTGGCTGTACCGGGCAAGGCCGCGCTGGAAGACGTTCTGGGTGGTCCTGTCGGTGGTGGTGGACCTGGGCATCCTGGCTTATTTCAAGTATGCCTATTTCCTGGCCGATTTCGTCGGAGACTTGTTCGGCGTGACCATCACAGTGCGGGATGTCCTCGGGGAACTCGGGAACATGGTCACGGGATCGCAGGCCTTCCGGGTCGATGCCATCGTCCTCCCCGTAGGCATCTCCTTCTTCACTTTCCAAGCCATCAGCTACGTGGTGGACGTGAAGCGGGAGAAGGTGGCGCCACTGCATAACTTCCTGGATTTCGGCTTCTTCCTGACTTTCTTCCCGCAGCTTGTAGCCGGTCCGATCGTCCGGGCCCCGGAGTTTTTCCCGCAGCTGCACAAACCCTACAGCCTGAGCCGGCGGTGGTTCGGCATCGCCGTGTTCTGGATCATGAACGGCCTGGTGAAAAAGCTTGTCCTGGCCGATTACCTCGCCGTAAACCTCTGCGACCGGGTTTTCGAGAACCCGCTCCTGTACACCGGCTTCGAGAACCTCGCCGCCCTGTTCTGCTATTCCCTCCAGGTCTATGCCGATTTCTCCGGCTACACGGACATCGCGACGGGCGTCGCCCTGCTGATGGGCTTTTACCTCCCGCAGAATTTCAATTCCCCCTACAAGGCGCAGAACGCCCAGCAGTTCTGGCGACGCTGGCACATGTCCCTCTCCCGCTGGCTCCGGGACTACCTATACATTCCGCTGGGCGGCAACCGGAACGCGACCTGGGGCACGTACATCATCATCATCGCCGTCGCGGTCATCGGCTCTTTCCTGTCCGGCTCGTGGTGGGTGGCGGCGGCTGTGGCGGCCGTCACACTGGCTCTGCTGCTCTACGGATGGCTCCGGCCCGACAGGCGCAAGTTCCTCCGGACGCAGGTCAATGCCATGGACACGATGCTCCTCGGCGGCCTCTGGCACGGGGCCAGTTGGAATTTCATGATCTGGGGCGGCCTGAACGGCCTCGGGCAGGTCATCTACAAGTTCTGGGCGGGCTGGTCCCGTCCGGTCCAGGCCGGGGTCATCTGCACCCTCTGCGCCGTATGCTGCGCCCTTTCGGTCTTCACGCCGGCCCCCGTCTGGAACCTTTTCTTCGTCTGGACGCTGGTCCTAGCTATCGGTACGCTGGTCCGGCTGGGATACAACAGATTCTTTCACCCCTCCGGGGTTCAGAATGACAAAAGCACTGTTATTCCGGGCGATCCGAATGACAAAAGCACTGTCATTCCGAGCGAAGCGAAGGAATCTAAATCCATCGCATGGATTTCCAACGCCTGGGCCGTCTTCCAGACCTTCGTCTTCATCACCTTCACCCGCCTGTTCTTCCGGAGCGGCTCCAACCTGGACCCCGAACTGGCGAACGAGCAGGCCTGGTTCGCCGCAAAGAGCATGGTGGAGCGCATCGGCGGAGACTGGGACCTTTCCCTCATCCCCACGATGGCCTGGCAGCATCGCGGCGTGCTGCTGGTGTTCCTTTTCGGCATGCTCGTCCACTGGCTCCCGGAACGCTGGAAGCGCCGCTACCGCTTGGGGTTCGCGACGCTTCCGCTGCCTGTAATGGCCGTGGCCGTGGTGGCGATCGTCTTCGGGGTGTATCAGTTCATCACCGCCGGCCTGCAGACCTTCATCTATTTCCAGTTCTGACGCTCCCTAGTGCAGCATCACCGTCAGGCCCGCCATGACGATGGAAACCATGGACATGAGCTTGATGAGGATATTCAGGGACGGACCTGACGTGTCCTTGAAGGGATCGCCCACGGTGTCGCCCACGACGGTGGCATGATGGGAGGAGGAGTTCTTGCCGCCGAAGTGACCTTCCTCCACATACTTCTTCGCGTTGTCCCAGGCGCCGCCGGAGTTGGCCAGGAAGATCGCAAGTACGAAACCGGCGCCCAGGCCGCCGGCCAGCAGGCCGATCACGCCCGCAGGGCCCAGCACCATGCCCACGAGCATGGGCACCACAATCGCGAGGATCGAAGGGAAAATCATCTCATGCTGCGCCGCCTTGGTGGAGATGCGCACGCAGGAAGTATAGTCCGGCCGCTGCTTCCCTTCCAGGATGCCCGCAATCTCGCGGAACTGGCGGCGGACCTCCACGACCATCTTCTCGGCCGCGCGGCCCACGGCGTTCATCGTGAGGCCGCAGAAGAGGAAGGCCATCATCGCGCCGATGAAAATGCCCACGAGGACCATCGGATTCATCAGGGTAATATCGTAATATTCAACGATATCCGTAATGGACGCAGAGACCGTGTCCACCGTCCGGCCGCCGATTTCCAGCACGTTCTTGCCGATGTGCCCGAGGCCGATCTTGATCTCCTCGATATAGGACGCCAGCAGGGCCAGCGCCGTCAGGGCCGCCGAGCCGATGGCGAAGCCCTTGCCGGTCGCGGCCGTCGTGTTGCCCAGGGAATCCAGGATGTCCGTCTTCTCGCGCACGGACGGATCCAGTTCGGACATCTGCGCGTTGCCGCCCGCGTTGTCCGCGATGGGGCCGTAAGCGTCGGTCGCCAGGGTGATTCCCAGCGTGGAAAGCATGCCTACCGCCGCGATGGAAATACCGTACAGGCCCAGGGAAAGCGTTTCCGTGGAGAAATGGAAGCCCGTCGCAAACCCGTAGGCCAGCAGGATCGCCGCCGCGATGGTCGCGACCGGCACCGCCGTGGAGATCATGCCCAGGCCCACGCCGTTGATGATCACCGTCGCCGGACCCGTCTGGGCGCTCTCGGCAAGCTTTTGCGTAGGTTTGTACGAATGGGAGGTATAATACTCCGTGACCTTGCCGATGACAACGCCCGCCAGCAGGCCGGAAATGACCGACAGGGACAGCCGCCACCACTCCGGAAGGCCGTTTTCCGCCTTGAATCCCAGCACATAGAACACGCCGAAGGTCAGGATCCCGATCAGGACCGCCGCGAGGTTCGTGCCCACGCTGAGGGACTTCAGCAAATCCTTCAGCGTCGCCCCTTCCTTCGTCCGCACGGCGAAGATGCCGATGATGGACAGGACCACGCCGATGGCCGCGATGAGCATCGGAGCCATGATGGCCCGGATCTGGACGTCCGTCCCGGCATTGAAGAAGGCCGAAGCACCGAGCGCCATGGTCGCCAGGATGGAGCCGCAGTAGGACTCGTACAGGTCCGCGCCCATGCCGGCGACGTCACCCACGTTGTCGCCCACATTGTCGGCGATCGTGGCCGGATTCCGGGGATCGTCCTCCGGAATGTCCTGCTCCACCTTGCCCACGATGTCGGCCCCCACATCGGCCGCCTTCGTATAGATACCGCCGCCCACGCGGGCGAACAGCGCCTGGGTGGATGCACCCATGCCGAAGGTCAGCATCGTCGTGGTGATGACGACCAGCGTCTGCGCGTCGGAGGCCTCATGGACAAAGGCCCGGAGGATCATCCACCAGATGGAGATGTCCAGCAGACCCAGGCCCACGACGGTGAGTCCCATCACGGCACCGCTGCGGAAAGCGATCTGCAGGCCGCTGTTGAGCGAACGCATCGTCGCATTGGCCGTCCGGGCCGATGCATACGTCGCCGTCCGCATGCCCACATAGCCGGCCAGTCCGGAGAAGAAACCGCCCGTCAGGAAGGCGAACGGGACCCAGGGGTTCTGCACCCCGAATCCATAGGCCAGGACGGCGAACAGGCAGGCCAGCACCGCGAAAACGATGATGACCACCTTGTATTGCTGCTTGAGATAAGCCATGGCACCTTCGCGCACATACCGGGCGATTTCCTTCATCACAGGAGTGCCCTCGCTCTCCTTCATCATCTGAGAGAAGAAGATCCAGGCGAAGAGGAGCGCCACCACCGAAGCGGCAGGGACCAGATAAAACAGCGTATTCATAGTAGGTTGGTTTAGTTCATATCTTCAATCGTGAATCCCTCCAGCTGTTCCACGAGGCGCCGGAGCATGTCCACGTAATTCCGCTGCTGCAAGCGGACCGTCAGGTGCACCTTGCTGCCGAAGACGGAATAGGTCTCCACGTTGATCTTTTCCGCTTTCAGCACATCCAGTACGGCCAGGAGATCCTGGTTCCCCTGCGATTTCAGGGTCAGGTCCACCACCTTCTCCCCATAGTGGAGATGGAAGAAATGCATGAGTTCCAGGCAGATGACCGTCATCAGGGCGGCCGCTCCGGCCACGTCGTACATCCCCGCCCCGCAGGCCAGGCCGATGGCGGCGGCGACCCACAGGCCGGCGGCCGTCGTGACACCCCGCACCGCGTTCTTCTGGAAAATGATCACGCCGGCGCCGATGAAACCAATGCCGGACACCACCTGCGCCGCCACGCGCGCGGCGTCGAAACGCCCGGAGAACGCATACTGCGAGATGATCATGAACAGGGCGCTGCCCAGCGCCACGATGAAATGCGTACGGAGACCGGCCTCCTTCGCACGGAATTCGCGCTCGAGGCCGATGCATGCGCCCATCAGGCCGGCGATGACCAGGCGCAATATCAGGTTCCAGTCAATGGTCATGACACAAAGGTAATGCTTTTTTTAGATTCCTTCGCTCCGCTCGGAATGACAGAGGAGAAAGTTCGGAATGACGGAGGAACACGTTCGATATGACATATGACATATTCTTGTCATTCTGAGGAGGTCGGAGACCGACGAAAGAATCTCAGAACAGTCCCGGCGTGATGCCCAGCCACTTGAGGACCGTTCCGCCGAACAGGAGGATGAGGGCCCAGGAGAAGGTCATCATGGTGATGCCGAACTTGAAGGCGTCGGTCATGCTGTACTGGTTCGTGGTGTACAGCAGGGCTGCGGGCTTGCTGTTGAACGGGAGCACGTAGCAGTGCTCGATGAGCATGGACACCGGGAGGGCCAGGCTCATGGGCGGGAAGCCGAAGCGCTTCTCCACCCCGAGGGCGATGGGGACGAAGACCATCGTCCGGATGGTCTTGCTCTGGAACACCAGGCCGGAGTACATCATCAGGAAGGTCAGGATCACGTAGAGAACCCAGAACGGCGTCTCGGAGGTGATCCCCAGCGAATCGAAGGCCGCATTGACCATCGTGCTCGGAAGGTCGGTGGCGTTGAGCCCGCTGCCCAGCACATAGGCACCGGCGGAGAAGAGCATCAGGTGCCAGGGAATGTCCACGTCGTTCCATTTCACCACGCCGAGGCCCGGAATCAGGGCCAGGACCGCTCCGATGAGGGCGACGATGGTTTCGTCGATGTGATGGAAAGTGCCCTTGGTCACCCAGAGGAACAGGACCAGGACGAAAATCCCGACGGCCTTCCACTCCTCCACGGACATCTTGCCCATGGCGGCGAGTTCACCCCGCAGGCGGTCGATGCCGCCCTCGATCTGGGGCACCTGCTCCTCCTTCTTCATGGGGAAGAACACGTACATGCCCAGCAGAAGCCCGACCACGAGGATGATGACGCTCATGGGCCCCACTGCGATGAGCCACTCCTTGTAACCGAAGTCGCAGGAGCCCAGGAAACCGGCGATGAGGGAGATGGCGAGAAGGTGCGCTCCACTGCCGGTATAGAAGGCGTTGGCCCCGATATTCACCTGGAACAGGTTCTGGATCACAAGGTTGCGGCCGAAGTTGTTCCGGTTGCCGCCCGAGGCGCCGTAGATGGCGCAGATGACCATGAAGATCGGGAGCAGGATGGTCGCCTTCACCGTCGTCGCGGAAATGAAGGCGGAAAGGACGAGGTTGATGAGGAGGAAACTCCACAGCACCCCCTTGGCGCTCTTGCCGAACTTGATGACGAAGGCGAGGGCCAGCCGCTTGGCGAACTGCGTCTTCACGAGCATCGAGGCGAGAACGAAGCTCAGGATATTGAGCCACATCACCGGATGGCCCAGCTGGGCGAGGGCTTCCTTCTGCGTAGTCACGCCGAAAAGGACCACGAAAAGGATGAGGATCAGGGATGTCAGGTAGTTCGGCAAAGCCTCCGTAATCCACAGGATGAGGCTTGCGACGAAGATGCCCAGCATCGCATAGTTGGCCCGGATGAATCCGTCCAGGCCCAGGGCGTCCAGCCGCTTCTGCGCCGTCGCGGCCAGCGTGGAGGTATCCAGGTTGTCGATGAAGCCGATGTGGCAGAACCAACAGATCCAGACAAAGGCGACGATCGCAAGGGGACCGCCCAGCCGGGCCATCCACACTTCGAACTTCGACTTCTGCATCCTGGGCAGTTTCTCGACTTTGTAATTGCCCATGTCCAGCGGGTCGAACCGCGCCGCCTTTGTCTCCGTATCTGTTGTCATAATGAAGCTACTTCCAGTTCTTGTAAGGGTTCTTCATGAGCATGGAGTTGAAGTACTTCGGGTCGCCCGTGACTTCCTCTCCCAGCCACTCCGGCTTGTCGAAGGGCTCGTTCTCGTCGGCGAGTTCCACCTCGGCCACGATGAGGCCGTCATTGTCGCCGTAGAACTCATCGACCTCCCAGACATGCTTGCCGTCGGTGTTCTTCACCAGGTAGCGGGTCTTGTCGATGACGCCTGGCTCGGCGAGATCCAGGAGGGCCTTCACGTCCTCCACGGGGATTTCCTTCTCCCATTCGAAGCGGGCGGCGCCGGAAGCGTTGCCGATGCCCTTGACGGTGATGAAACCCTTGTCCCCCTTCACGCGGATGCGCACGGTGCGCTCCGGAACGCTGGAGAGGTAGCCCTGGGTGATGCGGGTGGCCTTGAAGGCGTCGGCCTTGAAGTCGCCCCTGACGAGGAATTTCTTCTCAATCTCTTGTCTCATAGTCTGTTACTCATTTGCCAAAGGTTTGTCACTCATGCCGATCACACGCTTGATGGCCTGGAGATAGTTGATGTTCTCCACCCCTTCCAGACCGCAGTCCGCTATCGTTTTCTTGATGTCTTCGATCTCCGTGGATTCGGAGTTGATCGTGACGACCTTCGCCCCGTTGATGAGGACATTGCCTACCTCGCAGATGGTGCCATTGACCATGTAGCCGAAACGCTGCTTGTGTACGCGGACGGCGGCGAGGTCCGGATTGGCCTTCACCATCGCAAGGAACTCGTCCAGGGTGTAGGTATCCTTGTCGAGCGCCGGCATCTCCACCATGAAGGCGGGGAAAACCTCCTTCTCCAGCACTTCGCGGGAGATCGGGAACTCGCCCTTCATCAGGGGATTCCACTGCTCGAGGCCATCGACGGTCCGGACATAGGTCTTGATGTCCATCTTGCCGTCGCGGATCTTGGTGTTGTTGATGTCGTTCTTCGCGGAGATGATGTAGATTTCGTCGCTCTGGCGCTCCCAGACTTTCTCGGGAACGGGAACGGAGAGCCGGGCCATGCGCTTGTGCTGCTCGCAGAAGCACTGGCCGAAACTGCGGAATTCAAAGCGAGGCTTGCTCTGCTCGCCGATTTTCAGTTCTGCCATGTCGTATTGGGTTTAGGGTTTTATTGAAGTCCTCCGACCGGGTCGGAAGAGTCGGTTGCGTTCTTCGCACCCGGCGTCGCTTCGGTGAAGCACCACTTGCCGGAGCCGTCCGGAACGCGGCTGTAGGAAGCCGGAGCGGTCTTGGAAACGGTTACGAGGTTGAAATCGTCCAGCGAAGAGCCCTTCGGATCCGTCAGCTGTACCCGGACGGCCTTCTTGGCGGAAAGACCGGAAGCGAAGACGAGCGCAGGGTCATACCCCCCCTTCGCCCCGCCGGCAACGACGACATCCTCGCTGTACAGCAGCAGGAAGGCGCCGGGAGCCAGGTCACGGCTCGGACCGGTCCACACGTCTTTGGTGTCCTTGTAGATTTTGAGGCCTTTGATGTTGATGGCTTCCTTGCCGGTATTGATAATCTCGATGAACTTGTCATTACCATTGAGTTCATTGAGCTTCAGCGGGGTGAAATCGATCGGAATCACGCCGACGGTATAGCTGACCGTATTGGAGGTCGTCGTTCCCGCTTCGGTCACCGCCTCTACGCGGTACTTGACCTCGGTATTCATGGGCTGGGCGGGGATGACGCCGGTATAGGCGCCGGCGCCATAGGTCATGGCTACCGATTTCTCGGCGGCGGAGCCCGCCTTATAGATGAGATTCACTTCCGTGATATCCACGAATGCGGTTGCGAACGCCATCACCGTCACCGCCTCCGTCTCGTCATAGGCAATGGTATTGTTGATGTACTTGATGTCCGCATACGGATACATTCCGTCCTTGACGCAGGAGACCAGTCCCAGCATTGCGGCAAAGGCAAACAATATCTTTTTCATAACTTTCTGACTTTAAACGATTAGAAATCAATCTCGCAGCGAAGGGCGACCATGTGGTAATCCACCCCGGCCTTGCCGGCGGGAGTGGCGGCCTTCGTATAGTCCTTCGTCGGCGCGCCGCCTTCGTCCAGGCCGATGAACAGCTTGTTCTTTCCGTTGGCGTAGCGGTCGTTGTTGTTATACTGGTAATTCAGCTGCATCTTCACATTGCCGGTGAGCCAGAAGTTCAGCCCCACCGTGTAAGCCTCCGCAGCACCGCCGAACACGTTCTCGTAATTGAGGTCGCAATACTCGTAACGGGCGCAGAGTTCGATGTCTCCCCACTTCTTGCCGGGCTTGATCTTGGTGTACTTGCCGCCGTTGGCATCGTAGCGCTGGCGGCCGCCGAACAGGAGATAACCGGCCTGGGCATACCAGCCCCAGAACTGTTTGGGTGCAGGATCCACGGCATCGGCCTTGAAGAAGACGTGGTCACGGACATAGGCCGTCTCATAGCGGAGGCCGCCCCAGTGTCCCGCGAGTTCCGCCGTCCAGAGGAGGTTGTGGTCGTAGCCGGGAAGGACATCGGTGTCCAGGTACTTCTTGCGATTGATGGCGGTGGAGTTACGGGCGCTGGCGCGGTACATGCCGTATTCCTTGGGATCCACGCTGGTCTTGGGGGTCCGGTAGGAAGCGGCCCCGCCGATGTGCAGCGAAGCATTGTCCGCCTTGTAGAGCGGCCGGAAGACGAGTTTACCGGTCAGGGAATACCCGCAGCTGCGACCGTAATCCTTGTTGTTGTCCGCCATATAGGTCCATTCCTCAGAACCGGCAAATTCCGGTCCGAAGACACCGGCGGACACCCACAGCCAATCCTTGGCATACTTGGCATTGAAGCCCAGGTGACGGGAAGGAGTCAGGGCGGAGCACACCATCGGCCGCTCGATGAACTGGAGGTAACGGGAGGTGGTGTTGCGCTGGATGGAGAAGTTCTCCTTGAAGTTGCCCACCTGCAGGTCCAGGTTCGGGATGCCGGTGTAACGGACAATCGCATCCTTGATCTCGGCAAGGCCGTTCGCGAGGTCCATGTCGAACTCGCCGTACCAGTCCTCATTGATTTGTCCCTTCACGGCAAAGCGGGCACGGCGGATCTGGACACCGTTTCCGATGGGATCGGCATACCCGGGCGCGCCGAAGAATACGGCGCCGTCGGCCTGGGCACGGATGTCAAACCAGAGTTTGTAACCGGAGGTGGGGGAAGCGATGACCAGGATGCCGTCCTGGGCCTCCACATCCAGCACGTCGGACTGGACGGCAACGCCGTACTGGTTGTACTTGACCGCCTTCTGCGCGAAAGCCGCCTGCGAGAGGAACAGCAGGGCAGCTATCAAATAAAATAATTTACGCATAACAGTTATTAGGTTAGTGTTTAAGGGTTTCCGGATTCAAAGATAATAAAAATACGATAAGGTTGTCCTGGTTTGTAAGAAGTTTTACTATCCGGAAGGACAAAAAAATCTCGGAACGACCGCTGTCATTCCGAGGAGTGTGAGGCCCGACGAAGGAATCCGTTATTCCACGTCAAGTTCCAAAGTCAGGGTCTGCTTCCGCCCGTCAGCAAAGGTCAGGACGGCCTCGACCGTATGGGCTCCGGATGTCAGGATGACCGAATCGGCACCCACGGGCTCATCGTCAAACAGCCACGAAACGGAGACCGGACGCTCGTCCGCCTCCTCATTCAGGGAGAAGACGAAGCGGTCTCCCGCCTTGTAGGAACCCGGGTCCGCGATCGTATCCGCCGTCAGGCCGTCATAGGATGCCTGGACGACCACGGTCACGGTCCCGCCGGCATAGGCGATCCGGGAGAAAACCACATCGCCCTCAACCCCGTTCCAACTCACCGGAACGTAGGTGTTGACGTTGTTGTAAGGGAAAGGAATCCGGCTTTCATACCAAGTATTCAGGCTGCCCTGCTGACCGGCCGGAACGATGTAGAAACACGGGTGCGATCCGTTTTCGTTGATGCTGTTGGCCTGCTCCCAGTTTTCCCAGAGGCTGCGGGCCGTCGTGGAGTAATAGGCGATCCGCACCTGACGGTCGGACTTGTCGGCATGATACACGACCATGCCGCCGGCCGGGATGTAACGGTCCCAGCCGTTTTTCGTCCGGTTCTCATAGATGAAATACTCACCGTCCATGTCCGTGTAGGTACGGTAAGCCACGTTTTCGTTGATGGGAGGGATGGTATAGGTCCCGGCCCGGGGGAACTCCCTATAGTCGTTTTCCGTCAGCCAGCCCAGATAGATCCGTTCCTCGAAGTTGAAATAAGGCGGTGTCCGGCCCTCGTTGTTATAGGAGCCGGAGCACATCGTGGAGTAGGAATACAGGGCGCCGGCCAACCCGTTGGTATAGTAGTCCGTATCGTACATGTCGGGCAGTCCCATCGCGTGGCCGAACTCATGGCAGGCTGTGCCGATACCGGCCATCCTGCCCTGGAGCGCACCCTGCCCGGCAATTTCGTTGGAGCAGGCATAGCGGTCCAGACGGACTCCGTCCAGGGAGACGTTCACGCCGGCGCCGGAGAGTTCCCACATGTGCGGCCAGATGGAATTGTCGTCCGAGGAATCCGCCTCGCCATAACCGGCATAGTACATGAACACCATGTCCACGCAGCCGTCCCCGTCGTTGTCATACCGGGTGAAATCGATTTCCCCGTCGAGCGCCTTGCAGCCCTCGATGACAGCTTCTTCCGGGTTCTTGTCGTTCCCGCCACTGTCGTTCCCGCCGTAATAGGAATATTTCTTGGAGAGCTTGACGGGGCCATATACGTCAAAGATGGGCTCGAACAGGCCGTTCGAATTATCGAAATAGAAATCCCGGGCCGACCCGGTGGCGCCGTTCTCCGAATAGCCCGGCTCGTTGAGCTGGCGCGCATAGGCTGCCTGCGGATCGTCCGAAGTCGTGAACGAGAGATCGGAAAACTCCACGAGAATCACCAGGAAATGTTTCTGTCCCAACGCAATATGGCTATCGGCCCGATTGACGGAAGCCTGGCGGGTCCGCATCCTGCGGGAAGCCGCCTGCCGGCGGACATCATCCAGGTCCGCGTCGGTGACTTCCCGGAAAAAACCGTCGGCATGCAGGCGGACCGTCCGCCCTGCGGCATCTGTCGTCCAGTGGCCGAATTCGTCGCCGTGCCGCTCCAGGACGATCTTCGTCCCGTCGGGCTGGGTATAGACGATTCTCCCGGGATAGGCCGGAACCGCCAGAAGGGTCCGGACACCGCACACGAGGGCGGCCAGCAGTAACAAGATCTGTTTCTTCATGGTCCTTCTCCTATTTCTTGATGATGAAACCTTGTCCCGGGGCGACGGCAAGCCACACCCTGGAACCTTCCTCCCGGACGACGGTAGCGGTACAGTCCATGCTCAGAAGGACATTCTTCCCCTCCCGATACGTGACGGTCAGGAGGGCGGATCCGCCCTTGGACAGGGACGGGTCATAGCCGGAAATCACGAGCTGCTGTTTCATCGCGGGATTCAGGATGGAAAACTCTTCCTTCCCGTCGGCACCGACGGAGCGCGAAAGCTGGTCCGATCCCCGGGCATACGTGCGCCGGAGCGCGTGCAGATAGCAGCCGAATTCGGTCTCCTCCGTCAGCCGGTTGTCCGGCACGGGCCCCAGGGCGGCTACGCCCCGGCGATAGACGGCGATATCTTTCATATTCCCTGCCGACAGCTTGTAGCAGGAGAAACGCGTCGCGATGGAATTGTACTTGATGAACTGGGATGCGCCCTCTGTGGAGAAGACGGAGGCGATGCCGTCCGTAATCTGCACGGTCCAGCTGGAGAAGGAATCCTTGGCGGCCGTTTCCTGCAGGACATTCCCGGATTCAGCGGCTGTCAGATAGGTTCCGTCCTGGGTGCGGAACGCCAACGTTCCGGATACGGCACCGTTTTCCACGGACAGGACGGAGGCATCACCCGGATCGGCGATGATATCCTCCTCCACCGCCACGGACACACGGTCCCGGTGCGGCGTTCCGCTGTAACTCTGCGGTCCCAGCGCATAATCGCCGTCCAGGTTGACGATGAGAATCTCATCTCCGCTCTGGAGGCTCCCCTCCTGCACGCGTTCAAACACCGGCGTAATGTCCAGGTGTTCGATTCCGGCAAAGTCCACGGAAAAACGGGCGACCTTGCCGGAGGTGAACCGCCGTCCGGCGCCGAAACTGATTTCCTTGCTCAGGACGCCCTTGTCCGTGTAGATGTTCAGGGTCATCGTCTCCCCGGACACATCCACCGGAGCGCAGGCAAACCACAGGTCCCCTGCAGCGTCCGTCGTAAGGGTAATGGTGTGTGAGGCGCCGTTGGACGTCAGCATCCCGTCCTCGCCCCAGTACCATTCGCCCACGACAGGGGTGGAGAAGATCAGATCCGCCTTCCGCACCACGGCGTCGCCGAGATCCATGTTCCTGAGGGTGATGCGGCCATAGGCTGTCAGGTGCGAGAAGTGGAGATCCACTTCGTCGGGCAGGGTGGCGGAGGAGGCGGATTTCGCGACCAGGAGCTGGGCAGCCTCATCCACGGACGTGGCGGAAGGGGTCTGCGCCGCAGGAATGGACACGCTCCAGGCCTGCCTGCTCGGGCTGATGGCCCGGGCGGCGGAAGCCGGGGAAACGACGTAGAAAACAAAGGGAGCGGATGCGCCGGCAGCGTCGAAGGATGCCTCGAAGACGGCGCTCACCCCGTCGGCGGAAGACGTCAGGGCGGAGGGAGCCGCCTTCCCGTAATTCAGGGAAAGGAGGACCGCGCTGTCGTTATCGGTCCAAAGGGTACGGTAGAAGCCCTCTCCTTCCTCGGAGAAGGCGGTTCGGGTATCCGCGCCGGCATGGGCACGGAAGTGCACGGTCTTCTCTCCGGGAAGGGAGACTTCCTGCTCGGCGTTCCGGCAGCCGGTCAGGGCGGCCAGGGCGGCCAGGGCCGCGAAAACAGTCTTTTTCATCACCGGCCTTCGATTAATAGTCGCCCCACGGATCGTCCGTGCCCGGGTCGATGGTACCGGTGCCTCCGGACTGGAGGAACGCCGTCTCCAGACGGGCGTCGACCACGCGGACCGCCGGAGTTTCATAAGAGCGTTGTTCGTTCTTTTTCATCACTGTGCAAGGATGGTCAGGCGGATCACTTCCACGGATCCGTCGGGGTATTTCAGATGAGCCTCCACCGCGTGAGTGCCGGCGGAAAGGGTGACGGAATCGCCCTGGACGGTCTGTCCGTCGAAGGTCCAGGATACGGAGGACGGCGTGTCGTCCTCATAGCGGACCAGTTCCAGGGAGAACCGTTCGCCGGCCGCATAGGTCCCGTTGCCGGGATTGGCGATGTGGTTGAATCCGAGTTCCGGCTGCACCGGCTCGCCCACGGAGGCGGAGATGACCGGGGTATAGTAAGCGTCGTCAATCTGCATGACGCCCCAGGAATTGGCCCGGTTCTGACTGAAGACGGCCATGTAGCCGGCATTCTCTTCGGAACTGGGCTGGACCAGCACCGGATACTCCTCGCTGCAGCCCACAAGGCCGTAGCCGATATAGATTTCGGAGCCTTCCGGGATATAGAATTCCTGTCCCACGACATTGACCGTGTTCATGGCGTCGAACCGGACATTCTCCACTTGCTGGGTAAACTTGCGGGATCGGCCCACTTCGATGAACACGTAAGCCGACTCCGCCGTGGACTCCGCACTGCCGGAAGGCTGGAAAGAGATCAGCTTGATCTGCTTGCCCGCGTATGCAGTCGCTTCTTCCGCAGTCAGGCGCAGGGCGGCCGCCACGTTCTGGGAAGTATTGCCATATCCCAGGGCCAGGTAGGACGCCCCTTCCGGATCATACTTCATGAAGGTGTTCTCCAGCGGCTCGTCCACCTTGCGGATATAGAAGTCTTTCTCCTCGATCGCGCGGCCGATCTGGACCGTGGCCGTGGATTCCACATAACCGTCGCAGGTGACCGCCAGGGTGAAGGTGCCGTCGGCGAGGGAAGCATCCTCGAAAGAGTAGCTTCCGTCCGTATCGGTCGTCGTGCTCATCAGGGCCGCACCCTGGATTTTCCGCCGGATGGCGTTCTTCGCCGCCGGTGCAGAGGCCGTTCCTGCCTCATACAGGGAAACCGTGGCACCGCGAACCGGCTTTGCCGACATGTTCCGGACGATGCCGATGACGCCGGGGACCGACGTGTACCTGACCGTCATCGTCACCTTGTTGTTGCTGAATGCGATGTCGGTGAAACGGAAATCGGTGCGGGAGCCCTCCCAATCGACCGGATTGTAGTTGGTTATTCTCCGGTTTCCGGGAAACGGGATATTGGCCTCGCCGCCACTGTAGGCCAGATTGGACTGATCCGCGGCCGGCACCAGGTAAAAGCACGGATGAGCGGCATTTTCGTTGATGGCGTTCGTGTACGTCCAGTTGTTCCAGAGGTCGGCGGCCGGATAGGTGTACTCGTGTTCCTGGCCGTCCCAGCCGGTCTGGATGATGGTCACCTCCCGCTGGCTCTTGTCCACATGGTACACCAGGAGGCCGGCACTCGGGAGATACCGGTCCCAGCCGGTCTTGGCCCGGCACTCGTACACGAAGTACTCGCCTGAGGTCGTGGTCGGACTCCGGTAGGAGACGCCGCCCTGGACCGGCTCGATGGTGAGCGTCCCCTGCTGGCTGATTTCGGTCTGGTCCGGTGCCCAGCCCAGCATCTTCAGTTCCTCGGAGTTGAAATAGGGCGGGGTACGGCCGTTGTTGAGGTACGGGCCGCTGCACATGGTGGAGTAGGTGTACAGGCCGCCGGCCTCGCCATTGGTCGCATAATCGGTATCGTAGAAGTCCGGCAGGCCCAGGGAATGGGCGAACTCGTGGGTGGTCGTGCCGATGCCGCACATGCTCCTGCCCGAATACCCTTTCAGTTCCGACGTGCAGAAATACTTGTAGAGCCGCTTCCCGTCCAGGCGGGTATTGCCTCCGGCATATCCCTGATGGGGCCAGATCTGGTCTTCCTCACGGCCGGTCTCGGCGGCGTTGTGACCCGCATAGTACATCAGCGTCATGTCCACGTAGCCGTCCCCGTCCGAATCGTAGCGGGAAAAGTCGATCTCGCCGTCCAACGCCTTGCAGGCTTCCACGAGGGCGCTGCCGGCGCTGTTGACATAGTCGGCGCTGTTCTTGGACAGCGTGTAAGGGCCGAACACCTCGAATACCGGATCATACTGCCCGTGGGAGTTTTCGTAGTAGAAGTCATGGACGGAACCCGTTCCGCCGTTCGCCGAATATCCCTCCTCATTGAGCAGGGCATCGAAGGCGCCTCTCGGATCATCGATGACAAACGGCGTATCCTGGAACGCGACCAGGATCACCGGAATCCGGTGGGTGCCCAGGGACATGCTGCCGGCTTTGGCCGCAGGGGCTGCCTGGGCACGCATCCTCCCGGCTTCCTCCCGCATGCGGGCCGCCTCGGCCCGGAGGGCGGCGGAGGGCATCTCCGCAGGGCGATAGAAGCCGTCGGTGCCGCGGGCGACGACCCGGCCCCGGTCGTCCGTGACATAGTGGAACCATTCGTCACCATGGATCCGGATGGTGATGACGCTGCCGTCGGGCTGGGTCACCCGGATGGGCCAGGGATAAGCCGGGACGGCTGAAAGGATATGGAACGTCCCCAGAAGGAGGACAAGGGTTGCAAGGATCTTTTTCATGGCCACTACTGGATTTGGACGATGAAACCGGTTCCGTTGCCGGCCATCAGCCAGGCCTTGCCGTCCGCGACCCGGACGGCCTGGACGGAGAACTCGGAGGCATGGGTGGTCGCCTGCTTGACGTACCGGGCCAGACGGATGTTCAACCTGTCACCCTCGGCGACGCCCACCGGAATACCGGCAACCTGAATGACGGTGTAAGTGGAAGGCTCGTAAATCCGGAAAACAATGGACTCCGAGCCGGTACGGACCGCGGTCTGGCCGCTTCCCTCCCGGTAGAGCCAGTCGGTTCCTTCGAAGGAATATACGCCGGGCACCGTGTTCTCCAGGAACGCCGTTACGGCATCTTCGCTGTTCTGCAGCTCATACAGGAGGGGAAGGAGGCCTGAAGCATCCGTCTTCAACGCCTGGAACTTGCCCATGTCCGGATTATACTTGATCTGGCGCAACCTGTTGACGAGGATCGCCCGATTCCAGGTGTCGAAACTGATGGCCCAGTACGACCCGTTGTTCAGGTCCGCATCGGCATAGATGTCACTGCTGTTGTTCGTGTTCTTGTTGTACAGGTAACGGCCGTCCGCCTGACGGATCAGCGTTCCGTACTGACTTTCGTAGAAGGTGAAGGCGTCTTCCACGGAGGACAGGGTGATGATGTCATTCTCCGGTGTGACGTCCAGGGTTTCCAACGCCGCATTCTTGGTTCCTTCCGGCAGGGCACGGGCCACATGGTAAAGGACATCGCCATTCCCGTCCGTCTCTTCCGCCACCAGGATATAGGTCCGGCCCGGCGAGAAAGCGCTCACTTTCTTGAAGTAATAGGTTCCTTCCTCCGGCGGATCGGACGGATCCAGGGTGATGTTCAGCGTCTTGATTTTACCGGCGGCGAAAGCGGTCGCCTTCGGGAGGGTGAGCGTACGGGTCTGATCATTGACCGTCAAGGTAAGGGTGCTGCCGGCAGCGGCCTGGAAGGGTTTGATTCCCAGGAAGAAAACCGCGCTTTCTCCGGCGGCGAGCCGGTTGTCGCCGGACACTTCCAGGACAGCCTCATCCGATGCATCAACCCCTTGGAAGACGGGTGAAGGACCGGTGACATCGGCCCGGAAGGAGCCCACGACGGCCTCCGGAGCCTTGAAGCGGACGGTCTCGACCTTCACGGAGCCCTGGCCGGGATTGGTCACGTTTACGGCGATAACCGAAAGGAGCGGGGCGGCCGTGAGGATCGGGACATCGACGGACGGGATGCCGGCGGCTTTTCCGGCCACAGGAAAGGTTTCCCCGGCCAGATGTACCCGGCTGTCCTTGCCGGACTGGACCTGCTTCCCGCCGGCGGCACTGCCGATGACGACCGGAACGGCCGTAGGGGCCGCTGCCTCCTGCGTGTAGGGATAGACCAGGAGCCAGTCATACGCCCCTTCGGACAGTCCCGTAACCGTTCCCCGGGCGTGCCCGGTGTCGGGATCGTCGATGGAAAAGGCCCCGTCCGAAACATAGGCGGACGTACCGGCCGCGGCATGGAACAGATTGAAACGGTCGCCGTCCACCCACAGGGTGTGCAGGCCGTCATTGGCCGTTCTCGTATCCCCCGGGGAAGCATACACCTCGAAGGAGCCTTTCGCCCGGTGGGACGGCTCCACCTCCTGGACGGAAGCGCACTGGATGAAGGCCATTGCCGCCAGGGCGCCGGCCACATATTTGAAACAACTCTTCATTGTCTGACGCATATCTGGCAAAGATACGCAAAAAAACAGGGTATATCAAAAAGATGGCCGTATCAACGTCCCGGGAGAGGGGGACTGATGAACAAAGAGACCGGTTCCACGAGGATGAGCCGCTCCCGGGACGGGCGTCAGGGACGGCGCAGGGGCGGTCTCCGGAGCTCTGGTACGGCCGTTGATGCGTTCCAGCGCAGCGGCGAGCATCGTCTCGCGCGGGTCGCCGAGCGGGTATCCGTCCAGGGGATTGTCCTCCACTTCGTAATCGGGCACGATGCCGTCCGGCATCGAAAGGGTGACTCCGTTGCAATCCGCGTAGCGGGCGTACATGACATAGATGCCCCAGTTCTCCACATAGGTTTTCGCGACATCGTACTCCCCCTCTTCCAGGGCATCCTTGACTTCCTTGTACCAGGAAGGCGCATCCATCAGGAAGCCGGCACAGTACTTGCCGGAGGTCCGGCTTCCAAGCAGAATGACGTCCATGTAGGGTTTAAGGCTGCACACCAGGCTCTCCGAGGCCGATGCGCTCGCGCCCGTAACAAGGACATACAGGCGCGGGAGGTCGGGATTGGCCCCTTCCGTGGAGACCACTTGCAGTTTCCCGCCGCTGCGGAACAGGAAGCCGGTCTGGAAGAAGGTGGTGTCGGCCCCCAGTTCTTCCGTCAGGTTCGCGTTGTAGATTTCCCGGGAGAGGATGCTTTTCGCCTCCACCTCCTTCACGGGCGCCAGGAGCGAGGCCAGCACGTTCTCCGTCATGACATAGCCGCCGCCGTTGTAGCGCAGGTCCAGCACCAGGTCGTCAATTCCTTCCTGCGTGAATTCCCGGAAGGCCTCCACCAGTTCCTCGCAGGAATCCAGCGTGAAGGACGTATAGTGCAGATAGCCCACTTTCCGCCCCGACTCGTTTTCCAGGATGCGGACGGTATGGACCGGATTCTCGTACATGTCCACGGCCGTCGCCGTGACGCTCCGCCCGTCCTTAAGGCCCATCTTTACCGTACCGCCGCCCAGAAGGACATCCCGGACGAGGGCCTGGTAATTGTCCGCGGTCATTGCCTGACCGTCCAGGGTGAGGATGACATCGCCGCGCCGAAGGCCCGCCGTTTCGGCGGGGGATCCGGCGAAGGTACAGGTGACGACGGCGCACACGCGGGTCTGGGCCTTGTCGGCATAATACAGTTGGAAATCCATGCCCAGGGTACGCGTATGGCCGGAAACGCCCCCCTGCAGGGAGGAGAAGTCATCCGTGAGCATCGTCCAGCGGTCGATGTCCTTCCCGGCGGCATCCTTGTACCGGACGTCGGCAACCTTCTGGACGGGCTCCTCCCAGTTCTCCCATTTCTCCAGGGCCGGAGCCACCTCGTCCCGCCAGAGGTAGTACGTATTCATCGTGTTCCACGCGAACATATTCACGTACTGCCGCTGCATGCGGGTATCCTTGTCCAGCCGCCGCCATTCCTCCGGCATCCGCTGCTTCCGGCAGCCGGGCAGCAGCAAAGTCGCCACCGCAAGGGCGCATATCCATCGAATCCTTGTCATACGGCAAAGATAGCGAATCTCCGGCAAATAGTGATCGGTCTTCAGAACCGGACCGTCAGGCCATAACCGGAAGGAACGGGACCGAAGGAAGCCGTCAATCCATCGAGTCCGGCTTTCCGGAGCAGCGAATGACCGCGGAGGCAGTTGAAGCCATAAGTCAGTTCCGCCGTTCCGGCGTTGACCAGGACGGCACCGGCCAGTGACCACAGCCAGAGGGGACCGGCTTTCTTTCCTTGTGAAGAGACCAGGTGCTCAGAGCCGTCCTCCAAATAAACATAATCGTTCCGCCAATAGGTTTTCGTCTTCATCAGATGCGTCCCGTAAACCATCAGGCCGGCACCGCAAGCGGTCAGGGACGCTCCGAGTGCCACCCGCATCCGTGAAGCGGACACCGTGGGCTCAGACCAGTCCCGGAAGGTTTCGGCCAGGCGGCGGATTCCGAGATTGGCCAAAGCCATCTCGGCCAGCCCGGAAACCGTCGTGGCGGCGCTGAAAAGCAGGATGGTGTTCCCGGGCCTCTGCTCCCCCCACTCATAACGACCGATGACCCGGTTGTCCCCGTCCAGCAACGGGCCTCCCGACCGGTAGTCCGGTTTGTAGCCGAATGCCAGCATAGTGCCGGTTATGGGCATGCCGACGGCCGTCTTCACCAATCCCATCCGAGTCTGGCGAAGATAGGGGATATATCCCAGCTCGAAGGTCTCCTGACCCAGCAGTCGGCGTGTCTCCTCCTTCGTCAGGGGCAAGACCCCTTCGAGTTGGATGCGGGTCATCCCACCCGTATAGCGGGGCGCTTCCGTGACGTTGTCCCGCACCACATGGCCGTTTTCCATCTTCAGGACAAATCCGTCGGCGAAAATGATCCGGTCCACCAGCCCGCCAGGGCAGCGCGTCACATACAGTCCCTTCTCATCCATGTAGGGACTGACCTTCACATACCGGTCCAGGGGATTGTCCTTGAACCCTTGGACGGTCACTCCGTACCGCTGCCCGACAACGGTTACAATGGTGTCCTCTTGGGCGTGCAGGGGCAGTCCAAAAATCATCAATATGAGAAGGCTCCGGAGCCGGTTATGGATGAGTGTTTTTTTCATGGCTTGACGCTTTATGAGGTGAATTCTAATTGGAAGTGCAAGACTCTTCAAGAGTCAAAATTAAGCAATTGCTTGCAGTATTCCAAAAACGTCCTGTGTACGAGAGACCTACGAATCATTCCATCATATTCCATGGGGTATCCGGATCTTTCGCCCAAAGCGGGTATGGTTCCCGGTGGCATCGTAGCTCGGATAGCGGGCAAGGTCTGCGCCGGTTTTGGGCAAAGTCTGTTTTTCTGCAGCAGACCGTGCCCGCCCAATCGGCCGTACAGGCCTCTACAAGGCCATTTCCATGGGCATGGTCTGCCACCATTTTTCAAACCGTGCCCAACACTCCGGCAGACCTTGCCCATCATGGGATTATTTCGTTGTGTAACAGTGGAAGGAAGAGGAGAATGGAGAATCCGCTGTAAAGTAGTTACAGATTAGTGGACACGCTTGTTTGAATTCAATCAAATCCATCGAAAGTGTTCTTTTAATATCCCTCCCTCTTCGCGAAATAATATCCTTAACGAGGTCAGAGATTCATTCTTATGTATACTCCACCAGCGAGCGTACTGGTGACATATGGCAGTCATGTCTTCTGTTTCCAGTGGTTCTGATATGATTGATCCTTCGTTATCTTCTTTCACAATGATTCCAAATTCGTATAAACGATAAAAATAGAACCGTCCTGTCATTCGTCCCTGATACTGCGGCAGGTCTTTTGTTTCTTGGTATTCGTTTTCTATCTCAGGTGTATACGATAAATAATAATCTATCAAACGAGCAAAACATATTCCTCTTCGATTATTTGAAGTGGCCAATAAAATATTAGGGAGGTTAGAAGTCCAGGGATGGATCGATGGAACATAAACAATTGATGTGTCAGCGATGAAAGGTATCAGTTCTGGAATAATACTCTTCTCCTGATGAACAACATAATCATATGCCAGATATGACTCTGGATTCTGTATAATGGACCGGATTTGTTCCTGCTGTTGGTTAATATGAACGCCACATGCTGATTCAATCAAACAAAGTAGCGGGATAAGAATTTTCTTCATGGGTATGGAAAAAAAACTTGTGGAGCATTGCCCTTACCGATAAAACGGAAATAAGCCCTGCTGGTATTAGATTTGGTAGAAGGAGAGAAGTTATAAAATCCGTCGGCGCGCGGGTGATTAAAAGAAATGCCTCCCTGCCCAAGTTTACTTACAACTATTTTAGTATTGCCATTTCTGTCGACCTCCCAAACGACAGCGGAATGTTCAATGACTTCGCCTAGGTCGTACTTTCCGTTATGGTTAGAATCGACATAATACAATACACGATCTTCTTTTTTGTTAGGTTCATTTATATCGAGTTGCTCAAATCCTGCCATATTGTTATCTAGGGTATTATCCCATCTATAAGCTCCAATTGATACAAGGGATGCATTTCGTGGATCTAATGGGTCACCATTAGTTTCTTCCCAAGCAAAGGAGTGACAGTTGTAAACAGTTGAATTGTTTGCTCTGTATTCACTAATTGGTGTTTCAGTCCCAGGAATTTCATATATGCCTCGATCGCGACCTTTGACAAAAGAAGTATCTCTTTGACCAAAAGGATCAATTCTATTCATTGGACTGTTCGCACAATACACATACGGACTCGTGCCCGTATATTTCCCCGCCATCGGATCCACCGCCGTCCACCTCGCCGTGAACGGGTCATACATCCTCGCGCCGAAGTCCAGCAGATTCAAATCCGGGGACTCCTCCTTCTCCGCATACCGCCAGCGGTTGGTGTTCATCTGGGCGTGAAGCGGGTTGGATATCTTCGTTCCGAAGGGAAGATAATCGTTCTGCTCCAGAGGGACGGGGAAGGTCACATCCGGCGTGATATCCAGTACGGACCTTATGTTTCCCAGATGATCGCCAGCGAACCAGCAGTCGTGATAGTTTCCAGCAGCGTCGGCGAAGATCCGCCCCTCATCCCACGCCACACTCTCCACCTGCGGCGTCGTGTTTCCCGTGCCGGTCGTGAATACAAACGAACCACAGTACCGTTTCCCCGTCGTATTGCCACCAGATACCTTCTGCTGCGCAAACAGCGTCCCGTCGGAAAGCCGGGCCAATGTCAAAGAGCCACCATCGTGCGTCTCCGCACCGGATGCTAAGTTAAAGATATTCCACCGGATATCCAAATCCTGACGGCCGTCGTGGCTCAGGTTGCCGTTGGCGTCGTAGGTGCGGATAGCGGGCAAGGTCTGCGCCGTTTTTGGGCAAAGTCTGTTTTTCCGCGGCAGACCGTGCCCGCCCAATCTGCCGTACAGGCCTCTACAAGGCCATTTCCCTGGGCACGGTCTGCCACCATTTTTCAAACCGTGCCCAAAACCGACGCAGACCTTGCCCACAAAACTTAGGATACAGGCACAAAAAAACACTCCCCCGCAAAGGGAAGTGTCTTTCAACTGTGTGTTGTCCGTGATTACCAGCATCGACAGGACCAGGAGGCCAAGAATCCATCGGGCTCGTTTCATACGGCAAAAATAGGAAAACCCGGCGAGTTCCACAAGGGAACCTGCCGGGCCATCCATCCGGACAGGATCATTGATACTCCCACTGGAACAAGACGGGATAGTGGTCCGAAAGGAACGGGACCCCATAGTTGGTCTTGTCCACCCAGTACTTGACGGGTTTGACGGCCTTGCCGCCGTAGTAGATGTGGTCGATGATGCTGTTGCTGTCGCCGAAGCCGTTGAACGTATTGGTGCCCTTGTCCGTGCCACCGGCGGTGTTCCGAGCATAGAACATATTGTCGTTCAGGCTCTTGAGCTGGGAATTGTCATACGTGGTGTTCAGGTCTCCCAAGTGGATGATCACCACGCCCGCCTGCTTCAGGTCGTCCACCTTGCAGAGGGCCTTCATCTGGGTGACCATGAAGTCGGCCGAATTCTTGCGGGCTTCCGTGCTCTTGTGGTCGTAATGCGTGGGGAAGAACCAGATGATGGCGTTTCCGTTCTTCTTGTCCTTCAGTTCCGCATACACCGTAATTCTCCGGCAGGCCGATTTCCAGGCGCCGTAGGTGTTGTCGGAATTCTGCACGGGCAGTTCCCTCGGGGTCGCGTCCAGCCAGAAGAAGTCCTTCAGGACCAGGTCGAAGCGGTCTTTCCGGTACAGGATGCCCACGCCCTCATGGGAGCCGCCGTGCGCGGTGACCGAAGCGCCGCTGCCGCTGTCCCGGCTCACATCATAGTAGCCGTATTCGGCGCTCAGCTGCTCCGCAAACCACTTGGACTGCTCCGGGCGGATCTCCTGGAGGCCCACCAGGTCGGGCTTGACCGTGTCGAAGAACTTCTTCACGGCCGCCGCCCGGTCCTTCCAGGCCGCGCTGCTGCCGTCAGGATACTTGTCCGACGTGTTCGCATACCGGATGTTGAAGGTGCAGACGGTCATCGACACGGCGTCCCCGCCGGGGGGCGTCGGAGGCGTCGGCGGTTCGTCACTGCCGCCCCCCTCGTGCGTGGAGGGCGGTGTGACCGGATTCACCACGTCCTTGGGCCCGCAGGACATCAGGACGAGGGCTGCGGGCAGGAGCGTGACAAGAAAGAGTTTCCGAAAGTTCATGGCTTACTCGGCTTTACAGGACTTGCGCGGATTGCCGCCCAGCTGCGACCAGCCGGCGGCGGGACCGGTGGCGGAACCCCGCACGGCGAAGAGCGTGACCAGGCCGTCCTTCATACCGGTGCAGTAGATGGTGCCGTCCGGGCTGATGGTCGGCGAGGTGCGCAGCGAGGTGCCGAGCGCGATCTCGGAGGCTTTGGAGCCGTCGGGCTTGACCTTCGTCAGCTTGGCGACCGTCTGCACGCCGTCCACGACCTCGGACTCGTTGAAGTAGATGTACCCCTGGTTGTCCACCGCCGGACTGCCCCAGACGGCGTAGGAGTCGCCGCTGACGGGCATGAACCACTTCTTGGCGCCGTCGGGCGTCACCGCGGTCAGGCCGTTGTGCGTCGTGACATACACCGTTCCGTCTTCGCCCAGGACCACGCCGTGGCTGGAATACCGCTTCGTGTTGCCGTCCAGTTCGAGGGTCCACTCGGGCGCGATACCGTCGGTCTGGCTGAATTTCTTGAGGTCGTAGCAGAACAGGACACCCTGGCCGCCGTTGGAGATACCATACAGGACATAGACGCGGTCGCTGCCGTCGATGGCCATGTAGGTGGTCTGGCTGTTCAGGGTGGTGGTACCGCTGTAGGTGAAGCCCAGCATCCACTTGTCGCGGCCGCCGTCGGAACCGTAGTGCTTCCACTCGCCGTCCTCCTTCCAGAGCAGGCGGGTGCCGTAGCTGTCGTCGGTATGGACCAGGATCGTTTCCTCCTTCGTGGCGGCGAAACCGCCGTGGGAGCCTCTCTTGACGCGGACGACCTGGTCGAAGTTGCCGGTAGCCTTGTTCAGGATCGCTCCGTTGTCCTTGTAGGGCTTACCCTCCCAGAGGTCGTCGTCGGTCGGGTTGGACTTGGTCGCGAGGAAGATCTTCTCATCCAGGATGACCGGGATCACGTTGATGTACTTGGCGTTGCGCCAAGGGAAGTACCACTTCTGGGTACCGTCCGGGTTGATGGCGTAGACGCCGGACTCGTTTTCCGGCGTGCCGCCGCTCTCGTTGTAGGCGAGGGCGATGAAGATGGTGCCGTCCTTGTCCACGGAAGGCGTGCAGGAAGAGCCGGTCTTGGTGCCGTCGCTGCTCCGCGGGTTCGGATTGTGCAGGTTGGCGTCGAAGCTCCACTTCTGGTTGCCGTCCGGGTCGAACGCCACCAGGTGCAGGCCGCTGGAGAAGGCGTACACGACGCTGCCGTCCAGGTTCGTGGCCGGCGAGGTGAACTTGGTGTAAGCCTCGGCGTCGCTGTCATAAGCCTTGGCCCAGACGAGCTCGAGCGAGTTCGGGCTCTTGGCCACGTGGACCGTCTTCTTGACGGAGCCCTTGCCCCGCTGGTTGTCGGTGACGGTGAGGGTGACCTCGATGTCGCCGAACTCGTTGAAGGTGAACTTCGGGTTCTGCTCGGTGACGGTGTTGGCGCCGATCTTCCACTCCCAGGCGACGATGCTGCCGTCCGGGTCCTTGGACTTGTCGGTGAACTGCACTTCGTCGCCGGCGACGATGCCTTCGGCGGGCTCCCAGCTGAAGTCGGCCACCGGCCGCTGGTTGGTGTCCTGGACCGTGATGGTCTTCACGCAGGTGCCGGAGACGTTGGAGTTCGTGGTGACGGTGAGCCGGATCTCCTTCTCACCGACGGAGTCGAAGGAGATGGGCTTGTCCAGCTGCTTGCCGTACGTATGCTCCGAAGCCCACTCCCACTTGCAGGCGACGATGATGTCGTTGGTCGCGGTGGAGACGTTCGTGATCTTGACGTCCTCATACAGCTCGTAGACGTCCTTGTCGGTGGTGAAATCGGCATTCACCGACACGAGCTGGCGCTGGCAGGAGACCAGCGCGGACAAGGCCGCCGCGACGAGGAATATGTTAAATGCTCTTTTCATATGCGGTTCCATTTATCATTACCAACCCGGATTCTGCTTGAGCGCCGTGTTCTTCTGGATCACGTTCTCGGGAACCGGGTAGATGTACATGTTGTCGTTCCACTTGCGCGGCATGTCGTAACCCAGCAGGTAACCGCCGTTGGGATCGTCGGCGATCTTGACGGCCTTCTGCTGCGCGTTCAGGGTCATGGCGATGGACTTATAGGTGCCCGTCTTCTGGTAGTTCACGTCCGTGGTGACGTAGACGTCATAGGTGCCGTCCCCGTTCAGGTCCACCGGCGCCTCGAGGGCCGGGATGTACACGCCGTCCCAAGGGGCGTTCTGCCAGTTGGAGCCGCAGGCCCAGCGCTTGAGGTCGTTCAGGCGGAAGCCTTCGAGGATGAGCTCGACGCCCCGCTCGCGACGGATCTCGAGGATGACCGGGTTGGAGACATTCGGGTAGAAGGTCTGCTGGAGATAGGTGTCCACGACCGTGGGCAGGGTGTCCAGGTCGCCGCCGGTGATGCCGGCGCGGCGACGGAGAGCGCCGATGGTCTTGGACCAGTCCTCGGCCGTGATGGTGCCCAGCTCGGCCTTCGCCTCGGCGTAGTTCAGGAGGACTTCCGCGAAGCGCATCAGCGGGACGTCGTTGTCGTTCGTGCGGCCGTTGTCATAGCCGCTGTCGTCCATCACGTACTTGGTGTACTGGTAGCCGGTGAGGGACAGGCTCATGTCCGTGGCAGTCCGGACGAAGGCGCCGGAGGCGTCCTTGCGGGTGTAGTCGGCGCCGCGGATGGTCTGGCACAGGCGGGCGTCACGGCCCGTGGTCTCCTGCACGAAGTTCTTGTAGGAGCCATTGGCGTTCTTCTCGTTGTAGAAGGTGCCGTCGGCGTTGAGATAGGTCTTCGCGAAGGCGCGGGTCATGGACAGGTGCGGGCCGTAGGAGGTGGAGTTGTAGTACCAGTTCGCCTCGCCCAGCACGTTGAGGTCGCGGTTCTGGGAGATGGCCAGCATCACTTCCTCGGTGACGGGGTTGTCGCTGATGAACAGGTCGCGGTAGGCGCCGCGGCCGCCGGTCGTGTAGACGGTGCCGGTATGCAGCTTGTACGGGCCTTCCTCGATCACCTCGCGGGCGGCCTCGGCGGCGGCCTGCAGGAGCTCGTTGGCCGTGATCGTGCAGCCCTCCAGATACTTGGCGCCATAGGTGCTCCCGCTCGCGTGATACTTGCGGAAGGTGCCCTCGAACAGGCAGATGCGGCTCTTGAGCGCCAGGGCCGTCCAGCGGTTCACCGTGTTGGAATACGGGGTGATGCCGGAGGCGGTGATGTTGGCGGCGGCGAAGTCCAGGTCCTCCATGATGTGGGAGATGATCACGTCACGGTTGTCCTGGGTCTTGTACAGGTCCTCGTCGGTCGGGTCCAGCGGCTTGTCGATCCACGGGACGTTGCCATACTGGACCAGCTTGTCGTAGTAGAGATAGGCGCGGAACAGGCGGGCGATGCCCGTGTAGTTGTTCCGGACCGCATCCGGCACGGTCGCGTCCGTGTTGTACTTGATGAAGTAGTTCACGTTGCGGATGTTGCCCCAGCTCCAGGAGGTGGAGGTGGAGGTGGTGTAGGCTCCCTGCTCATAGGTGCCGATGCTCATCTTGGCCGAGTGGTCGTGCGTGATGTTGATCCGGTGGGCGCCGCTGTAATCGGGGAGATAGTTGTAGAAGCCGTAGGTGTAGTTCCTCAGGCCCGCCTCGTCACCGAAGACGATGGCGCGGCCGGCTACGGCCTGCGGGTCCTCCTGAAGGTCGCAGGAAGCGGCCAGGATGCCCAGCACTACGAACGAGAAAAGGATATGTAAAGTCTTTTTCATGGTTGTTCCTCCTGATTATCTGTCAATGTGTCCGAAGGTAACTTTGAGACCGAGGCTGAAGCTCTTCATCGTCGGGAAGTTGTAACCGTCACCCGTGGTAGACAGCGTGCTGTCGGTACCGTAGATGTTGGCCGTCACGTCCACGTCGCGGGTGTGCTTGTACACGGGAGACCAGGTCCAGAGATTCTCGCCCGCCACGAAGACGGAGACCTTCTGGAGGCCGATCTTCCGGGTGAGCTTGGCGGGCAGGTTGTAGCCCAGCTGGACGCTCTTGAGGCGGATGTAGGACGCATCCTGCAGGTAGCGGGTATTGGCGTTCACGCGGCCCTTGTAGAACGGCGCGAAGTAACCGGTGTAGCGCGGCAGGTAGGCGTCGGTGTGGTCTTCCGTCCAGTAGTTGTTCAGGTGCCAGGTAGGCATCTGGTTGTACGGGCGGTTGTACATGCCCCAGAAGGAGGAGGACTCGTTGTCCGGGTACCAGTCCTGCTTGCCCACGCCCTGGAAGAAGGCGTTGGCGAAGATGCCGGCCCACTCGACGTCGAAGCCGAAGGAGTAGATGTAGCGCGGCTCGCTGTTGCCGATGATCTTGCGGTCGCCGGAATCGTCGGCGGTGTTCGCGCCGCGGTCGATGTAGCCGTTGCCGTTCAGGTCCTCGAAGCGCATGTCGCCGGGATACACCATGTAGCTTTCGGTCTGCTGCATGCGGCCGTTGTAGTGCGCCTGGCCCGCAGCCTGGGCCTTCGCCTCGTCGGCGTCGATCTCGGCCTGGGTCTGGTACAGTCCGTTACAGACGTAACCCCAGATGTCACCGATGCGCATGCCCTCGTAGTAGCTCTTGTTGTAGGCGTTGTCGCCGAGGGCCTTGAGCGCGTTGTTGTACTTGTCGATGACGGAGGTGTAGTCGGCCAGGGTGGCGTGGATGCCGTAGCGGAAGAACTGGCCGCCCAGCATGCCGGAATCCTCCCAGCCCAGGGAGAGTTCGAAGCCGCGGGTGGTCATCTCCGCGTAGTTGCCCTTCGGGGAGGAGGCGCCGAAGACGTCCGGCAGGGTCGGGCCCACCGTGTACATGTTCAGCGTGCGGCGCTTGTAGATGTCGCCCGTGAAGGTCAGCCGGCCGTTCAGGAAGCTGAGGTCGATACCGGCGTCGAGGGTCTGGGCCGTCTCCCAAGTCAGGGACTCGGGCACCGGGGACGGAGCGGAGGTGTAGCGGACCTTCTGTCCGTTGATGATGGTACCCGTGCTGAAGTCGAAGGTCTCGTCGTAGGCGTACACGCCCACGTTACTGTTGCCCAGGGAACCGTAGGAACCGCGGAGCTTGATGTTGGAGACGATGTTCTTGTCCACCTTGAACCAAGGCTCCTCGCTCACGCGCCAACCGGCGGAAACGGACGGGAAGAACGCCCAGCGCTGGCGGGCCGGGAACTTGGAGGAACCGTCGTAACGTCCGTTCACTTCGAGGAGATAGCGCTCGGCGAAGTTGTAGTTCACGCGGAAGAACGCGCCGGCCGTGCGCCACTGGGAATAGTCGCCCTCGATGGCCTTGTTGTCCAGGCCCATGGCCAGGTTCAGGTTGTCCACGTTCGGGGAGAGCAGGCCGTCGTTGTAGGCGTACGTGCTCTTGAACGTCTGGCGCTCGTAGTTGTAGCCGAGGAGGAACTTGAAGTTGTGGCGGCCGATGCCGTCCTCGAACTCCGCATACTCGTTGGTGGCGACATAGTCGTAGGAGCGGAGGGTTTCGCTGATGTAGTCGGCGAGGCCCTTGATCTCGGCCAGGGACTCGATGACGCCCTCATAGCGGGAGAACGGAGTCGGGAGCCGGTGCACGTGGGTGTCGTAGGCGCGGGCCCGGTAGGTGAAGTCCGCATTGAAGCGGAGGCGGTTGTCCAGGAACGTCGCCTTGGCGCCGATGGTGTTCTCCGCCTGCCGGTTCGTGTACTTGCGGTTGCTGGTTCCGTACAGGATGTCGCCCACGGAATACACGCCGCTGTAGGAGAGCGTGCCGTCCGGGTTCAGGATCGGGGAGCAGGGGTGGCCTTCATCGGCGATGTTGCGCCAGATGTTGCCGTTGCCTTCGCTCTGGGTCTCCGGCATCACGTACTTGCTGTAGGCGATGCTGGTGTTGGACGTCACCTTGAGCCAGTCCGTCACCTGGTAGCCCACCTTCACGCGGCCGTTGTACATCTTGTAGGAGTCGGGGTTCACCTGGCTGTCGAACAGGCCGTCGTTGTCGTACAGACGGGCCGAGACATAGTAGTCGAACTTGTCATCGGCGCCGGAGACGGACAGGTTGTGCGTCTGGGTGAACGTGAAGTCCTTGTACAGGGCGTCGTAGTAGTCCACGCCCTTGGGGAAGTAGAGCCAGCGACCCTTCGTGCCGAGGGAACCGTCGGATACGAGGATCTCGTAGTTGCCGGTCTCCGCGCGCTGGCGGTATTCCTCCAGCCACGCCGTGGAGAATTCCATCGTCTTGTTGATGGCGGTCGGGTTGCTGCCCTTGTAGTTGTACCAGGACTGGTAGAAATGCTCCGCCCAGGTGTAACCGTCGGAGACCACGTCCGGCATGGCGGTCGGGGTTTCGAACGACAGGTTCGCCTGGTAGTTCACCGTGGCGGTCCCCTTCTTCGCACTCTTGGTGGTGATGAGCACCACACCGTAAGGCGCGCGGGAACCGTAGATGGCGGAAGAGGCGGCGTCCTTAAGGACGGACACGCTCTCGATGTCGTTCGGGTTCAGCAGGCTGGCGCTGCCCTCGACACCGTCGATGAGCACCAGCGCGCTGCCGCCCTGGCCGATGGAAGTCGTACCGCGGATGTTGAACGAAGGGGAGGAATTCGGACGGCCGTCCGTGAACTTGAGGTTCAGGTTCGCCACGCGGCCCTGGAGCATCTGCGCCAGGTTCGCGTTAGGACGTCCGTCGAAGGTCTCTTCGCCCACCGACTCCACGGCGCCGGTGAGATTGGCCTTCTTCTGGGTACCGTAACCCACGACCACCGTCTCTTCGAGCATTTCCTGGTCGGAGGCGAGCGCAATGTCGATCCGGGAACGGCCCTGGACGGGAATCTTCGCCGTCTGGTAACCGATGCACTGGACCGTCAGGACAGCATCGGAAGGAACGGTGATGGAGTAGTGGCCGTTCAAGTCGGTCGCCGCTCCTGTCGTGGTTCCTTCCTGCATGACACCAGCACCGATGACCGGTAATCCCTGCTCGTCGAGCACTCTTCCGGAAACCGTGATCCGGCCACCCGTCTGGGCGAATGCGGGGAATACGAGCATGAGGAATACCATCATCAAGAGATTGATTTTGGTTCTCATAGCGTTACAATTATAGATGGTTGAGAGAATAATAGTTTTTAAAATCCTCGGGTTAGTTTTTAAGGTCGGTTATTAAGCTGCTCAAAATTAACACTTTTTCGCATAAAACAAAAAGAGCGGCCCGATTTTTTTCGGGTCGCCCTCTTTCAGGGAGTATGTAATACTTCTTACTCGGCGGCAGGAGCCTCGGTCTCGGCGGCGGGAGCGGCCTCGGCGGCAGCCTCGGCCTTCTTGGCGCGGCTGCGGCGGGTGGTCTTCTTCTCCTTCGGGGCGGCGAGGGCGGCCTCGTTGAAATCCACGAACTCGACGAGCACCATCTCGGAAGCGTCACCCTGGCGGAAGCCGGTGTGGAGGATGCGGAGGTATCCGCCCGGACGGTCGGCGATCTTCGGAGCGATCGTG